>ENA-OQCO01000853-OQCO01000853.1-human-gut-metagenome-genome-assembly--contig:-NODE-853-length-14572-cov-2.122465_pt1 | contig 14572 bp, 18 predicted proteins | sample MGYA00242500_ERZ504582 | MGnify/ENA primary metagenome ERZ504582 (study PRJEB26092, sample SAMD00036346) | human gut metagenome | host: Homo sapiens | study: EMG produced TPA metagenomics assembly of...
CGGGTCGGCATCGCGGCGGGCAGCGCGCTGCCGCGGCCTCCGGCTGTTCGACGCCCGGCAGCGAGGACGCCGCCAGCTCAGACGACACGAGGCCTCGCTGGAGGCTGCCGAAGAGGCTGCCGAAGATGCAGCCGAGGAGCTGGCCGAAGAGGCGTCAGACGAAGGCACGCGCAGCACCTTTTTCAGCCAGCCGGGCAGGCAGCCGCCAAGACTTGCATTCCCGGTGGGGGCGCAGCCGGTCAGGGTCAGCCAGGCCGCAGTCAGACCTGTGTAACGAAGTACGGACCGTCGAGAAATTTTCATCAGAAAAAGACCTCCTATCGCAGCGGCCTGTGTGCACACGGCACGGCCGGGACCATCGTAAACGATACTTGATTTGATTGTACTGATTCTTACCGGATTTGTAAAGGGAAAGTTTGCGTCCGGCACGGCCCATTTTTGTGAAAGAAAGTTTTTTGCCGCGAAGCCTTGCTTTTTGGCCGCAGTTGTGGTAATATTATACGGCAATATTTCTGATATTGTACAAATATTGTATGCGCTCGTAGCTCAGCCGGTAGAGCATCTGACTTTTAATCAGAGGGCCAGGGATTCGAGTTCCCTCGAGCGCACCAAAATCCCACGAAGAATCGCAAGATTCCTCGTGGGATTTTCTTTTTTCTGGGGCTCTGCACACTTTTGCACACCGGCGGGATGATATGTACCCTAATACTGGACACCCAGTATTAGGGGTACATATCAGTAAGATCGCAGTGAGCGGGGGCGCTTTTTTGTGAATAAGAGGTCGATTTTATCGCAAATCAAATACAGACTATGGGTATATAAGGGTCAACACACGGGAACAGCATGAAGCGCGCAATATGCCTGTGAGCAACTTTTATTATGACGGAAAATTTTAAGATTTCGGAGTTTGATGAAATCTTCGATGTCCACTCTGTAAAAATTTCCATAAAACGCCAAAAAGCCTTCGGATAAGTCATACCCATACAAGAAAGTTTGAACTTTTCGTGAATTTTCTGTGTTTCGTCCATGGACAGGTGGGAACGGTTCTGCTACAATGGGAGCTGTTCGTTCCGCCGGTTCCCACGCGGCTGTTTTTATTTTTGCTATAACACAGGAGGAACTTTCATGTTAGAAAGATCTTTCACCTGAAAGAAAACCACACCGATGTCAAGACCGAACTCATGGCGGGTGTCACCACCTTTATGACGATGGCCTACATCCTTGCGGTCAATCCCAGCATCCTGTCCGCTTCGGGCATGGATGCCAATGCGGTCCTGATCGCAACTTCGCTGGCATCTTTCATCGGCACTGCCCTGATGGCTCTGCTGGCCAACTATCCGTTCGCTCTGGCTCCCGGCATGGGCCTGAACGCCTACTTCTCCTACACGGTCGTCCTGACCATGGGTTACAGCTGGCAGCTGGCCCTGATGGCCGTTTTTGTGGAGGGCGTCATCTTCATTGTGCTGAGCCTGACCAATGTGCGTGAGGCCATCTTCAACGCCATCCCCATGACCCTGAAGAGCGCTGTCAGCGTGGGCATCGGCCTGTTCGTTGCTTTCGTCGGCCTTCAGAACGCAAAGCTGATCGTGAACAGCGATTCCACCCTTGTCACCTATCAGCACTTTAAGGGTGAGACCTTCCACAGCATCGGCGTGGGTGCGATCCTCACTCTGGTGGGTGTGCTTATCACCGCCGTCCTGCTGGTCAAAAAAGTCAAGGGCGGCATCCTGTACGGCATCCTCATCACCTGGGTGCTGGGCATCCTCTGCGAGCTGACCGGCATCTACATCCCCAACCCCGATGCCGGCATGTACAGTGTCATCCCCACCAGCTTCATCAGCTTCGATTTCTCTGCTCTGGGCAAGACCTTTGGTCAGGTGTTCACGACCGATTTCTCCGGCGTGGGCATCCTGAACTTCTTCGCCGTTATGTTCTCCTTCCTCTTCGTTGACCTGTTTGATACCCTGGGCACCCTGATCGGTGTTGCTTCCAAGGCCGACATGCTGGATGAGGAGGGCAAGCTGCCCAATATCAAGGGCGCGCTGATGGCCGACTCCATCGCCACCTGCGCCGGTGCCGTGCTAGGCACCTCCACCACCACCACCTTCGTCGAGAGCGCTTCCGGCGTGACCGAGGGCGGCCGCACCGGCCTGACCTCCATGACCACCGGTGTGCTGTTCCTGCTGGCTGTGGTGTTCAGCCCCCTGTTCCTGACCATCCCCAGCTTTGCGACCGCTCCGGCCCTGATCATCGTTGGCTTCTACATGATGGGTTCTGCCTGAAGATCGAGTTCGACGATCCTGCTGAGGGCATTCCTGCGTTCCTGACCATCCTGGCAATGCCACTGCATACAGCATCTCTGAGGGCATCGCCATTGGTGTCATCTCCTGGACCCTGCTGAATGTCATCACCGGCAAGGCCAAGGAGAAGAAGATCAGCCCCCTGATGTATGTGCTGACCATTCTGTTCATCCTGAAATACATCCTGCTGTAACAGGTATTTGCGGCAAACAGAAAGCCCCGGCTCCGGCCGGGGCTTTCGTGCGTTTATTGGTTCTTGCGCGGGTGTGGCGGGCAGGGTCCCGGTCTCTCACTGAAATCAGGATCCGCCTGCGCCATCGCAAGCCAACGTTTATATCGTTTGCAACATTCGTTGGATTGCATATCGCAAATATGCTGTTTCTGATAGATGTAAAGCGGCTGTCCTTGCGATTGAAGCCGTTGCTGTCATCGTGAGCAGCCACAAGGTTGCCATTGCCGAAGCAGATGAAACGAACGTACAGCAGGCCTTGGACAGCCTGCTTATTCTTTCGCTCAATGCACAAACGGTCTTCGGCGGTGACGATGGACTTGATGTTCCGGGTTTCGGGCAAAGCCACCATGTTTAGGTCGTCATCGACCATGACAAGCTTGTACTCCAGATTTGCACTGGCAAAGCGGTTCGTTTCGATGCGGAGGATGGATTCGGAGTGAGAGGCTTCCCCGAACAGCTTCTTCAGCAGCAAGCCGATGCGGGACTTACCTTCGCCGCCCTTGCCGGTCATGACCAGCATCTTCTGCGCCTTGGTAGACGGGATCAGAAGATAGCCGAGATATTCCTGCAAGGTCAGAATGTCCTCTGGGATCAGCAGACCGTCCAGAAATTCCAGCCACTTGGTCGGTGCGGGGGCATCGGGCTGGTATTCCACGGGGAGCCGGTTCAGGCAGAGTTCCTTTTCCGGCACAAAGCCCCGCTCGTCCAGAAAGTAGGTTCCGTTCTGGAGATGGATGCGGTCAAGCTGGGGTTTCCATTCAGGGGTATAGGTTTCGATACGGAGTGCGTCCAGAACCTGCTTTTCCTTTTTGGCAAGGTTGTCGAGCACAAAGTCACGGAGGTCGCTGTGGACTTCGTAGAGCAGTGCATCCTCGTCTACCTCGCCGTTCTGGTCGAACAGCTTCTGTTTCAAGCACATCATGGGGTGTTTCTCTAAAAGGTATTGGCAGTAAGCGGTTTCACGCACTTTGCCCTTGCTGTCTACCCAAGGGCATTCGCATTCTTCCTCTTCTTCCAGTTCGTCCTCATCACGCCAATCTTCGTTCCTCTTTTTCCAGTCGCTCATGCAATCCCTCCCAATACTTCCGTAGCTCGTTTTCGGTCTGCGGGTCCGGGAGCACCGAACAGTCCAGATAATATTCAACGATGTCAAGGTTCTTTATCGCTTCAAGAAAGCAGGGGTGAAGTTCTTCTGTGGGTGACTGCGGTGCGTATCGGACCCGCCAACGCTGCAGACAGCGGTAATAGTCCAGCAGCTGCTGCCGGACGGTGGGCGGTCTGCGGGGAGCAAGCCGCACCTTGCCGTCGGCAAGTGCCATGCCGAAGTCCTCCTTCAACTTTTCCACAGCCTTGTAGGGAGAAAGTTGAAAAAGTCTGCCGACAAAATCGATCACATCGCCATCGGCCTGACAGGCGAAACAGTGGAAACGGCTGTCCACCTTCATGCTGGGGTGTTTATCCCCGTGGAAGGGACAGCACATCATGCCGTTCCGGTTTACGGCGAAGCGTACAGCTCCGCCGCCTGCCGGGTCGAGATGGCGTTTTTTACGTCCGAAAAGACAGAGGTGCTACCCTCCGTCCCAATGGGTGGGGTACAGTCGAAAGGACGAAGCCCGGTGAGGGGCGTGGGTGAGGTTGGGTTTATTCACACATCGATCCGTCAGAGTGTTGTTCATTTGACCTCCTGCTGCGGTACGGCGTGGCTGCGCTCCTCCTTGCGGAAGAAGGCTTCCACGTTCTGTTGTGCGGTGCGGAGTTCACGCAGTTCGATCTGCGCTTTCTTGTAGCGGGTGTAGAACCCGTTTTTCTCCGAGGAAAGGGTCTGATATTCGGCATCCAGCTTTTTGAGATCCGGCAGAGTCCTGAACCCATTGGCCTTGAAATAGGCGCAGGCTGCATCGTAAACGGCAAACTCTGCACGGTGCTGCTCCCGGAACGCTGCGGGGTTCCGCACAGTCTGGAGCTTCTGTGCAAGAGGCTTATACTGCCGATAGACCACAAGATGCCCGCGCAGCTCCTTGAGGGAAGCCGTGCGGGCATCCATGTCTTTGACCACCGCCAGTGCATCGTCGTGCTGGGTTTGCAGTTCGGCAATGCGCTGGTGCAGGGCATCTTCGCTGGTGAGACCTTTCTCCTGCAACAGGATGAGGGTCTGCGACCAGCGTTTGAGGTTGAACTTTTTCGCCCAACGCTCATAGCCGATGCCCTTGCCCGCAGCAACGTTCGCCTGAATGTCAACCAGTTTCCTGATCTTATCCGGCTTCTGTTCGTAGGCGGGCTGGATGGCGGTTGCAAGCTGGATGTTCTGGGAGAGGGCGGTCAGCACCTGCTCTTTTTCCAGCTTCTTGTTCAGTTTCTTGGCGGTGATGAACTTTGTCCGACCGGGCGGGCAGTAGCTCAACCGGCCTCGGCTCTCCTTCACGGCGATGCCGTGTTCCTGCATGAGCAATGCAGAAAATTCCTCGAAGGTGGTGGTCTTGTTCAGCACAGCGTAGATCTGCTTTCGCAGCTTGTCCAGTTCGGTCTGGTAGACGGTCTGGGTGGGCTGCTGCCCTTCGGCGGCAAGTTTGGCGTTGGCATGGTCGAGGCGGCGTTGTCCGCGCCGCTGCGCCCAATACTCGCGCTCCGAAACATGGTCGCCTTGGGCTTCCAGCAGATTGATCTGGTTAAGGTCGGCTTGCTCGCACATCTCCATGACAGCGACACGAAGGTGCCGGAGCATGGCAGAAGTGCAGCGGTGCTTCTTGCCCGCTTCCCAGTCGCACGGCTTGTCCATGAAAGGCTGCCGTTCCACGGTGCGGACGCGCAAGCTGCCGATGACGATGTGGACGTGGATGTTCCCGGCACTGTTGTGCCCATCCGGGTGGGTGCAGACGATGGCAGGATGACCGGGAAAGTTGTCCTTGCAGAACTGCAAGCCGAGGGCTTGTGCCCTCTCCATGGTCATGCCGTTCTCTACTGCGTCCTTCGGGTCGAAGCTGATGAATATACTTCGTATGGCCAGCGGTACGTGCTGCGCACGAATATATTAGCATCCGCTTTGGCGGATGTCGCCATATATGGTGGGTCTTCACGTCCTCCCGTCCACTGTTCTTGCCGTACTTGCGATTGGCAATCAGGCAGGCCATAGCAAACGAAGATTCGCCGCACTCAAGGGTGTCGAGCAGGTACGAATCCCGCAGCTTGGGTCTGCCTTTCTCGTCCAGAATGGGCAGACCGGTGTACTCGTTGTGCTGAAAGGTGAGATAGCTTTCGGCGGCATAGTTAGAGTTTTTCGAGGTCAAATGCTTGATGGTTGCCATACAGTTCACCAACCGTTTCTTCGGCTTTCAGCCGAAAGTTCGTGAGTGCGGACAGTTCCTCCAGAATTTGCGCCCGGAGCTGCTCGGTGTCTTTGCCGCCGGAGTTGAAGTGCCGTGCAAGCTGGTTGAGGTTGCTGCCTACCTTGCTGCACTGGGCAGACAAGGCGGCAAGCGCCGCCAGTGCATCCTCGCCGCCCTGCGCCACCACAACGGTGTGCTTGACGTTCACGCCGTACAGGACGCGGCGGACGAGTTCGGATTGGGTGAGGTGGAGTTCTTTGCAGGCGTATGCGATCCGCAGTTTTTCTTCTGCGGTCACTCGGACTTTGATGATGTGTGTCTTTCGTTTTCGCGGCGTGTCATTGCGGTTCTCTCGTGCGTGTGCGTTCGGACTTTTCATTTCAGTCATATTCGACCTCCTGTGAAAATGATAAATGCCCGCTCCGGGATGGAGAGGGCTATGTAATGCGACACGCCGCTTTTGCGCTGAAACCAGCGCAACGCTGGAGCAGGGTTTGGGGAAGGCACTCCCCAACAAGTGACAGACCATGTGACAGAACATTTTCAAGCATTGAAAATTTGTGGCCACAGGTCGATACTTGCTTTCGCCCTTTCCGTGCAACACTGAAAATTTCAGAAGTCGAACCGCAATGCACGTTGAAAATTTTGCAGAGCAAAACGTGTGAAAAGGCAAAGCCCCTGCTCATGGTCACCGTTCACACCGAACGCAGTTCCTGCCCCTGTTTTGCAGCGGCGTTGTCCGGCTCGCCCACAGAAAGTGTGAGGTCATGGCACAGTATCTCGTTCAGACGGCTTATGAAGGATTCAAGGTACAGTATGAAGAAAGCCGGACGCAGTGCGGACACTACAACCTGCTTCTTTCAAGCACAAGAATAACACTTTGCGGTTGTGCGGTCAACAACTAAAAACAAATTTTGGAAGATTGAACAACTACATAAGATTTTATTTGTAAAAAAGAAAAATACCGCCCACGCAGCGCAGCGATGATTTTGTCGGGTGAATCGGCGGCAAAATGAATCGGGTGTGTTGCGGGGCGGTAAAAATCTTCACGGAGAATAAATCCTCGCCACTCTGTATTTTTCTACAAATTTGGTGGGATTTGCGATAAAGGGTATCATGGATTGCGGAGCGCGTCAAGATGGTTTTGCAAATTTTATTGCAGTAAAGCAGTGATAGTAGGACTTATGAAGCTGATTGAATACTTCTTTTATGGCATTGCGCGGTGTTGCCTTTGGATTCTTCCCGGCAGGGCACTGGAAAATGGGGTGCCCTGCGCAGAACGGGGTGCATTTGTCACCTCGCACTAAAAACAGCTCGCAGGTTTTACTTGACAATTCGCGGAATATGCACTATCATAGCCATGAGATGAATATAATGTTTATAACGATATACCCAATTTGAGGGTGAGGTGTTTCATGGCAATCAATGATAGTGCTGTCGTCCCACTTTACCAGCAGGTAAAGGATGACATTCGTGCCGCGATCGAGAGCGGCAAATACAAAACCAACGAGAAGATCCCCCCGGAGCCGGAACTGAGTGCGGAGTACTCGGTCAGCCGCATCACGGTGCGCCGTGCCGTGGAAGAACTGTGCGCCGAAGGGTATCTGGTCAAAATGCAGGGGCGGGGCACCTTTGTCAGCAAGCCCCGCATCCATCGCAAGTTTACCAGCGGCAAAGGTGCTGCCAGCTTTACGGAGATCTGCAAAGAAAACGGCATGGTGCCTGGTGCCCGGCTGCTGAACCGTCAGATCGTGCCGGTGCGCAAGGATGAGGAAGCCTTCTTCCATGTAGGCCCGGAAGCCTTGCTCATCTATATCCAGCGTCTGCGCACCGCCGATGGTCAGCCGGTGTTTCTGGAGAACCTGTTCCTGCCCTACGAGCCTTATAAGAGCCTGATGAGCGAGAATCTCAATGATGTTTCCATGTTTGACACCATTGAGCGCATCTCCGGGCTGCGCCCTGCAACGACCTCCTGCCAGCGTATCGAGGCGGTACGGGCTTCGGCAGAACAGGCACAGCTGCTCAACCTTTCGCTGGGCGAGCCGCTGCTGTATCTGAACGCCTACTTCCATGACCAATATGACCACCCGCTGTGCATCGGGCGGCAGTATTACATTGGAAGCCGGTATATGTTTGAGTTTTAAGCGCAGATCAATTCTCTCAAAAAGAGCGTCTCTTCCCTGCGGAAGAGGCGCTCTTTTTGTCGTTCTACGGAAGGTTATTGGTGAAACTGCAAAAATATGACGGTGCAGCTTTGTGCACGTTACCAAAGCTGAGATTATTTTGACAAAACCTCTTGACGTCTGTGTGAAATGTGGTAATATGTACATGACGATTATGACGTCTATAACGAATAAGACAATACAGACGCCGAAGAGATGAAGAAAACACAAGAAAGGTCGTGGGTGCGTATGAACCGAATCATTCTTGCTTCGCACGGAGGGCTGTCTGCCGGAATGAAGGACACCGTGCAGATGATCCTTGGCGAGCTGCCGAACCTTTATGCCCTTGCTACCCTGCGGGATGAGACCGAGCCTATCACGGTAGCGGCACGCCGGCTGCTGGAGGGCTTTGCAGCAGAGGATGCTGTGTACATCGTGACCGATGTGATGGGCGGCAGCGTGAACAACGAGATGCTGACCCTTCTGCCGGAGTATCCGGCGGTGCACCTGATCTGCGGCATGAACGCTTCTCTGGTGCTGACCCTTGCTTCCAACGACGAAGCCCTGACACAGGACGAACTGGCCGAGTGCATTGCAGATGCCAAGGCACAGATCATTGATTGCAACCTGCTGCTGAAAAACGCAGCCCAAGATGAGGAGGATGACCTATGATCAAATTAGTACGTCTGGACTACCGCCTGCTGCACGGTCAGGTGGTATTCTCGTGGACCGGCCATGTGGGCGCACAGCGCATCATCGTGGTGGACGATGACGCTGCCAACGACGAGATGAAAAAGTCCGCCCTGCTGCTAAGCAAGCCTGCCGGTGTCCGGGTGAACATCTTTACGGTGGACAAGGCCATCGCCAAGATGCCAAAGGTGGAGCAGCTGGACGAGAAGATCATGATGATCTTCGGCAACACCGCTGCGCTGCTCAAGTTCTGCCAGGCATACCCCAAGATCAAAGAGATCAACTACGGTGCTGTGGCAAATAAGCCCGGCTCCGTGGCCTTTGACCAGTCGGTATTCCTGACCCCGGAGGAGCAGGCCGACACCCAGAAGCTGCTGGATATGGGCATTAAGATCTACAGCCAGCAGACCCCCACCTTTAAGGTAGTACCCATCGATCACACCTGATCGTAAGGAGATAAGAAGGAGGATTTGACCCATGTTTGTTACCGCATTGCTTCTGGGTCTGGTTGGCGTGTTCTGTATTCTGGACTCGCGCATTCTGGGCCGCATGAACTTCGAGCGTCCGCTCATCACCTGCACCATCGTCGGTGCGCTGCTGGGTGATCTGCAGACCGGCCTGACCCTTGGCGCATCCATCGAGCTGATGAGCCTTGGCATCGTGAACATCGGCGCAGCAGCACCCCCGGACATGAACATGGCTGCCATCATCTGCGCAGCTTTTGCCATCCTGACCGATGCTTCTGCCGAGACTGCACTGGCGCTGGCCATCCCCATCGCTGTTCTGGGCCAGATGCTGGGCGTGCTGATGCGCACCATCCTGTCCAACTTGACCCACGTTGCCGACCACGCCATTGCAGAAGGCAAGTTCCGCAAGGCATGGAGTATGCACATCGTCTGGGGCACAGTGCTGTACAGCCTGATGTACTTCATCCCCATTTTCCTGTCCGTCTACTTCGGCACGGATCTGGTGCAGAAGATCGTGGCTTTCATCCCCGCATGGCTGACCGATGGCCTGAACCTCGGCAGTAAGTTCCTTACCGCTTACGGTATTGCCCTGCTGCTGTCCACCATGCTCAACCGTGATCTGACCGTTTACTTCCTGCTGGGCTTCTTCTTTGTAGGCTATCTGGGTCTGGATGTCACCGCTGTGGCGATCTTCGCCGCAATTCTGGCTGTGATCCTGACCGGTCTGAAGTATGGCAAGGGCGCACCTGCCGCAGCCGCTGCCGGTGCAGCTGCTGCCAACCCGGACTACGACCCGCTGGAAGATGACGATGATCTTTGATAGGAGGAAGCTGAAATGAGCAACGCAACCAAGACTGCAAAGCGCAGCGACTTCAAGAAATACTTCCAGTTCATGTGGCGCTCCCTGAACATTCAGGCCTCCTGGAACTACGAACGTCAGATGAACATGGGCTTTTTGTACGGCATCGCTCCCACGCTGGACGAGCTGTACCCCAACGAGAACGACCCCGAGCAGCTGGCGCACAAAAAGGAAGCCTACGAGCGCGAGATGGCGTTCTACAACTGCACCCCGCAGACCAGTGCCTTTACGCTGGGTCTGGCTGCCTCCATGGAAGAGCAGTACGCCGCCGACCGTGAGAACTTCAACCCGGAGACCATCAACGCCGTCAAGACCTCGCTGATGGGCCCCCTGTCCGGTGTGGGCGACTCCTTCTTCCAGGGCACTGTCCGCCTGATCGCTTTTGGTCTGGGCATCTCTCTGGCACAGCAGGGCAGCGTTCTGGGCCCCATTCTGGCTATGATCATCTCCATCGTCCCCTCTGTGCTGGTCACATGGTTTGCCGGTAAGCTGGGCTACACCATGGGCAGCAAGTACCTGACCAAGCTCAACGGCGGCATGATGGACAAGCTGATGTACGTCTGTGGCATCGTAGGCCTGATGGTCATTGGTGCCATGGTGGCAAGCATGGTGGGTCTGACCACCCCCATCACCTTCGCAAGCACCGGTCTGGTGCTGCAGGATGTGCTGAACAGCATTCTGCCGAACCTTCTGAACCTTGGCATCGTGATGCTGATGTACACCCTGATCCGCAAAAAGGTCAAGACCGGCTGGCTGCTGGGCATCTGCATCGTGGGCGGTGTTGCCATCAACGCCCTTGGTCTGTTGGTGTAACCGGGTTTCCGGCTTACATAGATATCCGTACGCCTGTAATTTGTGATTCATCAGAACAAAAAGAAAAATAATTTGGAGGATTGCATTATGTATAACATTGATCTGGCAAACGTCAAGTCCATCGTGGCAGACATCGTGGCAAAGCACAACGTGGAGAACGTGGCCTTTGTTGGCTGCGGTGCTTCCAAGGCAGAGCTGTACCCCGCAAAGTACTTCCTGGCAAACTGCAGCAAGAAGCTGCGTGTGGCACACTACACCGCCAACGAGTTCAACTACGATACCCCCGATTGGCTGGGCGACACCACCGTGGTCATCACCGCTTCTCTGGGCGGCAGCACCCCTGAGACCGTCAAGGCCAACAGCGTGGCAAAGGCCGCCGGTGCAACCGTTGTCAGCGTTACCCACGCTGCCGGTTCTGCCCTGACCAAGGAAGCTGACTACACCATCGTCCACGGCTTTGAGGCAAACTACGCCGCCAAGCTGGAAAAGATGGGCTACGTTCTGGCACTGGCTGTGGAGATCTTGCAGCAGGTGGAAGGCTTCGACAAGTACGACAAGATGATCGAGGGCCTGACCAACGTGTTCGAGGCTGCCGAGAACGCTGCCAACTCTGCCCGCAAGTCTGCCAAGGAGTTCGCTGAGAAGTACAAGGACGCTCCCGTCGTTTACGTCATGTCCAGCGGCGCTTCCATGGAGGTCGCTTACTCCACCTCCATCTGCCTGATGATGGAGATGCAGTGGGTCAACTCCGGCTCCTTCCACAGCGGCGAGTTCTTCCACGGCCCCTTCGAGATCGTGGACAAGGACGTGCCCTTCATCCTGCTGATGAACGACGGCAAGACCCGTCCCGTGGATGCCCGCGCACTGACCTTCCTGCACCGCTTCGATGCTCTGACCACCGTTGTGGATGCAAAGGATTACGGTCTGGGCAATGCTGTGGACAGCAGCGTCATCACCTACTTCAACCCGCTGATGCACACCGCCGTGTTCCGCGTCTATGCTGAGGAGCTGTCCTACGTCCGTCAGCATCCGCTGACCCTGCGCCGCTATATGTGGAAGCTGGAGTACTAAGCGGTCATCCGGGATCAATAGACCCATGCTTGGGGGAGGGGCTTGCCCCTCCCCCTTTTTGATGAAGAGGGAAATGAAGAATGATTGAAGCAGTGATTTTTGATATGGATGGGGTGCTGGCGGATACGGAATACTACTACGAGAACCGCCGTAAAACTTTCTGCTGGAAAACGGCATCCCTATCCCGGAGGGCAACTTCATCGGCTCCAACGAAAAAGCCATCTGGGAAGCGCTTGTTCCCAACGACCCTGTGCGCCGTCAGGAGATGCTGATGGCTTACCGGGAGTACCGCAAGGCTCGCCCCACCCCCTATGACAAGCTCACCGACCCGCAGGCAGAGCCACTGATGAATGCGCTGCGCAGCCGTGGGCTGAAGGTGGCGGTGGCGTCCTCCAGCGCAGCGCCGGATATCATGAAGATGCTTACGGAGGGCGGGCTGAAGGCGATGGTGGATTTCGCCTTCAGCGGCGAGGACTGCGCCGCCCATAAGCCTGCGCCGGACATCTATCTCAAGGCGCTGGAGGCACTGGGGCTGACGGCAGACAAGGCCATTGCGGTGGAGGATTCTCCCACAGGCATTGCCTCCGCAAAGGCAGCAGGACTGAAGGTGCTGGCGCTGAAACCCCGCCACGGCGAGCCGCTGGACCAGTCCGCCGCAGACTGCATCATCACCCAGCTGATGGATGTGGCGGAGCACCTGGACTGAGATGGAAGCAATCAAGAACGGTCTGTGCAAAAACCTGACCCCGGCACAGCTGTGGAGCGGCGCACGCTTTTTTCTGCTGCTGAATCTGAGCCTGATCATTTGTGCGGCGGCACTGAACTTTTACTGCGCCCCCAACCACTTTGTATTTGGCGGCACCACAGGTCTTTCCGTTGTGCTGGCTACCTGCTTTCCGGCGTTGAGCGTCAGCACCTTTATGTGGATCACCAATGCGGTGCTGGATGTGCTGGGCTGCGTCTTTCTGGGCATAAAGACCATGGGTTGGACACTGTACTCCTCCTTCATGCTCAGCTTTTATTCCAGTATGTGCGAAAAGATGTTTCCCGTGTCGCAGCCTTTGACGGATGACACTCTTCTGGAGCTGTGCTTTGCGGTGGCGCTGCCTGCCATTGCCAGCGGCATCGTATTCAACATCGGGGCATCCACCGGCGGCACCGAGATCGTGGCGATGATCCTGCACAAGTACATCAAGGTGGAGATTGGCAGGGCTCTGCTGCTCAGCGATATCGGCACGGTGCTGTTTGCGGCTTACCTCTACGGCCCGCAGACCGGGATGTACTGCGTGCTGGGACTCATCGGGCGCAGCACCATCGTGGATACAGCCATCGAGAGCCTGAATCTCCGCAAGGTGTGTACGGTTATCACCTCAAGGCCGGAGCCCATCCGGCATTTCGTTACGGAAACACTGGGACGCACAGCGACCCAGCAGAATGCCACCGGTGTGTACACCGGCGAGCCCCGCACCATGATCATGGTGGCGCTGACCCGGCGGCAGGCAGGACTGCTGCGGGATTTCCTGCGCCGGGAGGACCCGGCGGCCTTTCTGACCATTGTCAACTCCAGCGAGATCATCGGCAAGGGATTCCAGTCCATCTGAAAACGCAGAATGCCCGCCCACTGTGGCTTTTCCACAGTGGGCGGGCATCATTTATATGGTAGATGCTTATTTACGCTGACTTTCCGGGATTTACGCTGAAAATACGCTGACTTGGCATGGTTTACGCTGAATTTGCGCTGAAAAACGCGTAATCGCGCAAACAAAGCGCGAATAAAAATTGCACGAGCGTGCATTCTTCATGCGTAGAAAGTGCGATACGCAAATGGAATATTGAAAAAACAAACTGTAACGCGATGAAAATTTAAATAAATAAAATCGCACGCTGAAATGCACGCGTGCAATGTTGCCTGAATAAAAGTCAGCGATAAAAACGCGCGCCGCGCGATTAGCGGTTTTGCCGCGCGTTTTCTAAGGCTCAATCTTCCAGCCTGCCGTGGTCACACCCCAGCGACAGATAACGCTCCATCTCCCCTCTCAGCACCATCTGGGCATACTCCAAGGGTTTATTGTAGAGCAGCCAGTCCAGCTCCGCCCGCTGTGCCGGGGTGTTGCCGTACTCATCCTCGACGGCGATGCAGTCGATGGCAAGGGTGGTGCCATCCTCGAACCGGGCTTCCACCCGGTTGGTGTCCATGTTGTAGCGGCAGGAAAGCAATTTCGTCATAATAGTATCCTCCAAGACTTGATTTATGGTGTGCGGTCACTCGAACCAATGCCGTCAAGTCGTTGTCGGATAAGTTGATTTTTCATTTGTCTGAGAGTAAGTGCACGGTTTCTGCACGGTTTTTGCACGGTTTCAAAACGTGCAAAGGGTGCAAATCGTTGCAAAATCGGACAAAGGGTGCAGAAACTCGAAGTTCAAAATCTGCGATGTATCGCTTAGAAACAACGTTGAAACGTAACTTCCAAAAATTGAGGGAATCGCCCGGCGTGCGCTACGAATCAGTAGGCCGGGGGTTCGAGTCCCTTCCATCGCACCAAACCATGAAATCCGAACCTTTTCTCGATAGGAGAAGGGTTCGGATTTTTTGTTTTCTTTGGAAATTGACAATTCCGGCTCCTTCCCGACGACTGTGTGTCCAAAACCTTATCA
>ENA-OQCO01000856-OQCO01000856.1-human-gut-metagenome-genome-assembly--contig:-NODE-856-length-14527-cov-2.097083_pt1 | contig 14527 bp, 17 predicted proteins | sample MGYA00242500_ERZ504582 | MGnify/ENA primary metagenome ERZ504582 (study PRJEB26092, sample SAMD00036346) | human gut metagenome | host: Homo sapiens | study: EMG produced TPA metagenomics assembly of...
CCGGGACGACCGCCCTGGGGCCGGGCCGATCGGGCCGGCTGCGGGCGTTCCTGCTGGGGTTGGGCCTGCTTGATGGACAGATTGATTTTCCCCTCCGGGGAGACGGAGAGGATCTTCACGGTGACCTCCTGCCCCTCGGCGAGGTAGTCGTGGACGTCGCTGACAAAGGCAGCGGCCACCTCTGATATGTGGACCAAACCGGACTTCCCGCCGGGTAGGCTCACGAATGCGCCGAATTTGGTGATTGCGGTGACTTTCCCGCTGATGATCGTCCCAACCGCCAGTTCCATATACTTCTCTATTGACTCCCTTCGGTGTTGAAATGGGGATGCTCAGTTGTTCACGTCCGGAAAGATGCGCTCGCCGTCCTCCGCCAGCCCCAGCCGGTCACGGGCCAGCCCCAGAATGTAGTCCGGGTCGTTGGCGTGGGACAGCGCATCCTTCAGGGAGTTGTTCTCCTCCTCCTTCTGCTCCACCTGAGTGCGGAGCCGTGCCTCCTGCTCCTTGGCGGCGGAGAGGTCACCATAGACTTCCACCAGCTTATAGGCCATCACGCCCAGCAGGATCAGCAGCACCAGTGCGCCCAGCAGACCGCTCCGGCGTTTTTTTGTGTTTTTCTTCCGTGCCATAGCGGTCTCCTTTCCTGCGCCTTGCAGATGGGGGATACTCCCACCGATACTGTTTCATTGTAGCGTATTTTTTCCAAAAAAGAAAGTGTTTTTTCAGGGAATTCCCGATTTTTTTCGCCAACTTTACACCAAAGTGCAGCGGAAGTGCCAGCAGCCGTCCAAAGGCGGCGGCAGCGGCGGCCCAAAAGTCCCACAGCGGCCGCAGCAGCGGTGCCAGCAGCAGAAAATACAGCCCCGCTCCGCCGCAGGCTCCCAGCAGCAAAAAGAGCCGTGCCTCGCCCTGGCTCACCGCCGTCAGGAACCACACCATCAGCACCAGCCCGCCCCCCGGTGAACAGGGCATCCGTCAGGTGGATCAGCCGACCCCGCCGCAGGGGCCGCAGCAGATCATAGACCACCCCACCCAGCATCCCCAGCAGAGCCGCCTGCCCCAACAGCAGCAGCTGGGCGGAGACATAGTTCTCCATTCCCTCAGCCGAACAGCCGGGACAGCAGGGAGGTGCGCCCTGCGGCAGGCTCCTCATAGCTGACGGAGTCGATGTGGCCATCCACATGGAGCTCTCCGCCGTCCAGCGTGAGCTTCCCGATGTGCAGCCCCTCGCCAGTGACCACCAGCTCCCCCACGCAGGTGGACATGACGATGCACGTCTCGTCGAATCGGGCCACGTCCTCCACTCCGGATACCGTCAGACGCTCCCGGCCATCCAGCTCCAGCCGGTGGTGCAGGGGAGCGCCGGTGATCTCATATGCCATAAAAAAGCTCCTTTCATACACATACATACTACGATATGTGTATGAAAGGGACTCTTCGGTTATGACGGGCTGTCCATGATCTCCCGGTACATGGCGGCGGCCTCGGCCTTACCCACATTGTCCGCCACGGTGAGCACCTCCACCTCCAGCGTCCGCTGGCCGAAGCGGATGGCGATGCGGTCGCCGGGCTTCACGTCGTAGGAGGCCCGCTGCACCCGGCCATTGACCATGACACGCTCATTGTCGCAGGCCTCATTGGCCACGGTGCGGCGCTTGATGAGCCGGGAAACCTTCAGATATTTGTCCAGACGCATGAAACGTCGCTCCTTTCATGAAAAGGTCGGTGTGCCGCAGCACACCGACCGAAACCATATAAAACCTTACTTCGCAACGGCGTCCTTCAGAGCCTTGCCGGCCTTGAAGGTGGGAACAGCGGAAGCGGGGATCTCGATGGTCTCCTTGGTCCGGGGATTCAGGCCGGTGCGGGCGGCGCGCTTCTTCACCTCGAAGGAGCCAAAGCCCACCAGCTGGACCTTGTCGTCGTTCTGCAGGGCCTCGGTGATGGAAGCCAGAGTAGCGGTGATGACAGCCTCGGTGTCCTTCTTGGACAGGCCGGCCTTCTCGGCGGCAGCGGCGATCAGTTCGGTTTTATTCATGGTGATTCCTCCTAAAAAATGTTTCTTTGGTACGTCTATATCCTAAAACGATATCCATCGCATTAAGATCGCTTGGCCTCGACCCACAGGGCCTCCAGCGTTTCCAGCGGCAGTTGATCCACGGATCTCCCCATGGCGGCTGCCCCTTCCTCCACCGCCCGGTAGCGGCGGATGAATTTCTCACAGGTGCCGTGGATGGCGACCTCCGGGTCCACCCCGACAAAGCGCCCCACCTTCACGGCGGCAAAGAGCACATCTCCCAGCTCCTCCGTCACGTCGCCGTCTCCGGCGGCGGCCCGGTGTAACTCGGATACCTCCTCGTCCAGCTTGTCCAGCGCCCCCGGAGATGTCCGGCCAGTCGAACCCGTCACGGGCGGCCTTGCTCTGGAGCTTCTCCGCCCGCCACAGTCCCGGCAGGCTCCGGGCCACGGCATCCAGCGCCTGAGCGGTGGTCTGCTGGCCCTTCTCCCGGCGCTTGATGGCCTCCCAGCCTCCAGCACCGTATCGGCGTCCTGTACCGTCTCCTGTCCCCCGAACACATGGGGATGCCGGAAGAGCATCTTGCGAACCTCACCGTCGGCCACATCGTCCATGGTGAAATCGCCGGCCTGCCGCTCGATGTCGGCATGGAACACCACCTGCAGCAGCAGATCTCCCAGCTCCTCCTTCAGCAGGGCCGGATCCTCCCGGTCAATGGCCTCGGCGGCCTCATGGGCCTCCTCCAGCAGACTGCGCCGCAGGGAGGCGTGGGTCTGCACTCGATCCCAAGGACAGCCGTCCTCTGACCGCAGCAACGCCACGATGCGCAGCAGATCCGAAAGACCGTAATGCTCCTTCCTCTCAAAATCTATCATATTTACGCTCCTATTGCAAGACTTTTCGTCATTTGTGAGAAATCCTTAAAAAAATCCAGATGGTTTTCGCCGCTTTTTGGCGGCAAAAACGGCACACAGCTCCTCCCGGCGCACTGCCCCCAGCAGCAGGACGAGACCGCCGTACACCGCAGCGGCTGCCGCTACGGCTCCCAGCACGGCCAGCGGCAGGGAAGCCCGGTGTACCAGCATCCGGTAAAAGCCGGAGGCCGTCACCGCCATGGCCCCCACTGCCACCAGCGTCCGGAGAGGAACGCCCCAGCGAAAGACTATCCCAGTGGTGCGTCCCACCGCCAGTAGGTTCATCCCCGCAATAAGCGCATAGCAGAGCAGTGTTCCCACGGCGGCGCCCCGGATGCCCCAAGCGGGGGCCGACACCAGCTGATAGCTGACAGCGATTTTCACCGCCCCGCCGGTGAGCAGCGTTACCACCGGGATGTGCTCGTGACCCCATGCCTGCAAAATACCGCCGGAGACCACCATCAGGCACACGCACACGGCAGCCAGCCCAGCACCCGCAGGTGATGGGCGGCGGCAGCGGCGGTCTGCACCTGAGCGGGGTACAGCAGCCGCAGGATAGGCCCCGCCAGAACGGACAGCCCTATCCCCGACGGCAGCGCCAGCAGCAGCGCCATCCGCAGGGCGGTGCGGGTGTGGCGGCGGGCCGTCCATCGGTCGCCCTGTCCCAGCGCTCCGCTGATGGCCGGTACCAGACTGACGCTGATGGGATAGAGAAAGGAGGGCGGCAGGGAGAACAGCGTCAGGGCGAAGGCGTACTCCCCGTATTGCCGGTTGGCCTCCTCCAGCCCCAGACCCAACCGGCTCTGGAGGGCATCCATGGCCACGGACTGATCCAGCAGGGTGATGAAGCTCATGCCTCCGGCTCCCAGCGTAATGGGAACGCCGATCTTCAGCAGCTGACCCAGCACCTCCCGCCGGGAGGGTGGAGTGTCGCTGCCCATACAGGAGGGCAGCCACCGCAGGGTCAGAATCAGCAGCGCCAGCAGTGAGCCTACGGTCACACCTGCCATGGCCCCGGCGGCTCCGATCTCCGGGGAGACGCCCCGGACAGTCAGGAGATACCACGTAAGGCCCAGCCCCACCACCAGCTTCCCGGCGGATTCCACCACCTGACTGACGGCGGTGGGCAGCATCTGCCCCTGCCCTTGGGTGTAGCCCCGGATGGCGGACAGCAGACACACCGCCAGCAGCGCCGGGGCCAGTACCCGGATGGAGGGGGCCGCCAGCTCATTGTGCAGCAGGCCCGTCAGCTGCCGGGGAAAGGTCAGCATCACACCGCTGCCCACCAGCCCCAGCGCCAGAAATAACGCCAGCGCCACATGGAAAATGCGCCGCTGCCGCCGGGGTCTGCCCCTGCTCTGGGCGATGAGGCGGCTCATGGCCAGCGGCAGACCGGCGGTGGAGAGGGTCAACAGCACGCCATAGACGTTGTAGGCCGCCTGAAAGCAGCCCATGCCCCGACTCCCCAGCAGGTTGCCCAGTGGGATCTTATACAAGGCCCCCAGCAGCTTGCTGACCGCTACCGCCGCCGTCAGCAGGGCGGCACCCCCCAGAAAGCCCATGCACCCTCCCGTCCGGGGATGCTCATCCCCTCATGTTCTCATGGAATTGACGGAAGGCGGAGAGGTTTTCCTCCAGCTTTTCGCTTCTCTGGATGTATTCCGTGGGGTACTTGGTGTGAAATACCCGCTCGATGCGCTGATGCACCGGATCCACCATCTTGGTGGAGCCACCGGCCCCCAGCGAGAGGATGCTGTGCAGCTCCTCCATGATGTAGATATTATACAGCCCCTCGGCTCCGGATATGCACCATCCGGTGTTTTCAAAGCTGCCGGACATATATTTTTGCCGGTACAGGTAGTAGGGGTGGAAGTCCGCCTGCCGCAGGGCGGCGTTGGCGTAGTCCAGCATTTCCCCCACCGCCTCCGCCGAGGGGATGGTGAAGTTCTCCAGCAAAATGCGGCTTCCCTTTTTCAGGCTCAGGGTATGGACGGTGATGTTGTCGGCCCCGTAGGACAGGCACTTGTCCAGCGTCCGCCGGAAGCCCTCCGGCGTGTCCTCCGGCAGTCCGGCGATCAGATCCATGTTCACATGGGGAAAGCCCATACCGGTGGCCAGTGCCATGGCCTCCTCCACGTCACGGGCCGTATGGCGGCGGCCGATGGCGGTGAGGACGTGATCCTCCAGCGACTGAGGATTAACGCTGATGCGGTCTACGCCGTGATCCAGCAGCACCTGCAGCTTCTCCCGGTCGATGGTGTCCGGCCGCCCGGCCTCAATGCAGTATTCCACGCAGCCCGACAGATCGAAGCTGCGATTCAGGTGGGTCAGCAGCCGGTCCATCTGATCGGCGGAGAGGGTAGTGGGAGTACCGCCCCCCATGTAGAAGGATTTGATGTGCAGCCCCGTCTCCTCCACCATTCGGGCGGCGTCGGTGATCTCCCGGTGCAGCACCTCCAGATACGGCTCCACCAGTCCCAGCGTCCGCTCCACGGACTGGGACACAAAGCTGCAATAGGCGCAGCGGGTGGGGCAGAAGGGGATGCCAACATACAGGGAGATATCCTCCGGGCGCAGGTCCGCCTTGGCTCTGCGGGAGGCCTCCGCCGTCTCGATACACAGGCGCCGGCGCTCCGGCGAGACGAAGTAGGTGTCCCGCAGGACCCGGTCCACCTGCCGCTCCGTCATGCCCTCCTCCAGCATCCGGGAGGCCAGCTTGCCGGGGCGGATGCCCGTCAGCGCCCCCAGCTGGGGGTGATGCCGGTGATGTCCCGTGCCGCCTTGAAGAAGCTCAGCTTCACCGCCTTCTGGCGAAGGCGCTCCGCCTCATATTCCGTCAGCTGCGGGTCCACGGCGGTCCGGGAGATGCCACGGGCCGTCCGGCCGTGGTAGGTGATGGTGGTGACGGCGGTGTTATAGCGGGGGGAGCGGCTCAGCGTCACCAGCGCATGATCCTCCCCATCCTCCACCGGCTCATAGACCGGCCGTTCCTCCGGGAAAAAAGCCAGCAGACTCTGCTCCACGGCGTACCGGTCGTCGTGACCACGAAAGATCAGCTTCATGGCGTCCCTCCGTCACAGGGAGAGCCGCCGGGTCATAAAGGGGTTCACCCGGCGCTCGTAGTCCAGCTCCGTGGCCCCCTCATGGCCGGGATAGACCTTGTAGTTGCCGGGCAGCGCCGCCAGCCGGTCCAGCGAGGCCAGCATGGCCTTGGGGTCGCCGCCGGCGAAGTCTGTGCGGCCGCAGGAGCCACGGAACAGGGTGTCGCCGGAGAACATCACGTCCCCTACCAGCAGACATACGGAGCCCTGGGTGTGGCCCGGCGTCTCCATGACACGGATGGTGAGGCTGCCCAGCGTCAGGGTGTCCCCCTCCTTGTAGTAGCGCTGGTTGTGCTCCGGCAGGCGGGAGAACATCATATCCATGTGCTTGGGCGGCTGGTCGGTGACGTCCTTCTCGTGGATGTACACCGGCACGTCGGGGTATTTCTCCAGCAGAGGCCGGACGGCGGTGGTGTGGTCAAAGTGACCGTGGGTCAGCAGGATGTACTCCAGACGGCAGCCGGAGCGGCTGACCATGTCGGCCACCTGCTCCGGCTTGTCACCGGGATCGATGAGGGCGCAGACCCCGGTCTCCTCGTCGCACAGCAGATAGCAGTTGGTGGAAATAAAGCCCACCCGGATGGAATCGATTTTCATGGGATATTCTCCTTTATCAAGCATCGCTGGGATGTGAATGGTCGTGTAGAAGATAGCGTGGGGGATCGTATCAAGAGAAAAGATAGATATCAGCAAAGCGGAGCCGGGATATACTCCGCCGATGGAGCATATTGGTCAGCTGGAGAGCTGGTCGGTGTCTACGATCAGGGTCAGAGGGCCGTCATTGACGGACTGGACCAGCATATCGGCGCCGAATTCGCCGGTCTCAGTGTGGAAGCCCTTTTCCCGGCACAGAGCCACGAATTTTTCATACAGGGGGATGGCCACCTCCGGTCGGGCGGCGGCCAGAAAGTCCGGACGGCGGCCCTTGCGGCAGTTGCCGTAAAGGGTGAACTGAGATACCACCAGAATTTCGCCGCCCACCGTCTCCAGGCCACGGTTCATCTTGCCGTCCTCGTCCTCAAAAATACGCAGGCCCACCAGCTTGTCCGCCAGCTTCACGGCTTGGGCCTCGGTGTCCTCATGGGTGATGCCCAGCAGGATCAGAAAGCCCTGTCCGATCTGGCCGATGGTCTTGCCGTCCACGGTAACGGAGGCACTTTTTACCCGTGTCAGTACAGCTCTCATGGAATATAGTCTCCTTTTTCGACAATATATGCGATGATTTTGATGAGTTGGAGCAATTTCGAGGGAGTGTCAACCGATTTTCACGTCGCAATGTGGCTGGAGATCGGTAGACACGACCATATGCGCTTTTGCACACTTTGCCAGCTATCGGAAAAGTGTGGCGCCGGAGGCGCATTTATCACCCGGCGGGGCGGGTAACACGCATGACACCGGAGATCTGCTCCAGCCGGCGCATGACAGCCTGCAGCTGCTGGCTGTCGGATACATCCACGGCCAGAGAGATCAGAGCGAAGCCGTCGGCGGTGGAGCGGGCGTTGAGAGAGGATACGTGGACCTTGGCGGCGGAGAGGATGGTGGAGATATCCACCAGCAGATTGGGCCGATCCTTGGACACTACCTGCAAATTGGTGCGGTAGGATTCCCGTGTTTTGCCGCCCCAGGAGACCTTGATCCAGCGGCCCGCCTCCTCCGGCGGACGGCGGGCGGGGTCGGCGTTGGGGCAGTCCTTCCGGTGGACAGAGACGCCGTAGCCACGGGTGATAAAGCCCACGATCTCGTCGCCGGGGACAGGAGAGCAGCACTTGGAGAACTTCACCAGACAGTTGCTGAGACCCTGCACCACGATGCCCTGCTCGCTGTGCTCCCGGACGGGGACAGCGGGGCGGGTCACCTCCGGCTGGCCCTCCACCGGCACCTCCGCCTGACGCTCTGCCTGATGCTGGTGCAGGATGCGCTGGATGTCCTCCCGCAGACGGCCGATGAGCTTCAAGCTGGTGACGCCGCCGTAGCCAATGGCGGCGTACATATCGTCCAGACTCTTGAAGGAGAGCTTTTTCAGGATGACGGGGAGGTTTTCCTCCGCCGTCAGCTCCTTCAGAGTGACGCCGCAGCGCTTCAGCTCCGACTCAAAGGAGGAGCGGCCGTTGACGATGTTCTCGTCCCGGCGCTCCCGCTTGAACCACTGGCGTATCTTGGAGCGGGCGTTGCTGGAACGGGCGATCTTCACCCAGTCCCGGCTTGGGCCGTGGGCGGACTGGGAGGTGACCACCTCTACGATGTCGCCGTTTTTCAGGCGGGTATCAAAGGGGACCAGACGGCCGTTGACCTTGGCCCCCACCATGTGGTTGCCCACGGCGGAATGGATGTTGTAGGCAAAATCGATGGGAGTGGCCCCGGCGGGGAGATTGATGACGTCGCCACGGGGGGTGAACACGAACACCTCGTCGGCAAACATATCCACCTTCAGGGAGTGGATGAAGTCCTCGGCGTCGGCGCCCTCCTGGTTCTCCAGCAGACGGCGGACCCACTCATAGCGGCCCTCGTCCCCGGCCCCCTGACCGTTCTGCTTATACTTCCAGTGGGCGGCGATGCCGTATTCGGCCACCTCGTGCATCTCACGGGTACGGATCTGCACCTCAAAGGGGATGCCGTTCTGGCCCACCACGGTGGTGTGGAGACTCTGGTACATATTGGGCTTGGGGGTACCGATATAGTCCTTGAAGCGGCCCAGAATGGGCTTATACAGGTCGTGGATGATGCCCAGCGCATTGTAGCAGTCGGACACCGTGTCCACAATGACCCGGAAGGCGAAGAGGTCGTATACATCGTCCAGAGACTTGTTCTGGGTATACATCTTGCGGTAGATGGAGTAGGGGTGCTTCATGCGCCCGTAGACGTAGCCGTCGATGTGGGCCTCCCGCAGGCGGCGGGTGATCTGGTCGTGGATGGAGGACATGAAGCCGTCATACTGAGCGGCCTTTTCATTCAGAGCCTCCACGATCTCCCGGTAGCTGATGGGATCCAGATATTTCAGACTCAGGTCCTCCAGCTCCCACTTCATCTTCTGCATTCCCAGCCGGTGGGCAATGGGGGCATAGATCTCCATGGTCTCGAAGGACTTCTGCTTCTGCTTCTCCGGGGTCTGGTACTCCATGGTGCGCATATTGTGGAGCCGATCGGAGATTTTGATGAGGATCACCCGGATATCTTTGCTCATGGCCATGAGCATCTTCCGGAGGTTCTCCATCTGCTCCTCCTCCTTGGAGGTATAGTGGACACGGGTCAGCTTGCTGACGCCCTCCACCAGATCCGCCACTGTGGGAGAGAAGAGCCGGGAGATGTCCTCATGGGTGGCGGAGGTATCCTCGATGGTGTCGTGGAGCAGAGCCGCCTCGATGGACTCGGAGTCCAGATGCAGCTCCTCCGCCACGATCTGGGCCACCGCCAGCGGGTGGGTGATGAAGGGAGAGCCGTCCTTCCGCATCTGCGCTCCGTGGGCCTTGGCGGCGAACTCGAAGGCGGCCCGGATCTGCTGGAAGTTGGCGCTGGGGTTATAGCGGCGGACGGTGTCCTCCAGCTTGCGGTAGCGCTGCTCCAGATCAGCCCAGATCTCCGGGCGGATCTCCGGCACCAGAGACGCCGGTGCGGTGGTATTCTGGGTATCAGTCATGGTGATCGCCTCCCCGTTTGGGCTGCATGACCTCATGCAGGCCCTGTAAGTAACCGGATTCCTCCAAGCGGACGTGTTTCCCCTGGCCGGTGAGTGTGATGGAAATGGTGTCGCCCTCTTGCCGGAGGGTCAGCAGCTGCCGTTCCCGGAACACCTCCAGACAGAAGGCAGTCCGAAGGAAGGGGTCGGCCCCCTCCAGCCGGGCGGACAGCTCCCGCAGCAGCGGCAGGTAGCAGGCGGTGAGCCCCTCCGGGGGGACGGTGTGCTCCAGCGCCCGCCACAGCTGCACGCACTGGCTGCGGGATGGCAGCAGGTGGACCGCCTCCTTGGGCAGGAGCCGATCGCCCCGCAGACAGCGCTCCAACAGGTGCAGGCACTCATCCTCCCGTGTACTGACGGTGAGGGACGGGCGGATGTCCACCATTTGCAGCTGTACCGTGCGGTTGCCCCGAAATTCGTTGATCTGCAGATAAAAGGCCGCATCCACCCGGCTGCCCGCCGCAACGGGACAGGTGTCGGGGGAGACGGAGAAGAAAATACCGTCGAACTGGCTGCTGCCCTTGCTGAGCCGCAGCTTCAGGTGGCGATTCTGGCCCACGCTCTGCAGCCGCTCCAGCGTGGCGCCCATCAGGCAGAAGAGAGGGCGGGCATTGCCGGCGCCGTAGGGCTCCAGCATCCCCAGAGCCTCCACCTCCGTCAGGGTGACACGGCTGGGACAGGTGAGGGCGGCATCGATCTCCAGACATACCTCCGGCGCTCCGCCGCCCTGATATTCCCGCACCAGCTGGTTCATCCGCTGGCGGAAGGCGGGGATATTGGCGACATCGATGGTGAAGCCCGCCGCCAGCTCGTGACCGCCGAAATCCAGCAGGAGGTCAGAGCAGCGCTCCAGAGCGGCGAAAAGGTTGAAGCCGCCCCAGCTGCGGCAGGAGCCCTTGCCCACGGTGCCGTTTAAGTGGATCATAAAGCTGGGACAGGCGTATTTTTCCGACAGGCGGGAGGCCACGATGCCCACCACCCCTTGGTGCCACGTGTCGGAGGCCAGCACCAGAGCGCTGCGCTCCTGCAGCGGCAGATGGTCGATCTGCTCCACTGCCTGGGCATAGATGGTCTGCTCCACCGCCTGACGCTCCCGGTTCAGGGCGCACAGCTCACGGGCCAACCGGGCGGCCTCCGCCGGGTCCTGACACAGCAGGAGGTCGGCGGCCTTGTCCGCTGCCCCCATGCGGCCGGCGGCGTTGATGCGGGGGGCCAGCACGAAGCCCACCTGCACGGAGGTGATGGCCTTATCCATGAGGCCTGCCTCCTGCAGCAGGGCGTGGAGGCCGATGAAGTCCGACTGGGTGATGCACTCCAAGCCACGGGAGACGATGATGCGGTTCTCCCCGGACATGGGCATCACGTCGGCAATGGTGCCGATGGCGGCCAAGGTGCAGTAGCGGGAGAAAAGGGCCTCCTCCCGGCTCTCGCCGCCCAGCGCCAGCACCAGCTTCAGCGCCACGCCGCAGCCCGCCAGATAGGGGAAGGGATAGGTGCAGTCCGGCCGGTGGGGTCCACCACCGCCACGGCCCGTGGCAGGGTGTCCTTGCACTCGTGGTGATCGGTGATGACCACATCCATGCCCAGAGAGGCGGCGAAGTCCACCTCCTCCACCCCGGTGATGCCGCAGTCCACGGTGATGAGCAGCTCTACCCCCTGCTCATGGAGGGAGCGGATGGCATCCTGCCCCAGCCCGTAGCCGTCCTCGATGCGGCGAGGAATATAGTGCAGCACATCGACGCCCCGGCTTTTCAGGTAATCCACCAGGATCACCGTGGCGGTGATGCCGTCCACGTCGTAATCCCCGAACACCGCCATGCGGAGGCCCTGCCTGATGGCCCGGCTGATGCACTCCACCGCCCGGTCCATGTCCTCATCAGGAAGGGGGAGCAGGTCAGATCCCGGCCCCGCTCCAGAAAGGCGGCGGCCTCCTCCGCCGTGGAGATGCCCCGTGCCGCCAGCACCTGCGACACCAGCTGGGGATAGCCAGCCTCGCCGAGACGGCGGATATCCGCTTCCTTCGCTGGGGCGATATGCCATTTGGAAAACTTCATCTGCCAGCGCTCCCTTCCGCATACTACTATAATCAACTATTATAACAAATTCACCGGAAAAGGACAAGCAGAAAGTGCGGCCGCAGCGGGCTTTTTGCGGGGCAAAGGAATGGGAAAACGGTTGCAATGGATGGCGGGAGGGCGTATAATGACTGCATCTGTATAGGAATGAGGAAAAGCATCATGAGACCTGACGGAACCAGAGTGAAAGACCTGCCGCCACTGGTGGCGGCCATCCCCTACATCATGCCCAAGCGCTACGATGCGTGGAACTCCATCACCGAGAACATCGACGAGGAGGCCGTAAAGGCCTACATCCGCCATTGGCGGCGGGAGGGCGTACGCTTGAACCACATGAGTGTCATCATCGCCGCCTACTACCGGGCGGTGCTGGATAATCCAAAGCTGAACTACTTCGTGATGAACGGAAAAATTTATCGGCGCAACCACTTCTGCATCTCCTTCGTCATTCTCAAGAAGCGATCCGACGGGGTGGTCAACGAGACAGCGCTGAAAGTGTATTTGGAGCCGTCGGACGATATTTTCTCCATTGACAGGAAAATTCGGGAGGTTATTGCCGCCAACCAGCATGAGCACCAGTCCAACAGCACCGACAAGTTCGCACGGTTCATGTTCTCCGTGCCGGGGCTGCCAAAGTTCGTGGTGTGGCTGGCGTATCATCTGGACAAGCACGGGCTGCTGCCCCGGAAGATCATCGACCTGTCGCCCTTCCACACCAGTATGTTCATCACCAATCTGGCCTCCATCAAGACCAGCTATATCCATCACCACTGCTATGAGTTCGGTACCACCAGCGTGTTCGTGTGCATGGGCAAGCCCGTGCCGGACTACATGGGCGGTGACCTGACCCGGAAGGTGATGCCCATCGGCGTGGTGATGGACGAGCGCATCTGCACCGGATATGAGTATGCGGCGTTTTACAGCGATTTCAAGGGCTACCTCCGGGACCTGAGCCAGCTGGAGACCCCCTTTGACGGCAGCCGCCTCCAAAAGGAGGAGGAAAAGACTCCGGCCGGTGTATCCTGACACCGGGCGGAAGCATAGGATAGACGGCCCCTGCGGGGGCGGGACAGGAGGAGACACCCCATGTATGAAGAGCACATCCGGGCGGCAGCCCGGTCCATGGCGGAGAATATGCAGCGCAGCCACGTTCCCATGTACGGCAAGGGCCTGCGGCTGCCGGACAAGGGGGCAGTGATCGGACTGCTGAAGGAGATCCGGCGGCTGGTCTTTCCGGCCTACTACGGTGACCCGGAGCTGATGACCCTTCCGGTGGAGGACTACACGGCGCTGCTGCTGGAGCGCATCGAGGGCCAGCTGGCCCGGCAGATCGCTTTGGCCCTGCCGGAGGAGCAGGAGCAGCGGGCGCCGGTGCTGGCCCGTGAGGTGGTGGAGGTCCTGCCCGGCGTGCAGCGGCTGCTGCTGACGGATCTGGACGCCACCTTTGAATCCGACCCGGCGGCGGCCTCCAAGGAGGAGATCCTGTTCGCCTATCCGGGGCTGTTTGCCATTTTCGTATACCGGGTGGCCCATGAGCTGTATCTGCGCCAGATTCCCATGATCCCCCGGATCATGAGTGAGTACGCCCACAGCCGCACGGGCATCGATATCCACCCCGGCGCACAGATCGGCGCCCACTTCTTCATCGATCACGGCACCGGCATCGTGGTGGGCGAGACCACGGTCATCGGGGAGAATGTGAAGCTGTATCAGGGCGTGACGCTGGGAGCGCTGTCCCCTCGGAAGGGCCACGCCAGTCTGCCGGGGAAGCGGCATCCCACCGTGGGCAGCGACGTGACCATCTACTCCGGGGCCTCTATTCTGGGCGGTGAGACCACCATCGGGGATCATGCCGTGGTGGGCGGCAACGCCTTCCTGATGGATTCGGTGGCGGAGGATACTCAGGTGGTGATCCGCACGCCGGAGCCGATCTACCGGGAGCGCAGGCACCGGGAGAAATGAGATGCCCCCAGCCGGACGGTGTGCAGCACCGCCCGGCGGGGGCTTATTTTGCCTTGCTCGGTTGCCGGAGGCAAAAAATATGCCGCCGGTGGCAGCAAACAGCCCCCCTCCGCAGACAAAAAGGAAGAGACGATGTTTCCATCGTCTCTTCCTTTTTAACATGTGCAGCATGAGCACTTACAGTGCCGTGATATGGATGCACCGGGCGTCACAGCGGCGCAGGGCAATGACGGCATCCAGCACCTCATAGGCCACCGGATCACCCAAGGGACTGACCTGCACCGCCCGGACGATTGTGCCGGGGATGAAGCCCAGCTCCAGCAGCCGCTGACGCTGGGAGTGCGTCACAGCCCGGATGGCGGCCCACCGGCCCGCCGGCAGGGTATCCAGCGTATCTGCCACGGAAAAGACCTCCTTTTAGGGGAGTGGTCTATCCTATGCCGCCTGTAGGGCGGCGGTCACAGCCACGTCTCGTCGAAGCCATAGGGCAGCAGCTCCTTCAGGACGAAGTGCTTGGCCTCCCCCTTGCCATTGAGGCAGATGACCTCCATCTGGGGGGCGAACTCCTGCATCACCTGCCGGCAGGAGCCGCAGGGGACGCAGTAGTCCTCGCTCTTCCCAGCGATGACGATGCGTTTGAAATCCCGATGGCCCTCACTGATGGCCTTGAAGATGGCGGTGCGCTCGGCGCAGATGGTGAGACCGTAGGCGGCGTTTTCAATGTTTGCAGCCGGTGAACACCGTGCCGTCACTGCACGTCCAGCGCCGCACCCACGGGAAAATGG
>ENA-OQCO01000857-OQCO01000857.1-human-gut-metagenome-genome-assembly--contig:-NODE-857-length-14517-cov-5.357331_pt1 | contig 14517 bp, 13 predicted proteins | sample MGYA00242500_ERZ504582 | MGnify/ENA primary metagenome ERZ504582 (study PRJEB26092, sample SAMD00036346) | human gut metagenome | host: Homo sapiens | study: EMG produced TPA metagenomics assembly of...
CAGGAAACCATCCTTCCGGAACCGTCCGATGAGTACGACGGCCGTGGCGATGAGCACGGTCCGTGGACGTCGACGACGAGAACGTGCCCGACTATGACGAATACCTCGACATGGGCGCCTACTATCTGCCGTTCCTCCAAGGCATCGAACTGCGCGTGAAGGCCAACCGCGCCACCCAGCAGGTGCTCGGCACCACCATCACCTACGGATCCTCCAGCGTGGAGATCGAAGCCTTCGCCGCGCCGAAGACCATGGGACTGTGGGATGACGTGCGCGCCGACCTGGTTGAGGCCAACAAGGACGCCAAGGAGACCGACGGCGTGTTCGGCACCGAACTGACACTGCCGGTCGTGGTCAAGGGCGGACGCAAGGTCGTCACCCGCATCGTCGGTGTGGACGGACCGCGGTGGATGCTGCGCGGCATCTTCTCCGGCAAAGCCGCCACCGATCCGGACCACGCCGAAACCAAGGCGCTGAACCAGCTTTTCTCCAACATCGTCGTGGAACGCGGCGAGGACCCGCTGGCCCCGCGTGACCTCATCCCGATGCATCCGCCGGTCGCCCCGGCCGAACGCAAGGCCGCCAAGGAAGCCGCCGAAGCCGAACAGGCAGGCAGGACGATGGACATTCCAGGCCAGCCGAAGGGACCGTTTGACTCCGACCAGCAGGTCGAGGTCAAGACCACGTTGTCGCGTGGACCGATGTTCTCCGAAGTGCGCTGAGCGAACGACGACCACGAAAACACAAACGCATGGCTGAAACCGAAACCAAGAAAAGAACCGGCCTCGGCGCGCTCGCCGACGCCGGCGATGCCGACGATTTCTCCGTCATCGACGCGATCGGCGGTCCGCGCGGCGTCGTCGAATCGATGCTGCCGGGCGTGGTGTTCGTGGTGATGTTCGTCATCACCTCCGACCTGCATCTGACCATCGGCGTATCCGCAGCCCTCGCCGTACTGCAGGTGATCGTCCGCCTATGCCAACGCCAATCCGTCATGGGCGCCGTCTCCGGCCTTCTGGCAGTCGGCATCTGCCTGATCTGGGCATGGAACAGCCACGAGGCGCGCAACTACTACATGTTCGGATTCCTGACCAACGCCTTCTACATCGTGCTGCTCGCCATTTCGTTGATGGTACGTGTACCGGGACTTGGCTTGGTGATCGAATTCATCCGGACACTGCCAACCGAGCATCTGCGCGCATGGCTTGCCGATTGGCGTGGCGACAAGGCATTGAACCGCGCGTACACCATCATCACCGCGTTGTGGATCGGTGTGTTCTCCCTACGACTGGTGGTGCAGGTGCCGTTGTACCTGTCCAACCAGGTCGGCTGGCTCGGCACTGCACGTCTGCTCATGGGCATTCCGTTCTGGGCGTTGGCCATCTGGGTGTCGTACCTCATCGTGGCCACCCCCATGCATCGGCATAAGACGTTGGCCGAACCAAACGCCGACGCGATGGACGACAACAACGAAACGGAGGAACAGCACTGATGGAATCGACCATCCGCATCGAACGATATGCCGACCAAGGCCGTTGCGTCGGCCACATCGACGGACGCGTCGTGTTCGTGCGATTCGCGTTGCCGGGCGAGCTGGTACGCGTCGTGTTGGACGAACCACATGATCGCGAGGACCGTTTTTGGACTGGCGAAGTGACGGAAGTGCTGGAAGCCAGCGAGGACCGCGTCGAACCCGTATGGCCGTTGGCGGGTCCGCTTGCCATGGGCGGCGGCGTCGGCGGTGCCGATTTGGTGCACGTCTCACTGCCCGGACAGCTTAAATGGAAATCCATGTCCATCGCCGAACAGATGAGACGTCTCGGCCATGTCGACGTTGACGTGCCGATCGAGCGCATGCCCGAGGATGAGGCGGAGCATGGGCTGCACTGGCGTACCCGCATCGAGATGATCGCGGACGAGAACGGCCGACCGTCCATGCGTAGACGCGGCACCCACGTGCGTGTGCCGATCGACACCATGCCGTTGGCCAGTCGCGCGTTGCTTAACGTGGCCGAGAAGGAACACGTGTGGGATGGGGGATTCACTCCCGGATCGCAGATTCGTCTGTCTGTTCCCGAGCCTCGCGGCAATGCCGAAATCGCCGACAACTACGCCGTGCTCGTCGATGGCGAGGTGACGGCGGGCAATCGCGAGCTTACCGAAAAGGTGACGGTGTGCGGACGTGAATTCGAATATGGTGTGGACGCCGGCGGATTCTGGCAGATGCACCGTCACGCGCCGATCGCGTTGACCGGCCATGTGATGTCCTTGGTGCATGGCGAGCTTGACGGCGCCGCTTCCGCATGCCTGTGGGATTTGTATTCCGGTTCCGGCCTGTTCACGCTGCCGTTGGCCACGTTAAGCGCCGGCCGCACGCGCATGCTGAGCGTGGAAGGTGGCAAGACCGCTGTCAAACACGCGCAACGCAATCTGAGGGCCATCCATTTGGGCAATGTCGACGCCCGTGTGGGCGATGTGGCCAAGACGCTTGCCAACGTACGCAACGATTTGGCCAAACCCGATATCGTGGTGCTTGATCCGCCGCGTGCCGGCGCACGTGCGAAGGTATGCAGGCAGATCGCCGAATCCGGCGCGCGAAGCGTCGTATACATCGCCTGTGACCCGGCATCGCTGGCACGCGACACCGCCACATTGGCCTCGCTCGGATACGATCTTGCCGATATTCGCGCATTCGACATCTATCCGACCACCCACCATGTCGAAACGGTGGCGCTATTCAGGAAAGCCACACGATGACCGGTTTCGCGCGGCGTGCCGCAGCCGGTCTCCTTGCAGCCGTCTTCGGCATCTCCATGCTGGCCGGCTGCACGCCGAACAATGCCGCGGTGGGAGACACGCAGTCCGCAGGCGATGCGGTCGCCCACAGCATAAAGGACCGCAACAGTCTCGACGTGGCCATGATCGGCTCCCAAGACGAACAGACCGATCGCCTGACGTTGGATGCCATGGAGGCGGGCGGGCTCAGGCCGGTGTATCTGCCGGTCGCCGGCACGGTCGACATGCAGGACACCGCCCGGCAAGCGGTCGAGGATATGGCGCAACGCATGGTCAGCATCATCGTCATTTCGGGAATCGACGTGTCCGGCGTGAACCATGACGGCTGGTACGACACGCTGACAACCGCAAGACAGGCGGGCATTCCAGTGGCACTGCTCAACCCGATCGCCACGCCGACCGACAGCACGCTGTTCGCGGCGACGCTCACAATCAACGACCGCATGACGGATGCGACGCCGCTCGCCGACGCGGTAGCCGGCATAGCCAACAACGACCCGCACGACAGAGCAATCCTCGTCACCACCATCAGCCACGGCGGCAAACAGTGAACCGCTCCACGCATTCGGGTGAGTTCGAATCGGTTCGGATGCGTGGCGCTGAACGCACCCTGAGAAAACCCTGAATTTTGCCGGAGCTTTACGGGAAAAGCCTGCGGGCGCGCATCGCCAAGCGGTATGCTGGCAGCATGAGCGAAAGTCAAACCATGCCTGAAACCAGTGAAAAGGGGCTCACCGCAGCGGAAGTCGCCGCCCTTACGGAAAGCGGGCAGGTCAACGCCGTCAAATCGTCCACGTCACGTTCGTTCGCCGACATCGTGCGAGCCAACGTGTTCACCCTGTTCAACGGCATCATCTTCGCCGCCATGGTCATGGTATTGGTCACGGGATCATGGAGAGACGCCGTGTTCGGCCTCGTCATCCTCATCAACACCGGCATCGGCATCATCACCGAACTGAAAGCCAAACGAACGCTCGACAAGCTTTCCATCCTCGTAGCCTCCGACTATCTCGTACGACGCGACGGCAAGGACGTCGAAGTGCCGCACAACGAAATCGTGCTCGGCGACCTCATGTGGATCCGCTCCGGCGAACAGGTTCCCGCCGACGCGCAGATCGTGCGCACCTGGGGCCTGGAACTCGACGAATCCATGCTCACTGGCGAATCGCGCACCGTGCGCAAGAACGAAGGCGACGACATCTATTCCGGATCCACCGCGGTCTCCGGCATGGCCTTGGTCAAGGTCAACGCGGTCGGCGCGCACAGCTATGCCGCCACCTTGACCGCGCAGGCGAAGGTCTACAAAAAGACCGTGTCCGACCTCAACAAGGGCATCAACACCATCCTCAAATTCATGACCTTCCTCGTCGTGCCGCTGTGCGTGCTGCTCATCTGGTCGCAGGTGCACGCGGTCGGCGGTTGGGACGTAGCCGTCTCCACCGGCCAATGGCGTTCCGCCGTGGTGTCCGCCGTGGCTGGCGTGGTCGGCATGATCCCCGAAGGCCTCGTACTGCTCACCTCGCTCAACTTCGCGCTCGCCGCCATCCGTTTGGCACGCAAGAACACGCTCGTGCAGGAGCTCGAATCCGTGGAGACCCTCGCACGCGTGGACTGCCTGAACCTCGACAAAACCGGCACCGTCACCGACGGCGGCATCATGCTCAACGAAATACGCATGCTGGATGGCATCGGAGCCAATACCGTTGACGAACATGCCGTGAAACAGGCGTTGTACGACCTGTCGAACGAAGGACAGCCGAACGGCACCGGATTGGCGATTCTCAACGGACTGGGCAAGCAGGGATTCTCCGCCGGTCCCGTCGCGGCGCGCGTTCCGTTCTCGTCGGCACGCAAATGGAGCTCGATTGCCGATGACGGCGCGGTATGGACGATGGGCGCGCCGGAAGTCGTGCTGTCCCACTTGGATGGCGATTACGCCGACGTTCTTCGACTGGTCAACGATTCCGCACACGACGGCAACCGCGTGCTGCTGATCGCACGGCATGACGGCAAGGCGCCCGCCGATTACGAAAGCGATCCCGCCATCGACCCCGCATCGCGGCCCGTCGCGCTGGTATTATGCTCCGAGCACATTCGCGACGACGCCGAAGCCACACTCGCCTGGTTCCGCGAGCAGGGCGTGCGCTGCCGCATCATCTCCGGCGACAATCCCGTCACCGTCGGTGCGATCGCAAGAAAAGTACGGCTCACCGGAGACGCGGAGCCACGCTTCATGGACGCGCGCGAACTGCCCACCGACATCACGGAACTGGCGAAAGTACTGGAGAACGTGGACGTGCTCGGCCGTGTCCTGCCCGACCAGAAGAAGGCGATCGTCCAGGCGCTGCACCTAGGCGATCATGTCGTGGCGATGACCGGCGACGGCGTGAACGACGCGCTCGCCATCAAGGAGGCCGACCTGGGCATCGCGATGGGCAACGCGGCACCCGCCACCAAGGCCGTGGCGCAGGTGGTGCTCGTCGATTCGAAATTCTCGCATCTGCCCGATGTGGTGGCACGTGGACGCCAGGTCATGGCCAACATGGAACGCGTGGCCAGCCTGTTCCTCGTCAAAACCGTATATTCCGCGCTGATCTCGTTCGGCGTGGTGCTGACGCAGATCCCATTCCCATACCTGCCCCGCCATATCACCTACATCGGCGCACTCACCATCGGCATGCCGGCGTTCATCCTCGCGCTTGCGCCGAACACGCGCCGCTACATTCCGGGCTTCCTCAGGCGCGTGGTGCACTTCGCGTTGCCGGGAGGCATCGCCACGGCTCTGTCGATTCTCGCCGATTCGTGGCTGTTGCCGAAGTTCATGGGCTGGGACGCACAGCATTCCGCCGCGCAGCTGGGCATGCTTCGTGGCGTCAACGCGATTATCCTGCTGATGATGGGCATCTTCGTACTGGCGCGCGTGGCCCGGCCGCTCAACTCGTGGAGAGGCGGTCTGGTATTGGCGTTCGCCGTGGCGGGCGTGGCCGGCATGTTCATTCCGCCCGTCGCGCGTTTCTTCGCGCTCGTGATACCGTCCGGCGAAATGCTCGCGGCGACGGGCGTCGCGCTTGTGGTGTCCGCCATCGTTTTCGTGCTGTGCCTGTGGTGCGTGCCGAAAATGGTCGCCATTTTCTCACGTTTCAAGAAGACACGCCAGTGCTGAAGTAACGTGGCTGTATCGTTGGCAACGGATAATCGGCTGCTGGAAAGTTTCAACCAGCCACAAAAGCTCGGAGGTAGCATGTCTGTGCGCGACGACCAGCTCGACACCCTGAAGGTGGGCGGCAAGGATTACGACTTTTACCGTATCGCGGATTTGCCGGGCATCGATCATCTCCCGTATTCGTTGAAGGTTCTTGTTGAGAACCTGGTGCGCAACATCGATGGCGCCAACATCACGGATGATCATGTCAAGGCCCTGTTGGATTGGGATCCGGCCGCACAGCCGAGCCACGAGATCCAGTTCACCCCGTCCCGCGTGGTCATGCAGGACTTCACCGGCGTGCCGTGCATCGTCGACCTCGCCACCATGCGTGACGCCGTCAAGGAGCTTGGCGGAGATCCGGAGGTCATCAACCCGCAGGTCCAGTCCGACATGGTCATCGACCATTCCGTGCAGATCGACAAGTACGGCGTGGCCGACGCGGTCGAACAGAACATGGACATCGAATACCAGCGCAACGGCGAACGCTACCAGTTCCTGCGTTGGGGCCAGCAGGCCTTCCGCAACTTCCGCGTGGTGCCGCCGGGAACCGGCATCATCCACCAAGTCAACATCGAATACCTCGCCAAAGTCGTCATGACCAAGGCAGGGGAGCGCGGTCGCGACCTCGCCTACCTCGACTCCTGCGTGGGCACCGACTCGCACACCACCACCGTCAACGGTCTGGGCGTGCTCGGCTGGGGCGTCGGCGGCATCGAAGCCGAAGCCGCCATGCTCGGCCAGCCGATCTCCATGCTCGTGCCGCGCGTCGTCGGCTTCAAGCTCACCGGATCCATTCCGGAAGGCGTCACCGCCACCGACGTGGTCCTCACCATCACCGACATGCTCCGCCAGCACGGTGTGGTCGGCAAATTCGTGGAATTCTACGGCGAAGGCATCGCTTCCGTGCCGCTGGCCAACCGCGCCACCATCGGCAACATGGGACCGGAATTCGGCTCCACCTGCGGCATCTTCCCAATCGACAACGTCACCCTCGACTATCTGCGTCTGACCGGTCGTTCCGAAGAACAGATCGCTCTCGTCGAAGCCTACGCGAAAGCCAACAAGCTGTGGGGCGACACCACCGATCCGGACTACGTCGAACCGCAGTACTCCGAATATCTGGAACTCGACCTCGGCACCGTCGTGCCTTCCATCGCAGGCCCGAAGCGTCCTCAGGACCGCATCAGGCTGTCCGAATCGAAAGAGAAGTTCGAAGCCACGCTGCCGGCGTACGAAACCGACAAGACCGTGCAGGATCCGATCGCGGTGTCCACTGACTTCCGCGGCGACTTCGATATCAAGAACGGCGACGTGGCGATCGCGTCCATCACGTCGTGCACCAACACCTCCAACCCGTCCGTCATGATCGCCGCCGGCCTGATCGCCCGCAACGCGCATGCCAAGGGACTGAAGCCCAAGCCGTGGGTCAAGACGTCACTTGCTCCGGGCTCCCAGGTCGTGGCCGACTATCTGAAGGCCGCCGGTCTGCAGGATGATCTCGACGCGCTCGGCTACCAGCTGGTCGGCTTCGGCTGCGCCACCTGCATCGGCAACTCCGGCCCGCTGCTGCCGGAAATCTCCGAGGCCATCAACGCCAACGACCTGACCGTCACCTCCGTGCTGTCCGGCAACCGTAACTTCGAGGCCGCATCAGCCCGGACGTCAAGATGAACTACCTCGCGTCCCCGCCGCTTGTCATCGCCTACGCGCTCGCCGGCACTATGGATTTCGATTTCGAAACCCAGCCGCTCGGCAAGGACCAGGACGGCAACGACGTGTACCTGAAGGACATCTGGCCTACCAATGAGGAAGTCGCCGCAGTGGTGGATGGCACCGTCAGCCGCGAGATGTTCCTCAAGGATTACGCCTCCGTGTTCGAAGGCGACCGCCGTTGGAAGGGCCTTGACGTGCCGGAAGGCGAACTGTTCGCATGGGATGAGAACTCCACCTACGTGCGCAAGCAGACCTTCTTCGACGGCATGAAGGCCACCCCGGATCCGGTCAAGGACATCCACGGCGCCCGCGTGCTCGCGCTGCTCGGCGACTCCGTGACCACCGACCACATCTCCCCGGCAGGCGCGTTCAAGGCCTCCAGCCCGGCAGGCAAATACCTGACCGACCGTGGCGTCGAACCGAAGAACTTCAACTCCTACGGTTCCCGTCGAGGCAACCATGAGGTCATGGTCCGCGGCACGTTTGGCAACATCCGCCTGCGCAACCAGTTGCTCGCCTCCGTCGGCGAGGAAATCACCCCTGGTGGCTACACCTACGACTTCCTCGACAAGAAGCCGACCACGATCTTCGAAGCGTCTCGCGACTATATCGACCATGATGTGCCGCTCGTCGTGCTCGCAGGCAAGGAATACGGTACCGGCTCCTCCCGTGACTGGGCCGCCAAGGGCACCGTCATGCTGGGTGTCAAAGCCGTCATCACCGAAAGCTTCGAACGCATCCACCGTTCCAACCTCATCGGCATGGGCGTGCTGCCATTGCAGTTCCCCGAAGGCGAATCGTATGAGAGTCTCGGCCTGAACGGCACCGAAACCTACGACATCTCCGGTGTCGAGGAACTCAACAAGGGCGTCACCCCGAAGACGGTCCACGTCACCGCCACCCACGCGGACGGTTCCACGACCGAATTCGATGCCGTCGTTCGCATCGATACGCCAGGCGAAGCGGACTACTACCGCAACGGAGGTATTCTCCAGTACGTCCTGCGCAACCTGATGCGCTAGGCGTCGGACGGGGGCTGATACGCGGGCATGGCGAAAGTGACATTGCGGGACGTGGCCGAAGCGGCTGGTGTCTCCATCGCAACCGCCTCATGGGCGGTGAACGACAACCGGGACGTGCAGATCACGGAATCCACACGCCGCAAGGTGCGCAGGGCCGCTGACGAACTCGGCTACCATCACAACGCGCTCGCCCGCGGATTGGCCCGAGGCCGCTCCGACATCATCGGCTTCATCAGCGACGGAGTGGCAACATCGTCCTTCGCCGGCCAGGTGATCCAAGGCGCGCAGGATGAAGCCTGGCGCAATGGGAAAATTCTGCTGGTGGTGGATACCGACGGCAGAAAAGACGTGGAACGCAGAACCTTCTCGTTCATGTTCGAACACCAGGTCGAGGGCATCATCTACTCGAAATGGGTACACGGTTCAATCACTCCGCCGGACGAGCTTGGCAGAATGCCGTCCGTGCTGGTCAACTGCTATGACGAGCGCGGACGGTTCCCCGCGGTGGTGCCGGACGAAGTGCAGGGTGGCGCCACCGCCACACGGCTGTTGTTGGAAGCCGGACACCGGCGTATCGCATTCGTCAACGATGCCGCGCCGTCACCCGCTTCGGTTGGCCGTCTTGCGGGATACAAGGCCGCGCTTGCGCAGTTCGACGTCGATTTCGACCCTTCGCTGGTGCTGTCCGTGACCGCCGATCAGGAAGGCGGCTACGGAGCGGCAGCACAGGTGCTGGCGACGGGTGCGACCGGAGTGTTCTGCCATAACGACCGCACCGCGCTCGGCCTGTACGACGCGCTGCGGGAATCGGGGAAACGCGTGCCGGACGATATTTCCGTGGTCGGTTTCGACAACCAGGAAGTGATTTCGGCCCACATGCATCCCGCTTTGACCACCGTTGGCCTTCCTCAGTACGATCTCGGCGTGATGGGCGTGCGTACCCTGTTGCGTCGTTGCGGAGCCGACAATGACGAATCGGAGATAGTCTCCGAACGGTTCGAGCCGGTTCATGTCCAATGCCCGGCAGTGCCTCGGGATTCAGTGCGGACGTTGTAGACACGTCAATCGTTTGACATTCCGATTTTCAATGCTATATTTCGTTTAAGCGCTTAAATTATTTAAGCGCTTAAACGAAGCAATACGAAGCGAAATAGCGTCATTGCGATGACGGTCATGGGTGACTGCCTTCCAAAGGCGCCACACAAGGAAAGGCAAGGCCAATGAAGCTTTACTACCAGTTCCCCGGCACGTGGTTCGGTGATTGCATGCCGTTCGGCAAGGGCGACGAGTTCTTCCTGTTCCACCAGAGGGACAACCGCAACCCCGAACCGTTCGGCGAACCGTTCGGCGAGCCGTTCGGCTGGGACCTCGCCACCACCAAGGACTTCGTCGACTACCGTGACTGCGGCGTGGCGGTCCCGCGCGGCGGCGACGACGAGCAGGACCAGTTCACGTCATGAACATCGGCCTGGAACGGCCCATCGGCCTCGAGGCGGGGCATACGTACCACATCCGTTTCGTCGTCGACGACACCATCGGCATGTTGCACGTGGATGGGGTGGCGTTGAACGTGCGCATGTACGAGCGTCCGGGCGAGTCGTTGGGCGTCTTCGCCACCGACGGCACGGTCGAGGTGCGCAACGCCTCCATCGCCCGCGGACTGAAGAGGAAGTGAACGTGTCCTTTCCGGCTTGATGTGACGCAATCGGCTGCGTGTCCTTATGCGTGACGGCGTGGGGCATGCAGCCGATTGTTTTTATTCCTCGGATTTCCGCTTGGTATGCGTGGTTCGGTACGTGATGGGGGTGACGCCCATGAACCGGTGGAAGGTGCGGGAGAAGAAACTGGCGGATGAGAAACCGGTCTGTTTGGCGACCGTGGCGATAGGCAGCGAGCTCGTTACCAGCAGGTTGGCTGCGGCGCGCACGCGCACGTCGTTGACGAATTCGATCGGCGACTGGTTGAGCGATTCGCGGAATATCGATGCGCAAGTGGTGCGTCCCACCGATCCGGCCGATGCGATTTGCTTCAAGGTGATCGGACGCACGTAATATCTCTGCACGTAATCGATCATCTTGCGTAGCGTCACGATGCGGGGGTGCGGCGCTGTGGAAGTCGCGCAATGACTGCCGGCGATCGCCAGTATGTCGCGGACGACCGCATAGAAACAGCTGAGCACCGTCAACGCCTCGGTATTGTCGGTTAGCGTCATATCGTCGGCGGGCAACGGTTCGGCTGACCGCTCCAGCGGACCGAATTTCGCCGCATGAAGCTGTCGGATGGTGGCGAGCAGCCGCCGACCGGGGGCCGTGTCGTCGGTGATGACGGCATATGGCATCGTGTTCTCCGCCATCAACGGCGCGATGAAGCGGTCGTACACTTCGAATGAGGCGCACATTTTAGCCGGATTGAGCAACGTGCAGGAGAATTCGCAATCGGAACCGTCCTTGGTGAAACCGTAATGCAGCTGACGTGAGTTGACGAAAATCGCCTGCCCCTCATCGAGCCGGACTGTTTCTCCGTTGACGAAATACCACATATGCCCATGGATGATGTAGGTGAGTTCAAGGTCGACATGCCAATGGCATTCCGCACGCATATGGGGGTACTGGTGGAGCAGCGAATGCTCGGTGAAGGAGAAGAACATCGGCGCGTCATACTGCACTATCTCCGAACCATCGGGTCGGCGACCCCAATTGGTGATGGGCATCACCTCACGGGAGGCCCATTCGTCCCGTTCCATCTGTGCGTCTTCATCGGCAGTGTTCATGACTACTCTAATAAACGGTAGATAATGCAAAGAACAAGGATGATTCTACAACATTGCGAGTGCTGCCGTCGATGTTGGTGGTGTTGAATGGTGTCAAAGGACGTCAAACGATTGACAAACAGATTCACAAGGAGCTTTCAATGGCGGAGAATGAAGGTGCGGCCGTTGCCGTGGATAATGCGGCGGTGCCTACGAACGAGTGGGAACGCATGCTTTCCGGCGAATTGTATATTTGCGGTGATATGCAGCGTGAAGCGAACATGCGTAAACGCCGCTTGGTGCACGCCATCAACACGTCCGCATACGACGCGTTCGAGGAACGTGACAGGCTGTTCCGCGAACTGTTCGGTTCACTCGGCAAAGGCGCGTTCCTTGAACCGCCATTCAACTGCGATTACGGCTGCAACACGTATATCGGCGACAACTTCTATGCCAATATGGACTGCATCTTCCTCGACGTGGCGAGAATCACCATCGGCGACCGTGTCTTCTTCGGCCCGCGCGTCGGCCTGTACACGCCATACCATCCAATCGATGCGGCCGTACGCGCTTCCGGTCCGGAAGGCGCCCGTCCGATCACCATCGGCAATGACGTGTGGTTCGGCGGCAGCGTGGTGGTCTGTCCGGGCGTTACCATCGGCGATGATGTGGTGATCGGTGCAGGCTCCGTGGTGACCAAGGATATCCCATCCCATTCGGTGGCCGTGGGCAACCCGTGCCATGTGATTCGCAAGATCACTGATGCGGACCGTGAATACTGGGAGGGCAAGGCCGCCGAATACCGCGCATGGAAGGATTCGCTGTAAAACCTCGCCCAATATTCGGCCCAACGTCGGGATAAGGCTGGTCGGCCTACATATCCCGACGTTTTCGTTCGCCCGTCGTCTGAAACGGGCTTGTATTCCAATGGAGACTATCGTGCGCACCATCATGCCGGACCGGGAATTCCTCGGCCATGTATTCAAATTGGCTTTGCCTATCGCTTTCCAACAGCTCATGCTGTCGTTGTCGTCCTGCGCCGACACGCTGATGTTGTCGGGGGTAGGGCAAAACGAGTTGGCCGCCGTCTCGCTCGCCACGCAGTTCCAGTTCCTGTTCAGCCTGTTCACTGCGGCCCTGACCCTGGGTATGAGCATTCTCGTGGCGCAGTATTGGGGTGCCGGCAACCGTGACGCGGTGGAACGCGTGCTGGGATTCGTCATGCTGTATGCCGGAATGCTGTCGACGGCGTTCTTCCTGGCGGCACTGCTCGTGCCGGAACAGTTGATGTCCATCATGACCAATGACGGCACGCTGATCATGCTTGGCGCGCGATATCTGCGGATTTCGTCATTGTCGTACTTGTTCATCGGCCTGTCCCAGATGTACCTGTGTCTGATGAAGAACACCGGCTCCGCGGTGATGGGCATGACGGTCAGCACGGTTGGCGTGATCGTGCACGTCGTGTTGAACGCGGCGCTGATTTACGGTATCGGCAGTCTCGGCATTCCCGCGCTTGGCATTTTCGGCGCGGCTATATCCACGGTGATTTCGCGTGCGATTGAGCTGGCATGGTCGGTCGTGGCGACCCGTCGTGGCCCCTACCTGCGACTTGGCCATGTGCTGCATCCCGATGGGCCGTTGCAGAAGGATTTCTGGAAATACAGCCTGCCGGTGCTTGGCAATGAATTGGTGTGGGGATGTGGTTTCACCATGTACACCGTGATCATGGGACATTTGGGTGCGGACGCAGTCGCCGCCAATTCCATCGCCAATATCGTCAAGGATCTGCTGGTGTGCCTGTCCCTTGGTCTGGGCAATGCCGGCGGCATTTTGGTCGGCAATCTGCTGGGACGTGGAGATTTCCGACAGGCGAAGGCGATGGGCGACAGGATGTGCGTGCTGGTGGCCGTGGTCGGTACCGCGACGGGACTGTTGATTGTCGCGGCGCGTCCGCTGGCTTTGCAATGGGCGAACCTTACGCCCGAAGCCACACGGTACCTGTCGGTCATGCTGTTCGTCTGCGCATATTACGCGGCATGCGGATGCATGACGAATCTGACGATCGCCGGTATTTTTCCAGCCGGCGGCGATGCGAAGTTCGGTCTCATGTGCGATGCCATCGTCATGTGGCTGATTGTGGTGCCGGTCGGGCTGTTGGCCGCGTTCGTGTTCAAACTGCCCGTGTTGGTGGTGTATGCGCTGCTCAACACCGACGAATGCATCAAAATGGTTCCCGCGTTGTTGCACTACCGCAAGTACCGTTGGCTGCGCAATGTCACCCGATGACTTTTTGCGATTCGGCGGCCGATTTCATGATTGGCTTGTGTGCGACCAGTCTGTGACAGCTTCGATGTTATTGCCGTCGGGGTCGAGCACGAAGGCCGCGTAATACCCGGAATGGTAGGCACGTGGTCCGGGTCTGCCGTTATCCATTCCGCCTGCCGTGATCGCGGCTTCATAAAAGTCGCGTACCGCTTGTTCGTTCGTTGCGCGGAAGGCGATATGCGTGGGAATCGGCTGTTGCGCCGGATCGTCCATCGGGGAGATGTAGAAATCCGAACGGGGCGTGCCGTCATCCACGCCGAAACCGATGGTCGGTTCGTGATGGGCTTTGGGAATGTATCCGAGCGGAGACAGAGCTTTCGTATAGAATGCGATGCTGCGTTCCGCGTTCGAAACATGAAGTGTAATGTGGTCGATCATGCTTTCAGCCTAGTCCGATTTCGTCCGGTTCCATCCGATTTGATTGAGAGCCTACGGCAAAGGCGGATGTTCCGTTCCATCGGGACTCGGCCGATGGAACGGAACACTTGGGGATTTACTTGGCCAACTGCGTGGTGGTGGGGGAGGCCAAGGACGGGCGTGTGCGACGGATACGCCCCAATGCCAGACCAAGGCAGATGAACGCCACTGCAAACAATGCCACCAAGCCGACCGACGATGCCCAAGAACCATAATCCACGCCCGGTTGCGGCCGCCGTGCCAAGCCCGAACACGTTGTCGATGGACACGCACAGCCACCATCCCGG
>ENA-OQCO01000859-OQCO01000859.1-human-gut-metagenome-genome-assembly--contig:-NODE-859-length-14475-cov-1.070742_pt1 | contig 14475 bp, 15 predicted proteins | sample MGYA00242500_ERZ504582 | MGnify/ENA primary metagenome ERZ504582 (study PRJEB26092, sample SAMD00036346) | human gut metagenome | host: Homo sapiens | study: EMG produced TPA metagenomics assembly of...
ACCCATATTGGTAGAAGTATTCACACGCGGTACATATCCTTTCCTTTTATACTTATAAGGAGGCAATGCCACCTGAAACCGGAATCCTCCATTCGCTTTAGCATGCTCTGCCTTCATGGCATAAAAGCCGATTGAGCAATAACGGAAATGACGAATCATATCGAATTTAATCCCCTTTTCCTTCAACAAATACTGTTCAGCCTTCAGTGTGAACTGTGTATTAAATCGCGGCCAATAGAAATTTCCCCCCAAAGACCACGTCACACGCCATAATGAAGGATCATATTGGAACTTAAATCCGTCCCAACGTCCAGCTCCCGTATATCCTATCTTGCCAACAAAGAAAAGCGCTCATCATTAAAGGGTCGAAAGAAATCTACATCAGCACCATATCGGTTGCTACTAAAATAACCTACTGAGAATTTACCAAAAACGTTATAAGGCAATCGAAAACGTTGTGAAAGAGTCAGAAACCCCGGATGAACCTTTCCTTCCCGAGCTCCATATCCATCATTATAAATTGGTATCTTCACTTGTGCTGTGGCTTTCATACCCTTCCATAACGAAATTTCTATTGCAGGACTCAAATCAAATAGAACTTGATAAATCTGCGTAATAATCACGTTCTTGAAAGAGAATTCCGGATACACCAATATATCAATCTTGAACAAAGAGCTATTTTTCAACTTTATTTTCCGTGCATTCTTCCAAGTATCACCCAATTCATAGCTTACATTCCAGTCATCACGTTCTGCTTGGAGCACCGAATCACCCTTTATAGGATGATAATAAAGAGAAATCTGGGGTACATTATTGTCCAGAACTATTATTCGGCATGACTTTTCTTCCGGTAAACCCATCTTTTGGATAACATCCACCGCTTTGCCTATGCCTACACCTTGCAAACGATATGCAGAGTTCTGCAGAACATAAACACGTTCATTGCATCTTCTGTCCATCCAACATTTTCAAATCCCATTTTCACTAAAGCATTTACAGTACTTTCCCCCGTTTGGCAAATCCCTTTCAAAGGAAGCAAACAGTATAAAAAGAACGCTGCACATTGTGCTATTGTTTTAGTTGTTAGGCACTTTCTTATGTTAGAGTTTTTATACCTCATCTTTTTCAACCATTTTTTGTGTCCGTATAACACAAAATATGGTGCAAAATAGACACATTTTTTAATAATACCAAAAGATTTTTTATATGAAAAAACGAAATAATGTTGTTTTTTCCTCAAAAGCCCCTAATAAAGACTCAGATTGTTTATATGAAGTATATTAGCTATCTTGAAATCCTTAATATAGTTGTACGTAATTGTTATACAGAATGTTGTTTTTGTGCCAAATAGTCATTTTTAGCAGTTTTGGCTAACTCACTTATCTCTGTAGAAAGGATAAATAGAAGAAATATCTGCAAGAATTAAAGAGAATGACAAATTGCACTTCGCATTTAACCAACCCCTATGATATATTAGGAATTAAATCGATAGCCTTCTTTTTACTTTCATCTACAAGCTTTGCATAAATTTGTGTTGTCTGTATATTGGTATGTCCCAATAGTTTGGAGACTGTATATAAATCTACTCCCAATGTCAGCATCATTGTTGCATGTGTGTGGCGCGCTGTGTGGAATATACAAGGCGAAGCAAGTAATAGTGAATAGGTAAAGATTAAACGTAAGTCGTTTGAAATGAGCTGTATTTCTGTATTCTGCAAAATGTGGAAAATGCAAACGACAACAGAATATTGAGGTTGTTCAGTTACCAAACCGTTAGCCGGGCGGTTACCGAAACAAAAACAGGTAACGGTAAGCGATGAAAAGAAATCCTCACCGTTTTGTTTGCACTCATACACAGTGTTTTGCATATCAAGGAACGCTTATATGGCAAGTATTTTTGCACTAAAAAGTATAAGCGTATGAAAGTAGAAAAATTCAAGGTGTTGCTCTACCTCAAAAAGAGCGGACCGGACAAGTCAGGTAAAGCTCCCATTATGGGACGCATCACGGTAAACAGGACAATGGCGCAGTTCGGTTGCAAGCTGTCCTGCACACCGGAACTGTGGAATCCCCGTGAAAGCCGTCTGAACGGCAAGAGCAAGGAAGCGGTGGAAACAAATGCCAAGATTGAGAAGTTGCTGTTGGCGGTGAACAACGCCTTCGATAACCTTGTAAGCCGTAAAGTGGATTTTGATGCCACCGATGTGAAGAATCATTTTCAAGGAAGCATGGAAACACAGATGACCCTCATGAAAATGACAGATGCAGTCTGTGACGACATCAAGGCACGTATCGGCATAGACCGTGCGAAAGGGACTTATCCCGGCTATCACTATATGCGTCTGACGCTCGGGGAGTTCATCGAGAGCAAGTACAAGGTCAAGGATTTGGCTTTCGGACAACTGACGGAACAATTCATCCACGACTATCAGTCTTTTGCCACGGAAGAGAAAGGCTATGCGATTGATACCGTCCGCCATCATCTTGCCATCCTGAAGAAGATATGCCGTCTGGCATATAAGGAGGGATATGCCGACAGAATCCACTTCCAGCATTTTACCTTACCAAAGAAGACGGAAACGACACCACGGGCATTGAGTCGTGAATCGTTTGAGAAAATCCGTGATGTGGAAATACCCGCTTACCGCAAATCCCATATACTGGCAAGGGATATGTTTCTCTTCGGGTGCTACACCGGGGTCTGTTATGCGGATGTTGTCTCGATTACCCACGAGAACCTATATACTGATGAGGGCGGTGCTTTGTGGTTGAAGTATCGAAGAAAGAAAAACGAACTTCGTGCCAGTGTGAAACTGTTACCGGAAGCGATTGCGCTGATTGAAAAATATCATAGTGAGGATAGGGACACCCTGTTCCCTTTGTTGTATTGGTCAAATCTCAGACGACACATGAAAGCGTTGGCGGCACTGGCAGGCATCAAGGATGATTTGTGCTACCATCAGGCGAGGCACAGCTTCGCCTCGCTGATTACGCTTGAAGCTGGTGTGCCGATAGAAACCATCAGCAGGATGCTGGGACATTCCGATATTTCCACAACACAGGTCTATGCCCGTGTCAGCCCTAAGAAACTTTTCGAGGACATGGACAAGTTCATAGAAGCCACCAAAGATTTTCAATTAGTTCTTTAATCCTTTAATACAGAAAACGATATGCGAAGCACATTTTCACTTTTGCCCTACATTAACCGCAGCAAAGTAAAGGCTGACGGTACGACCGCCATACTCTGCCGTATAACCATTGACGGCAAACAGACTGCCATCAGTACGGGAATTTATTGCCGACCGGAAGAATGGAACAGCAAGAAAAACGAGATTAAATCCGTAAGGGAGAATAACCGCTTACAAGAATATTTACGCCTGACAGAGGAAGCCTACAATGAGATACTGAAATCACAAAGTGTGGTCAGTGCCGAAATTTTGAAGAACCACATATCCTTGAACAACATCCATCCGACCACTCTTCTACAGATGGGTGAATGGGAACGTGATCGGTTGAAGAAGCATTCCGAAGAAATAGACTCGACTTCTTCCTATCGAAGTTCAATGTATTATCAGAAGTACCTGACGGATTTTCTTACGTCCATCGGTAAAAAGGACATTCCCCTTGAAGAAGTGACGGAGGATTTCGGCAAGTCCTACAAAGCCCACTTGAAGAAATGCAAGAACTTCGGGGTTTCCCAGACCAACCATTGCCTGCGTTGGCTGAACCGCCTGTTGTATCTGGCAGTCGATAAGGAGATTCTCCGTGTAAATCCCTGTGAGGACTTGGAGTATGAGACAAAGCCGGAAGCAAGGCACAGGTACATCAGCCGTGAGGAGTTCAAGAAGATACTTTCCACACCGATGTATGACAAGCGTATGGAACTGGCAAGACGGGCTTTCATATTTTCCACCCTGACTGGACTGGCGTATGTGGACATCAAACTTCTTTATCCCCACCATATCGGAACAAACGCTGATGGCAGACGGTACATCCGCATCAACCGCAAAAAGACAAAGGTGGAGGCATTTATACCCTTACATCCCATAGCGGAGCGGATATTGTCGCTGTATAACACGACCGATGACGAGAAGCCCGTGTTTCCTCTTCCCAACCGTGATGTCCTATGGTTTGAGGTTCATGAATTGGGAATAACCATAGGAAAAGAGGAAAACTTGACCTATCACCAAAGTCGGCACAGCTTCGGCACTTTTTTGATTTCGGCGGACATACCGATTGAGAGTATCGCCAAGATGATGGGACACTCCAATATCAGGACGACACAGGGATATGCACGGATAACCGATGATAAAATTTCCAAAGATATGGACAAACTGATGGAGCGAAGAAAGGAAATATCGGCTGGCGAAAAGAAGAAATAGCAAATAATCATCATAAAATAAAGGAATTATGAGCAGAGGCATAATAACAATCAGTGAAACGGGTGCAGTCACTATGCCGACCGCACCCGTATGGATGATGCAATTTTGAGATTGCCGACCTGTTCGGGGTGTTCTCGTGCAATGTCCGCAAGGCAATACGGGCAATCTATAAGAACAATGAACTGAATGAAGCCGATACGATGCGATATATCAGGCAACCGGATGGTATCAGCTATGACGTTTACAACCTTGAAATGGTTATAGCCATTGCATTCAGGATATGCAGTAAAGAAAGTGCCTTGTTCAGACGGTTTATAATAAATGAAATCAGCACCACCAAAAGAGAAACGCCTGTTACGTTGTTTGTTTCCTGTGGCAAGAGTAATAACCGATGGTATAGTTGAGGTTCATCCCGTCAGCCACTTGTTTCCGTTGCCACACGTTTGAAAGGCATCCGACAACGAAAAATAAGCAACTGATGGGTAAAGAGCAGAAAAGGAACGGCTTACAGACGAAGCGCAGTATTGACACTTCATCCGTAAGCCGTTCCTTTTTTCTTTTTGTCGAAAATCTATGCTGTCGCAATACAGGGCATACGGCAAACTGCACTCCTTTAAGAAAAATCAAGTTATCCTTTGTCGGTAGGCGGAGCGGTAGCCGTCATTCAGCATCCGTTCGATGTCGGATTCACGGTAGAGGATTTTACCGCCCAACTGGATATAGGCGATACGCCCTTCATTGCGGTAGTCCTGAAGTGTCCGGCGGCTCACCTTCAACCGTGCCGACACCTCTTTGTCGGTGAAGAAACGCTCACCGCCCAATGTCGGGCGGTAATTGGCGGTCAGGTGCTCTACATTATCAAGCAGTCGGTCAAGACTGCCCATAAAGTGGATTATCCACTTGTTGTCTTTGTTAATCAACTCATTCATATTACTCTGGATTTAGTGGGTGTTGTCATTATATTTAATTCATATAGTCTTTCCTTTGAACTTCGCTTCCTTTCTTCTATCCTCCACAACGGAGACAATGAGCTCCACGTCTTCGGGACGGTAATACGTCTTGTGGTTTATCTGTGAATAAGCCAGCGTGCCGTTATCCCGAAGCGTCTGTAACGTGCGAGGCTGATGTTGAGCATACGGCACACGTCCTGATTATCCATCCATTCGCTCATTTTCTTTTCCCCGTGCCGATGGCAGATGACATCCATACGGCTGACGAAACGGTCGACCTTGGCGACCATTGCCTCAAAGGTCTTTCTTTCGATTGATACAATTTCCATATTGCCTTTCTTTTAATTGTTACTGTTTCTTTTGCCACAAAGAAATACATTATCCGCAGTCATGCAATGGATTTTCAAAAAGTGGCAGCGTGTTGCGCCGATACGGTAGTCATTGTCCGGGGTACTGCTTGCCGGTTATCTGTGAGCAAGCCGGTGGAATACGATTTCCGTTCAGCCTTTAATTCCCATTTTTTATAAAGAAGCCACAGCCAAAATAAGGGCTTAATTTAAAATAGCCCCCAATCGTACCTTTGTCCTTTCAGCTATTCATATCCGGCAAATCGGTGAAGTCCGCACCGATTTATCAGTCTCCATAAAGCAAAACCGTACAAAAATGCCTAAGAAAATCCAAGTGCTTGACTGACTGCATTAAAGCACCTTACTTCGCTCCCGATAATCGGTCGAGGTATAGACCAAGACCACATTCAATAACTTAATTAATTTGTTTTTACAATGAAAAAAGAACCAAACATTACAGAGCGTCAAGCTCGTGAAATCGTGGAAAAAATGGGGCGCAGGGAACCCTACACCTCCAAGTCGATAGACGACTTCTACAGGAGTATCGGTCTGGAACCGGAGGAGCCGGAACAGCCCGGCAAGACCGTCACGGAAGAAGCAGAAATTCCTATGGCAGATGAACCGTCAGGAGTGGCGACCGAAGAAGCGACAATGCCGCAGAAGCGCATCAGCAGCAAACAGCGCAGGCTGTCTTTGGATGAGTACCGCACCACCTATCTCAAAGTTCCCAAAATTATCAACCGCAAGCCCGTGTTCGTCAGTGAGACGGTGCGTGACGAGCTGGACAGGATTGTCCGCTACCTCGGAGGGAAGGGCATGAGCGCATCCGGACTTATAGAGAACCTTGTCCGCCTGCACCTCGATGCCTACCGGAATGACATCGAGCAATGGCGCAAACTCTGACGGGATTACGGTGGAACAGGTTGAGCCGTTGGATGCACTCCATCGGTTCGACCGATACACAAAGTGAGTTATTACACTCGGAAATCAATCCGACAGGCGGAGGATTTTTGTGTCCTCAAAGACACAGCAAGGTATGTTTTCAGTTACTCGGATGTTCCGGAGTAACTGAAAACCCTTGCACCGCCGTGGGCAGAATTATCCTCCGAAGTCGGATCATTTCAATCTTTCTTTATCAGAGATTAGACAGTGAACAAACCATAAAATTGAAAGAATAAGAAGCATGAAAAAGAAGAGTAAGTACGGGAGAAATCCCAAATTAAATCCGAAAACGCACTGCGTGATGGTGCGCTTCGATGATGAGGAATGGAACAAGTTCCTCACGATGTACGAGGAATCGCAGGTGTATGCGAAAGCAGTTTTTCTCAAGGCACACTTCTTTGGGCAGAAGTTCAAGGTGCTGAAAGTGGACAAGACAATGGTGGACTACACGACCAAGCTGTCGGACTTCCACGCCCAGTTCCGTACTATCGGCACGAACTATAATCAGGTAGTCAAAGAGCTGCGATGCCATTTTTCGGAGAAGAAGGCGATGGCTCTACTCTACAAGTTGGAAAGTTGTACCATTGAACTTGTGAAGTTGAGCCGGGAGATTGTGGAGCTTTCAAGGGAGATGGAGAAGTGTTACCAATCCAAATCCGATTGATATGGCATCGGTAAAAGTCAAGTTTCGCCCATCCACCGTAAACGGCAGGGAGGGCACACTCTACTATCAGGTTATACATAACCGTGTGGTCAGACAGATAAACACCGAGTATAAACTTTTCGTTTCGGAATGGGACTGTCATTCCGAAACGGTCAATTTACATCTTGTTTCAAATAAGGATGGACGGAATAACTATCTGCTTTCAATAAGTTCCCGTATCAGATGGGACAAGGACAGGTTGAATAAGATTATACACACGTTATCACAATCCGACACATTTGTAGCGGATGATATAGTTATGCGCTTTCAAAATAGGCAAGAGCAATCATTTAACGACTATATCTGCCAGCAGATAGCCAGATTGAAACGCTTAGGCAAGATACGCACATCAGAAACCTATACGGCAGCACTCCGAAGTTTCAGCGGCTTTATGAATGACAAGGAGGTCTTGTTTGACCAACTTAACGCTGACCTGATTGCGGAATACGAGGCTTATCTGAAAGGCAGAGACAACTCGCCCAATACCGTATCATTCTATATGCGCATTCTGAAAGCAGTCTATAACCGTGCGGTGGAGGATGGATTGACCGAGCAACGACATCCGTTCAAGTCTGTTTATACAGGAGTGGAGAAAACCATGAAGCGAGCCTTATCGCTCAATGACATCAGACGTATCAAAGGGCTTGACTTGTCATTGAAACCCAACCTTGACTATGCCCGTGATATGTTCCTGTTCTGTTTCTACACCAGGGGAATGTCTTTCATAGACATAGCTTATCTGAGAAAGAAGGATTTGCAGAATGGTACTCTTTCCTATCGCAGACGGAAGACAGGACAGCAGTTGTTCATCAAATGGGAAAAGTGCATGCAAGAGGTTCTTGACAAATATCCGATAAACGAAACAGAATACCTTTTGCCCATCATTACAAAATGTAATGAAGATTATCGGAAACAATACGCCAACGAACTTCACCGAGTGAACCACTTGTTGAAGAAAATCGGAAAGCAACTGGATTTGCCAATCCCCTTGACGATGTATGTTGGGCGGCATTCGTGGGCAAGTATCGCCAAGAGCCGTAATGTGCCTATCTCTGTCATCAGTGAAGGCATGGGGCATGATTCGGAGACACTACGCAGATTTATCTTGCATCGCTTGATACCACTGTAGTGGATAAAGCCAATAAAAAAAATACTGGATTTGCTGTGAAACAGCGAATGTTTGGCGAATCTGTCCAACGCTTGCCAAGAGACGGATATTATAATGCAAAGTTAAGCAAAACAATGATTTTCAGGATATAGAACACTGAAAATCTTGCCTATTGCCATGCTTTTGTTTTGCGAGAGAATCTGAATGTTTTGCGAAAGTTATTCTGAAAACAGCTAAACATGACTATATATCAATAAGATAATCCAATTCGTCCGTCTCTTGGCAAGAGACAATAGGCACCAACATTATGAGTACAAAATTTTTCAATAATAGACTTGGCAATACGCTTTTCGACAAGTTGAAAGGTATTGCTTCGGAGATGGCAACATTCGACCGCTTCTTGGCGGTTGTAGGTTTCTTCCGTTCATCAGGATATTTTAAGTTGCGTAAGGAATTAGGTGATATATCAGAAATCAAGATATTGGTTGGTATCAACATAGATGATATTTTCCGTAAACATAACAAGACACTTCTAATGCTGGCCAATGAGGACAAGGCAAAGGAAATCTACCACAACGGCTTCAAAGAGGATATTGTTAATGCCCAATATGCACCCGAAGTGGAAGAAGGTATTTTGCAAATGTGCGAAGACCTTGTTTCTGGACGATTACAGATGCGTATCCATGCTACCAAAAACCTGCACGCTAAATTTTATCTCTGTCTGCCACAGAATCATAGTGAACACAGCGATGGTTGGGTTATTATGGGTTCTTCAAATATCTCTGATTCTGGTTTAGGCATTAAGCAACCGCCGCAATACGAACTTAATGTGGCGATGAAAGACTTTGACGATGTGAAGTATTGCTCCGATGAGTTTTGGACTTTGTGGAATGAAGCTGTGCCATTGACCGCCGAAGATATTGAAGAGTACAAGAAGAAAACATACTTGGGTTATCAGCCAACGCCATACGAACTATACATAAAAGTGCTTATCGATACTTTTGGCGACCAAGTGGAAGATGATTTTTCCATTCAGTTGCCCGATGGTGTCAAGGATTTGAAATATCAGAAAGATGCCGTTATTCAAGGCTATCAGATGCTGATGCAGCATAACGGTTTGTTCCTTGCCGATGTTGTAGGTTTGGGGAAGACTATGATTGCCACAATGATAGCCAAGCGATTTGTAGAGGCTAACGGCAAAAACACCAATATCCTTGTAGTTTATCCTCCTGCTCTGGAAGACAACTGGAGAAATACATTCAAGTTGTTCGGCATTTACAAAAAAGCACAGTTTGTCACCAATGGCAGTCTGTCCAAAGTTCTTGAAAGTAAAGACAACTACAAGGATAAAGAAGAGTTTGACCTAATTATTGTCGATGAAGCACACGGTTTCCGTAGCGACAGTTCGGGCAAGTATGACGAACTGCAGAAGATATGCAAGTCTCCTTGCATGAATATGGGCTTATTGAAGAGTTCGCAAAAGAAAGTGATGCTTCTTTCTGCAACCCCACTCAACAACCGTCCCGACGATTTACTGAATCAATTATTGCTGTTCCAAAACAGTCAGAGCTGCACCATTGATGGAGTTCCAAACCTCAAAGGTTTCTTCTCAGAACATATATTGGAGTACAAGCGATTGATGCGTGAACGTGATAAGCGTGATGTTACATCCGAAGTGGATAAAATATATGAGCAAATCCGCAGTAAGGTTATCGACAAGGTAACAGTTCGTCGTACACGCAACAACATTCTAAATGACCCTGATTATAGGGCAGACATCAGGTCGCAAGGCATCATATTCCCCAATATTCTGCCACCTAACGAATTGGAGTACGTGATGGATTCCGACACAAGTAATCGTTTCTACGAAACGTTGAAACAATTGACCGATGGAAAAACAGATGAAAATCCGGAGGGTAAGGGACTGACTTATGCCCGTTATCGTGCGGTGGAATTCTTGAAGCCAGAATACCGTAACAGGTACAAGAATGCTGTACATATCGGTCAGACATTGGCCGGAATCTATCGTGTCCACATGGTGAAGCGATTGGAAAGTAGTTTTTATGCTTTCAAGAAATCGCTCCGTACGCTTCTTCGTATCACAACCGATATGATTAAGATGTTTGAGGAAGACAAGGTTATCATTGCCCCAGACTTGAAGGTAAAGGATCTTCAAGCAAAGAATATGGAGCTTGATGAGATTATCGAGTATGCCATTACCAAGGGATATGCAGCTGAGGATATTCTCTTCCCTGCCGATGCATTCACTTCTGAATTTCTTGAATTGCTCCACCATGACCGTGATATATTGGAGCAACTCAATGCTGATTGGGAGAAAGAGAATGACGACCCAAAATTCGATAAGTTCCGAGAAAACCTTACCCATAACTTCTTCGATAAAGAGATAAATCCATCGGGCAAACTTGTGTTGTTCTCAGAGAGCGTGGATACACTGAATTATTTGTACGATAGACTTACAAAGGAAATCGGTCGTTCCGATGTTTTGATGGTTACGGCAGCCAACCGCAACCGTTTGGGGCAGACCATCAAGGAGAATTTTGATGCAAACTTTGACTGCGAGTCTATGGAGTACAACATCATCATTACATCTGATGTGTTGGCGGAAGGTGTGAACTTGCATCGCTCCAATGTAATTGTCAATTACGATTCGCCTTGGAACGCTACCCGATTAATGCAGCGCATCGGTCGTGTAAACCGTATCGGCTCGTCGCTCCCAACATTTACAACTATATGTTCTACCCGTCTCAACAGGGCGATAAAGAAATTCAGCTATATAAGAATGCCCTTGTCAAGTTGCAAGGTTTCCATTCGGCATTTGGCGAAGATGCACAAATCTACTCCAAAGAGGAGATTGTAAAGGAGTTCCGGATGTTCGATAACAATGTAAAGGATAGCATTGACAAGAAAATTGCCCTATTGCGTGAGGTGCGTGAACTCTATAATAGCGACCGCAAACTGTATCACAAAATCAAGGCACTGCCAATGAAGAGCCGTGTAATGCGTGATACAGGAAAACATAGCGGTAAGTCTATTATATTTGTTTCTTCCAATGTTAAGACAGAATTCTATTTGGCAACAGCCATCGGTGTAGAGGTTATCGACTTTCTTGAAGCGGTAAAATATCTCAAAGCAAAGCCTGAAGAACAGCCTGTGGCATTCTCCAAAGAAGAGCAGCACTACAAGCACGTAAACAGTGCATTGGCTCAATATACGACTGAGTATGTGGAAGCAGCCGATACATCATCAATCAACCGTTCTGACCTTGACAAGACTTCGCTTGAAGCCAACAAGTTCTTGCGTACCGTCAAGCAGATAACGACCGACAGTGAATTGAAATCGCAATGCGATGTGCTGACGGGATATATCAATGAGGGTATATATGCCCAACTGCCTCGTTACTTGAAAGCCTTGTCTCGTGAATACAGGAACGACCGTGCAAAGATGAAGCAGGACGAGTATAGTTTACAAAACAGAATTTCGGAACTGCTTGGCGAGTATCAGACGATGAACAAGGAGCAACGCCACGATGCACAAGACATTTCCAATCCACAAATTATTATTTCAGAATCCTTTAAGTAAATATCACTATGGCAACTATATATACTTCAGATAGTTTAAGAAAACTGTTCCAATCGTCATTCAACTTGGCACAGTGGTACAGTTTTTTGCAACATTTTTTCAATGCAAGCGAATTGAAAGAGAAACCCGAAAGAATAATTGAGAGCACTTCGGATGAAGGCTATTATTTAGGTAACATAAACACTGCCGATAGCTACCGTATAGGCTTATTCCATTATAATATCCGTCAAGGCTCTGTCGCAAACAAACGTGTGGGGCTTCGTAATCTCGTTAAATCATTCATCAATCCCACTTGGGGTGAATTTGATGCGGCATTGGTGGTATTTGACAGTGGCGATCATTGGCGTTTGTCATTTATTTGTGACATTAAGGGTGAAGCAACATCGCCTAAACGATACACCTATGTTTTCGGTAGTAATGATTTGCTGTATAGAACACCTATCGAACGATTCACTTCTTAAAGAAGAAAGGCATATCGTTTGAGAATTTGAAACAGCATTCTCCGTTGAAGCCCTCTCTGATGAATTCTTCGACAAGTATCGTGAGCAATATGCCGACTTTGTCCAATATGTTACGGGTAAGCGTTTTGTCAAGGCTGGCGGCAAGTGGGAAGAAAAGGTGCTTGGCGAGCCTAACGCTGCATTGATGCAGGCATTTAACCATAACGAGAAGAAGATTCGTGACTATGTAAAGAAGATGATGGGACGAATCACATTCCTGCACTTCTTGCAACGCAAAGGTTGGATGCGTGGAGACCTCAACTATATGCAGAATATGTTTGAGGGTTCACCATATAAGGACGATTACCTGGATTCGGTGCTTGAACCGCTATTTTTTGGTATCTTGAACACTAAACCTACCGAGCGTGAAAATCTGTTCGCCGATTACGGATGGGATAAGTCACTGCTTGAGGAGTGGAAAGATATTCCATACCTCAATGGTGGTTTGTTTGAGCGTGATGAGGAAGATGAGCCTGAAAGCCGTTTCCCTGCCGATTACTTCAAACGCCTGTTCCAATTCTTCAGTGAATACAACTTTACCATTGACGAGAACGACCCTAATGATGCCGAGGTCGGTGTCGACCCCGAAATGTTGGGAAAAATCTTCGAGAACTTACTTGAAGACAACAAGGATAAAGGAGCGTTCTATACCCCGAAAGAAATAGTACGTTATATGTGCAAGGAATCTCTCATTGCTTATCTTGAAACCAATACAAGCATAGCAAAAGAGAAGATTCGCCAATTTGTTCTTTCGCCCGAAGAAGGAGTTGTGGGATATTCCTGAGAATAAGAAGTCCAAGCTACTTACTGCACTTGAAGAAGTAAAGATTTGTGACCCCGCCATCGGTTTCGGGTGCATTCCCTATGGGGTTGCTTAATGAATTGTTGCATTGTCGTGAAGCGTTGAGCGGCGAGCGTTACAACCGTGCCGAAATAAAGAAGAGCATTATCCAAAACAACATTTATGGTGTGGATATTGAGAAAGGGGCTGTTGATATTGCCCGTCTGCGTTTTTGGCTTTCAATCGTAGTTGATGAAGAAACACCATCGCCATTACCAAACCTTGACTATAAAATTATGCAAGGAAACTCACTTATCGAGAGTTTTATGGGAGTGGATTTGAGCAAACTCACTTACGAGAAAGGGTATAAGAAAGATAAAGGAGAAATCTCACTTTTTGATGATGAGAAAAATCGCTTACAAAAAAACGGTGTCACAACTTTTAATGGCATATTACTCTTGTAGCGACCACGATAGAAAGGTAAAGTTACAGCAAGATATTTCCGATACCATCAACAAACAGTTGGAGGCACAAGCATACGACCCTACAATTCTTGAGCAACTCAAGAAAATCAATCTTGCTGAGAATAACAAATTCTTCCTCTGGCATACATGGTTTAGTGATGTATTTAACCGAGATGATGATAAAAACGGATTTGACATTGTTATTGGCAATCCGCCATATATCCAATTACAGAATAATGGTGGAGAGTTGGCAAAATTATATGAAGATTGCCGATTCCAGACATTTGCTAAGACTGGCGACATTTATTGCTTGTTCTATGAAAAAGGTTGGCAGCTTTTATGCCAACAAGGGCATCTCTGTTTTATTACATCCAATAAGTGGATGCGTGCAGGATATGGAGAAAAAAACGAGAGGATTCTTCGCAAAGCATACAAATCCTAAATACTTAATTGATTTTGCTGGAGTAAAGATTTTCGATAATGCTACGGTTGATACGAATATCCTGATTTTCGGCAAGGGAAAGAATGAATATCAAACACGCTGTGCAGTTACTGACAAACTGAAAGATAGCTTAAAGAATTTGAGCGATTTTGTTCAGCAACAGCATACAATCTGTAATTTTTCTAAATGAAGAAAGTTGGGTAATTCTATCCCCAATAGAACAGAGTATCAAGCAAAAGATTGAGTCAGTAGGAAC
>ENA-OQCO01000862-OQCO01000862.1-human-gut-metagenome-genome-assembly--contig:-NODE-862-length-14456-cov-1.695792_pt1 | contig 14456 bp, 13 predicted proteins | sample MGYA00242500_ERZ504582 | MGnify/ENA primary metagenome ERZ504582 (study PRJEB26092, sample SAMD00036346) | human gut metagenome | host: Homo sapiens | study: EMG produced TPA metagenomics assembly of...
GGAACGTAGACGGCCTGAACGGAGGTGATGGAGCCCTTGCGGGTGGAGGTGATGCGCTCCTGCAAAGCACCCATCTCGGTGGCCAGCGTGGCTGGTAGCCGACGGCGGAGGGCATACGGCCCAGCAGAGCCGACACCTCAGAACCGGCCTGGGTGAAGCGGAAGATGTTGTCGATGAAGAGCAGCACGTCCTGATTCTTGACATCGCGGAAATACTCCGCCATAGTCAGGCCGGACAGTGCCACGCGCATACGGGCTCCGGGAGGCTCGTTCATCTGGCCGTAGACCAGCGCCGTCTTGTTGATGACGCCGCTCTCGGTCATCTCGCCGTAGAGGTCGTTGCCCTCACGGGTGCGCTCGCCGACGCCGGTGAAGACCGAGTAGCCGTTGTGCTCGGTGGCGATGTTATAGATCAGCTCCTGGATCAGAACGGTCTTGCCGACACCGGCACCGCCGAACAGGCCGATCTTGCCGCCCTTGGCGTAGGGGCAGATCAGGTCAACGACCTTGATGCCGGTCTCCAGGATCTCGGTGGTGGACTGCTGCTCCTCATAGCTGGGAGCCGGGCGGTGGATGGGCCAGTAGGCCTCGGCCTCCGGGGCGGGCTTGTTGTCCACCGGTTCGCCCAGCAGGTTGAACACGCGGCCCAGGCACTGGTCGCCCACCGGCACCTTGATGGACTCGCCGGTATCCACGGCGTCGGTGCCGCGCACCAGACCATCGGTGCTGCTCATGGCGATGCAGCGCGCCACATTGTCGCCGGTGAGCTGGGCCACCTCGACGATGAGCTTCTCGCCGTGGTTGTCGATCTCAATGGCGTTGAGCAGCTCCGGCAGCTCGCCATCCTTGAACTGGATGTCCAGCACCGGGCCGATGACCTGGATCACCTTGCCGATGTGTTTTTCGGACATAGGCTACAACTCCTTACTTTCAAATCTCCGCGCCGGCCACGATCTCGGTGATCTCCTGCGTGATGGCAGCCTGACGGGCGCGGTTGTAATACAGATTCAGATGGTCGATCATTTCGCCCGCATTCTTGGTCGCGGCGTCCATGGCGGTGCGGCGGGCGGCCAGCTCGCTGGCCACGCTCTCGCACACGGCACCGTAGACGATGCCCGCGACATATTCGGGGATGATGGCGCGGAACACTTCCTCGCTGCTGGGCTTGTACAGGATCTGGCTGCGGCGGGCCGCTGCCTTCTGCTCCTCGGTCGGCTCGATGCTCAGGGGCAGCACCTCCATTGTGGCAGCCGTCTGGGTCATCATGGAGTCGAACCGGGTGTAGCAGATCTTCACGGCGTCGTAATCGCCCTTCAGAAAGCCCTCGGTGATCTTGCGGGAGAGCGAGAAGCACTCGCCCACCGAGATCTCCGCCGCCAGCAGCACCTCGTCGGTGAACAGGTCGGCCTCGTGGTGGGCGAAATACTCCGCCGACCGCTTGCCGATGGGCAGCACGGTCACGGGGCCCTGCTGGGCCTCGGCCTGTTTCAGCACGTTGCTGTTGTAGCCGCCCGCCAGGCCGCGGTCGCCCGCGATGACGATGAGCAGCGTCCGCCGGATCTCGTCCCGGCGCAGATACGGGCTGCGGGCGCGGGGGTCCGCTGCCGCAATGCCGGTCAGTGTTTCGTGCAGGGTCTCAAAATAGGGGCGGCTGTGTTCGACACGCTCCTTGGCACGGCGCATTTTGGAGGAAGCCACCAGCTCCATGGCCTTGGTGATCTGCATGGTACTTTCTACGCTTTTAATGCGCAGCTTGATGTCCTTCATGGAACCTGCCATGCGTTACGCCTCCTTCCCTCAGTGCGCCTTGACGAAGCTCTCGGTGTAGGTGGACAGAACGCCCTTGAGTGCTTCCTCGGTATCCTTGTCCAGATTGCCGGTGGTGCGGATGGTCTCCATGACCTTGGCACCTTCGGCACTGTTGTCGAGATATTCGTACAGGCCCTTTTCGTATTCCGCCACGTCCGGCACCTTGACCTTGACGAGGTAGTCGTGGATGGTGGCATACAGAATGGCCACCTGCTTTTCCACTGCCACGGGAGCCGAACGGTTCTGCTTCAGCACCTCCACGATGCGCTCGCCCTGTGCCAGGCGGGCCTTGGTGTCGGCGTCCAGATCGGAGCCGAACTGTGCAAAGGACTGCAGCTCGCGGTACTGGGAGTAGATCAGCTTCAGGGTGCCCGCGACCTTCTTCATGGCCTTGATCTGTGCGTTGCCGCCGACGCGCGACACCGAGATGCCGGGGTTGACGGCCGGCATGACGCCGGAGTGGAACAGCTCGGTCTCCAGGAAAATCTGGCCGTCGGTGATGGAGATGACGTTCGTCGGGATGTAGGCGGAAACGTCACCCGCCTGCGTCTCGATGATGGGCAGAGCCGTCAGGCTGCCGCCGCCCAGCTCATTGGAGAGCTTGGCCGCGCGTTCCAGCAGACGGGAATGCAGATAGAAAACATCGCCGGGGTAAGCTTCACGTCCCGGCGGACGGCGGATCAGAAGCGACAGGGCGCGGTAAGCGACGGCGTGCTTGGACAGGTCGTCGTAAATGATGAGGACATGCTTGCCCTTGTGCATGAAGTATTCGCCCATGGCACAGCCGGAATAGGGGGCGATATACTGCAGCGGCGACAGCTCGGACGCCGTGGCGGACACCACGATGGTGTAGCCCATGGCACCGGCTTCGGTCAGGCTCTGCACGAGGTTGGCAACGGTCGAGCGCTTCTGGCCGATGGCGACGTAGATGCAGAGGACGTCCTTGCCCTTTTGGTTGATGATGGTATCGGCTGCGATGGTGGTCTTGCCGGTCTGGCGGTCGCCGATGATCAGCTCACGCTGGCCGCGGCCGATGGGGATCATCGAGTCGATGGCCTTGATGCCGGTCTGGAGCGGCTCCTTGACGGGCTGGCGGTCGATGATGCCGGGGGCCTTGCTCTCGATGGCGCGGAACTCGGTGGTCTCGATGGGGCCTGCACCGTCGATGGGCTGGCCCAGTGCGTTGACGACACGGCCGATCAGTGCGTCGCCCACCGGCACGGAAACGACCTTGCCGGTGCGCTTGACGGTGCTGCCTTCCTTGATGCCGACGTCGGAGCCCAGCAGAACGATGGAGACGGTGTTCTCCTCCAGGTTCTGGGCCATGCCGTATTCGCCGTTGTCAAACTGAAGCAGCTCGCCTGCCATGCACTTTTCCAGACCGCTGGCGCGGGCGATGCCGTCGCCCACCATGATGACCGTGCCGACTTCGCTCTGCTCGATCACGTTCTCATAGTGCTTGATCTGCGCCCGGATGATCTTGGAGATTTCTTCAGGTTTCAGTTGCATTGTCTTGTGTTCACCACTCAATTCTTTTGTTCAAAATCTTGGGGCGGATTAAACGGTAATGCCTGCAATGCTGCGGCGCAGGCTGGCCAGCCGGTTTTTGACCGTGCCGTCCAGCTCGGTGCCCTCGATGTCCAGCCGGATGCCGCCCAGAACGGCTGCATCCACTTTGGTCCTGAGGTCGATCGTTTTACCGGTGACAGCCTCCAGCTTCTCGTGCAGGCGGGCGGTCTGGTCTGCCGACATGGGCACGGCCGTGACCGCAGTTGCTTCGAGGATGCCATGCGCCTGATTGTATTTCACGCGGAAGGCCCGTGCGCAGCCGGGCAGCTCCCGCAGGGTGCCCTTTTCGCAGAGGATCTTCACAAAGTTCAGCACATAGAGGTGGACTTTGCCCCGGAACGCCTCGTCCAGCAGGGCGCAGCGCTCCTTTTTGGGGATGCTGGGGATGCTGAGCAGGTGGAGGTACTCCGGGTCCTGTTTCAGGATGTCCGCCACCGCGTCCAGCTCTTCCAGGATGCGGGTCTCAAGCCCTTCCTCCGCGGCCAGGTCGTACAGACTTCCGCCGTACATCCTTGCGATCTCGGTCATGATGCTTCACCCACATTTTTGATAAATTCGTCGATCAGGTCCTTGTGGTCGGCTTCCTTGATCTCGCGCTCGACCACCTTGGAGGCGATCTCCATCGCCATGCCGCCGATCTCGTCCTTGGCCTCGTTGACGGCCTTCTTGCGCTCCTGCGCAATGTCGGCCTCGGCCTTCTGCTTCAGGGCAGCGGCCTGGGCGCGGGCCTCACCCAGCAGCTCTTCGCTGCGGGCTGCGGCGGTCTTCTGCGCCGACGCCACGATCTGGTTGGCCTCGTTGCGGGCATTCTGCAAGTTCTGCTCATACTCCGCCTTCATGGCCTCGGCCTCGGTGCGGAGCTTCTGGGCGTCCGCGATCTGGCTGTCGGCCTTGGCCTTGCGCTCGGCGATGACCTTTTTGACCGGGTTCAGCAGCAGCTTTTTGAAGATCACCAGCTGGATCATCAGGTTGCAGATCTGGGCCAGAAAGGTCCAGCCATCCAGCGTGATCAATGCCTGATAAAGTTGCATAAGCGTCTCCCCTTTCGTTTCTTATTGTTCGGGGAGTGCTCAGCCAGATAGTTCATGAACATGCCGGGTGCGAGGAAGATCAGCAGCAGGCCGGTGACGAAGCCGTAGATACCGGTCGTCTCAGACAGTGCAACGCCCAGGATCAGGGTGCTGGTGACGTCGCTCTTGCATTCGGGCTGGCGGCCAACGGCCTCACAAGCCGCAGCGGCGGCGTTGCCTTCGCCGATACCAGGGCCGATACCTGCGATCAGTGCCAGGCCTGCGCCGATGCCGCAGCCTGCCAGAGCGATACCACGAGCCAGAAGTTGAAAGTCAGTCATAATAGTGTCCTCCTGAAAAATTGTTTTTGGGGGATGCCGGCTCAGTCTTCACCGGCAGCACGTTTGATGAAAATGGTGGTCAGGGTACAGAAGATGAATGCCTGGATGCAGCCGCCGAACCAGTCGAAATACAGGCCCGTAAAGGCCGGAATACCGATCTGGAACAGCTGGATCTGGCTCAGGAAGCCGGGCAGCCAGCCGAATATGACATGGCTCAGGCTTGCCAGCGCCCAGTACAGCAGGGTGGAGATGACTGTGCCGGACAGGATGTTGCCAAAGTGACGGAACGCCATGCTGACGGGGGTCGAAAGCTCCGACAGGACGTTGATGGGTGCCATGATGAAGATGGGGTCGAGCAGGCCCTTCAGATACGAGAGGATGCCGTTCGTCGTGATCTTGTAGTACATGATGAGGACGAAGACGACGATGGCCCACGCAGCCTCGGTGTTGAGGTCGGCCGTGGGGCTCCACAGGCCCACCACGCTGATCAGGTTGCACCCGATGCTCAGCGCGAAGATCGCGCCGACCAGCGGGATATACCGGTCAAAGTGTGTGCCCATGTTTTCGTGCACGAACTGATCGAGCCGTTCCACGATGAACTCGGCGGCGGCCTGCCGCTTGGAGACATTTTCCAGTTTCAGGTCATGCCCCAGCCAGAAGGCCAGCGCCGTCAGCAGCGCCATCACGATCCAGGTACTCACAAGGGTCTGGGTGATCTTGAAATCGCCCAGAATGGGGATATCCGTATGGATGGTATACAGGATCTTTGCGCCGTTCAGTTCCATTTGTTAGGTTTCACCCCCTTTTTCGCCGGGAGCTTCGGCCTGCGCGGCGGCCTGCACCGGTTCGTCTTCCACCGAGACGTCCTGTGCGGGGGCTGCCTGCGCAAGGGGCTTGTACTTGCCCGTTATTTGCAGGTAATAAATGGTGATCCGCGGGAAAAACAGCGGCAGGACACTGGCAAACGGCTGGAAGCAGGGCGCGGCGATGGCCACGATGACCCAGACGGCCTGCAGCAGCATCCGGCTGTTGTGGGAAAGCTGTAGTTTGGCTTTGCGGCGCTTCTCATCCTGCTCGTCGATGATCTTCTGCACCACGAAGCAGATGCCCGCAAAGTTTGCGATGGCGACGGCTGCACCCACCAGACCGCCCAGCACGACCGTGTAGTCGAACCGGACCCAGCCCACAAGGTGCAGCGCTGCAAAGAGCACCCACATGGCCGCCGTACAGATGGCGGTGCCGCAGGCAATGCGCAGCAGTTCCTTTTTGGACTCCGGCTGCAATTTCATAGCAAACCCTCCAACGTTCATTGATGCGAATTGAAGCCGACACGAGAAGTCTTCTCCTTTTGGTGCGTTCCATCCGCTCCCTGGCAAAGACCCAGAAATTTTGTGCCCCTGCGGCCAGCCCCAGAAAAACGCCCGGAAGATACACCCACTCCGGCCAGCCCCAGCGGTTCACTGCCCACCAGCAGCCGCCCAGACAGAGCAACAGCGGCAGCAGCATGGACAAACCCAGCTGCGTCAGCCACACGATATCCTCCAGTGCTTTGTATAAGCCCTTCAACGGCGTTCCTCCTTCTGGTCTGCCCGCCGCAGGCACCCCATGCGGCGGCTCTTTCGCAAAGGATCTTTTCCATGCAAGACCCTCATAGGGATAGTATAATTCAAACCGTCGGTTTTTTCAATCAATTCTCCACCAAATTCTGTGAAAACTTCATAGTTTGTTTATACTCACTTCACAACTGTCCTCCCCCGGTGGATTTTTGTCCGCCGTTCATTGCATCCTCCACAAAAAAGTGATAGCGTTTTTGTTCAGTCTGCCCCTTGACAGCAAAAAGCCCCGCCGGGCCCCTGTGCAGTACAGAGGCCCGGCAGGGCTGGAGTGTATGGAATTGGTCGAATTTACCAGAGGTTTGCGGTCTCGTTGTACAGACCCTCATAGCTCTTGGCCGAGAGGTCCCAGCTGAAGTCGCATTCCATGTCGTGCTTGACGAGGTTGTGCCAGTCTTCCTTGTTGTAGTAGCGGTCCTGTGCACGGCAGCAAGCGTCATACAGCTCGTGGGCGCTGTAGCCCGCAAAGGTGAAGCCGTTGCCTCGCCGAGGGTGCAGTCGTGGATGGAGTCGCGCAGGCCGCCGGTCTCGCGGACGATGGGAGGTGTGCCGTAACGGCAGGCGACCATCTGGGCTAGACCGCAGGGCTCGCTCTTGGACGGCATGATGAAGACGTCTGCACCGGCGTAGATCTCCTGCGACAGTGCCGGCTCAAAGCCGATGTAGGTGCCGACGCGGCCGGGGTGGCGGGCGCACAGCTCGGAGAAGAAGTTCTCATACTGGCTCTCGCCGCTGCCCAGGATGACCAGCTCGATGCCGCGGTCCACCAGACCGTCGGCGATGCTCTGCACCAGGTCGAAGCCCTTCATGCCGACCATGCGGCTGACCATGGCGAAGACAGGGCTGCCGTCCTTGTGCAGGCCGAACTTGTCCTGCAATGCTTCCTTGCACTTTGCCTTGCCCTCTTCAAAGTTGGTGATGTCGTAGTTGAAGGGGATCTTCGGGTCGGTGGCGGGATCATTCGCCTCCATGTCGATGCCGTTCAGGATGCCGCACAGCTTATACTGCTTCTCGCGCAGCAGGGCATCCAGACCGTAGCTGAACCAGGGGTCCAGGATCTCCTGCGCATAGGTGGGGCTGACGGTGGTGATCTTGTCCGCCGTCTCGAAGGCACCCTTCATGAAGTTGGCGCAGCCATCGTACTCGACGATGTGCTGGTCGCGGCGGCCGATGCCGCAGGTGTCCTCCAGAATGTCGGTACCGTACTTGCCCTGATAGGCGATGTTGTGGATGGTGAAGATGGTCTTGATCCGGTTGAACTTGTCCAGATGACGGTAGTACAGATTCAGGTAAACGGGCACCAGAGCGGTCTGCCAGTCGTTGCAGTTGATGATGTCCGGGGTGAAGTCGATGTAGAACAGGGTCTCCAGCACGGCGCGGGAGAAGAAGGCAAAGCGCTCGCCGTCATCGTAGAAACCGTACAGACCGCGGCGGCGGAAGTAATACTCGTTGTCCAGGAAGTAGTAGGTCACGCCGTTCACTTCGGCCTTGAACAGGCCGCAGTACTGGCTGCGCCAGCCCACCGGCACCGAGTAGTTGGTGACGTATTCCAGCCGGTCACGCATCTTCAGGTCGCCGTACAGCGGCATGATGACGCGGGCGTCCACGCCGTCCTTGACCAGAGCCTTGGGCAGAGAGCCTGCAACATCAGCCAGACCGCCGGATTTCGCAAAGGGAGTTGCTTCCGAAGCAGCATAGAGGATTTTCATAAGATCGCTCCTTTCAGAAAAGCGGTTGAAACAAAGAGTGGGCGGGGGCAAAGCTGCCCCCGCCCCTCTTTCCGAGAGGGGCTACCGGGGAGGGAGCCGCCCCTGTGAAAAAATCAAAGGAAGCGCATCAGACCATGTGGTTCTTCTGCACGTAAACAGGGAAGCTCTCGGTGCCGGACAGCTTCTTGCCAGCGGTCACGCGGACGTTCTTGTCGGTGACGACGCACTCCAGCTGCGCATCGGCTTCCACGATGGTGTCCTGCATCAGGACGCAGTTCTTGACGACCGCACCCTTCTTGACCTTGACGCCGCGGAAGAGCACACAGTTCTCGACCGTGCCCTCAATGACGCAGCCGTCGGCCAGCAGAGAGTTCTCCACGCAGGAACCGTTGACGTAGCGGACGGGGTTGTCATCGCGGATCTTGGTGTAGATGGGGCTCTCCTTGGGGAACAGAGCGTTCAGGTTCTTCTCGTCGATGAGCTTCAGGTTCTCGTCGAAGTAGCTCTTCATATCGCAGATGTGGGCCACATAGCCGGTGTACTCCACAGCGCGGATGTTCAGGATGTTGACATTGTGTGCCAGGATGTCGCGCTCAAAGTAGATCAGGCCGCGGGCGGTGGCGTCCTTGACCAGCTTGATCAGGGTCTCGCGCTCCAGAACGTAGATGTTCAGGTCCAGATTCTGGATGCCGGAGCGGTAATCGTTGAACAGCAGCTCGGTCACGCGGCCGTCGGCATCAACGGTCAGGGTGTAGTTGTCGTTCTTGCGGCCTTCGGGGATCTCGGTCTTCTGGTATGCGATGGTCACATCGGCACCGCTGGCCTGATGAGCGGCCAGCAGTGCGTTGAAGTCGTAGTTGATGGCAATGTTGGCATCGCTCATGACGACATAGCGCTCCTTCTGGTTCTCCAGGAAGTTCAGGATGGAACCCAGAGCCTCAACACGGCCGGAATAGATGCGCACACCCTTTTCTGCAAAGGGAGGCACGATGTTCAGGCCGCCGTGACGGCGGGCCATATCCCACTCACGGCCGGTGCCCAGATGGTCCATCAGAGAGTGGTAGTTCTTGCGCACGACGATGGACACGTTGGAAATGCCGCAGTTCGCCATGCTGGACAGCACGAAGTCCACCATGCGGTAACGGCCTGCAAACGGGATGGATGCCATCGCGCGCTCGGTCACGAGTTCAGGCACGGTGGTGTCATAGCTGTTGGGGAAAATGATACCCAACGCATTGTTGTTCTGGCTCAGCATACTTCCTCGCCCTCCTTGACGGAATCAAATACTTTGGCGCCCTCTTTGACGGTCGCGCCTGCACCGACGGTCAGGCCGGTGCCCACATGTGCGATGGCGCCGTCGCCGCCGATCTTTGCACCGGCACCCACGACGACATCCTCAGCGAGGATGCAGCGCTTGACCACAGCGCCCGCCTTGACCACGACGCCGTCCATCAGAACAGCATCTTCCACGGTAGCGCCCTCTTCCACGACGACGCCTGCGCTCAGGACCGAGTGCCGGACATTGCCGTAGATCTTGCAGCCCTCCGTGATGAGGGAGTCCTGCACGACGGCGCGGGGGCCGATCTTCTGGGCCGGCAGAACGGGGTTGCGGCTGTAGATCTTCCAGGTCTTATCGAAGATGTCGATGCCGGAGTGCTCCGGGTCGAGGACCTCCATATTGGCCTCCCACAAGCTGTCGATGGTGCCGACGTCGCGCCAGTAGCCTGCAAAGCGGTACGCATACATCCTGCGGCCGTCACGCAGCAGGGCCGGGATGATGTTCATGCCGAAGTCGTTCTTGGAGTTGGGGTCTGCCTCGTCCTCTTCCAGATACTTCTTCAGGACGTCCCAGTTGAAGATGTAGATGCCCATGGAAGCCAGGTTGGACTTCGGGACCGGGGGCTTCTCCTGGAACTCGGTGATCTTGTCGTTCTCGTCTGCGACCATCAGGCCGAAGCGGGAAGCTTCCTTCCAATCGACTTCCATGACGGCGACCGAGAACTCTGCGCCCTTCTCCTTGTGGAAGCGGAGGAAGTCTGCATAGTCCTGCTTGCAGATCTGGTCACCGGACAGGATGATGACATACTCCGGGTCATAATTGTCGATGAAGCTGATGTTCTGGTAGATGGCGTTTGCGGTGCCCTTGTACCAGTCGGTGCCCTTTGCCTGCTCATACGGCGGCAGGGTGTGCACACCGCCGTGCAGGCGGTCAAGGTCCCACGGCTGGCCGTTGCCGATGTACTCGTTCAGCTTCTGGGGCTGATACTGGGTCGCGATGCCAACGGTATCAATGTTGGAGTTGACGCAGTTGGACAGCGGGAAGTCCACGATGCGGTATTTGCCGCCGAAACCGACCGCCGGTTTTGCCGTTTTCTGTGTCAGCGCATACAAGCGCGAACCACGTCCGCCGGCAAGGATCATTGCCACAATTTCTTTTGCCATAGCTTTATTCTCCCCTTTTACACATTTCCGAGTTGGTTTGGAATTGGAAATGGTCTAACGATGTGAATGGTCTGTGCGCACGTCTCACTCTTTGGGCTCTGCTGCCTTTTTGGCGCGGGGCTTGCGGGTGGGCTTTGCCGGTGCAGCGTCTGCCGCAGGGGCAGCTTCTGCTTTGGTCTTGCGGGTGCGCTTGGGCTTTTCCGCAGGCGCAGCCTTCTCGGCCGGTTCGGCCTTTGCGGAGGTCTTTCTGGGTTTGCGGCCTTGGCCGGTTTCTCTGCCTTTGCGGGCTTTTCCTCCGCAGCCTTCTCCGTCTTCGCCTTGGGGGTGCGGGTGGTCTTTTGGGCGGCCTTTTCGGTCTTGGCAGTGGTCTTTTTGGAGGCTGCCTTTTCGTCGGCCTTGGCCGGGTCTGCTGCCTTGCGGGTGCGCTTGGTGGGCACCTCGAAGTAGAGGGTGCTCATGGGCGGCAGGGTGATGGTGATGCTCTGTTCAAAGCCGTGCAGCGGCTTCTTGTGGGTGCGGACGGCCTTGTTGTGGACCGCGCCCGAACCGCCGAAGGCTTCGTCGTCGCTGTTCAGCACTTCCCTGTAGGTGCCCGCCACCGGTGCGCCCAGGGTGTAGCCCTCACGCAGGACGGGGTTGAAGTTGCAGACGATCAGGATCTGCTTGCCCGCTGCATCCTTGCGCAGGAAGGCGACCACGCTCTGCTGCGAGTCGTCCGGCACGATCCACTGGAAGCCTTCCCAGCTGTAATCGATCTGCCAAAACGCCGGATGCTCTTTGTAGAAGGCGTTCAGGGTCTTGACGTAGTTCTGCAGCTCGGTGTGCTTGTCGTAGCCCAGCAGCATCCAGTCCAGCTGCTTGTTCTCGTTCCACTCGGCGAACTGGCCGAACTCCTGGCCCATGAACAGCAGCTTCTTGCCGGGGTGGGCCATCATGTAGCCGAAGAAGGTGCGCAGGTTGGCGAACTTGGCCTCGTACTCACCGGGCATTTTATTGATGAGGCTCCCCTTGCCGTGGACGACTTCGTCGTGGCTGATGGGCAGCACGAAGTTCTCGCTGAAGGCATAGAAGAAGCTGAAGGTGACTTTGTTGTGGTTGCCGGCGCGGAAGAGCGGGTCGGTCTTCATGTAGCTGAGCATGTCGTTCATCCAGCCCATGTTCCACTTGAAGTTGAAGCCCAGGCCGCCGTCCGATGCAGGCTTGGTGACCATCGGCCAGGCCGTGGATTCCTCCGCGATCATGTACTTGTGGGGGTGGCGGCCCAGGACGGTATCGTTCAGCTTGCGCAGGAACGCAACGGCTTCCAGATTCTCCTTGCCGCCGTCCTTGTTGGGCTCCCATTCACCCTGCTTGCGGTTGTAGTCCAGATACAGCATGGAGGCCACGGCGTCCACGCGCAGGCCATCGATGTGGTACTGCTCCAGCCAGTACAGTGCGCTGGAGATGAGGAAGCTCTGCACCTCGCTGCGGCCGAAGTCGAACACCATGGTGCCCCACTCCTTGTGCTCGCCGCGCTTGGGGTTCGGGTCCTCATAGCAGGGCTCGCCGTCGAACCGGTACAGGCCGAACTGGTCCTCGGGAAGTGCGCAGGCACCCAGTCCATGATGACGCCGATGCCGGCGGCGTGGAGCTTATCCACAAAGGCCATGAGATCCTTGGGGGTGCCATAGCGGCTGGTGGGGGCAAAATAGCCCGTGACCTGATAGCCCCAGCTGCCGTCAAAAGGATATTCCATGACCGGCAGCAGCTCGACATGGGTGTAGCCCATCTCGGTGATGTACGGGATGAGCTGATCGGCCAGCTCGGAATAGTTGTAGGGGATATTCTCGCCCTTGGTCTTCCAGCTGCCCGTGTGCATCTCGTAGATGTTCATCGGGCCGTTGATGACATCGGCCTTCTTCTGGGCCTCCTGCCATGCGGCATCGTGCCACGCAAAGCCGTTCAGGTCGTAGACCTTGCTGCCGTTGGACGGCCGGGTCTCGGCGTGGAAGGCATACGGGTCAGCCTTGTAGACAAGGTCGCCCGCGCGGGTGGTCACGCAGTATTTGTAAACGTCATATTCCTTCATGCCGGGGATGAACAGCTCCCAGACCGAGTCCTGATCCACCTTGTGCATCGGGTGGCTGCCCGGCTTCCAGCTGTTGAAATCGCCCACCACGCTGATGGCGGCGGCATGAGGTGCCCAGACGCGGAACACGACACCGGACTCTCCGGCGCGGGTCTCGATGTGTGCACCGAAGTAGCGGTATGCTTCGCAGTTATTGCCCTGCTTGAACAGATAGATCGGCAGATCCGATGGATCCGTATGGATTTTTTCTTCCGTCGGTTTCATAAACAGCTCCTCCCCGTACAGGCCGCAGAGGGGCCTATACCTTTTTACTCTCTTATATTAAAGAATTTTGGCACATTTTTCAAGGCTTTTTCCGGAAAATGTACCATAATCTTTTCGAGGATATTTTAGTGATATGGACAACCTGGCCAAATTTATGCAAAAATTATAGGTAAACCTGACGGAATATAAAACAAAAAAGAACATCTGCGCCCGTTCTCTGTGCAAAATGCAGCAAAGAGCGGGTGCAGATGTTCTTTTCATTCCGTGTGCGCGGGGGATGGTTCCAAAGACTCAGTTCACAACGTAAACATTGACCTGGATCGCCCCATTGATGACCGACTCGGCGTAGGTCTCGTAGAACAGGTCCACGAGGATCTCGCCCTTCTGAACGGCGATGCCGGTGTCGGTCGCGATGGCGTAGCCGTAAACGAAGCGGCCATCGGTAGAAGTGATATACAGCAGCGTACCGTAGGGGATGACGTCCGGGTCCACGGCGACTGTGCCGTAGCCCAGGCCCAGACCGGAAGAGCCCTTGCCGGACTTGGAATAGTAGCCGGTGGCTTTGCCGGTGAGGACCCTGCTGTAGGAAGCGGGCGCATTGGTGGTGCCGTCCGTGCCGGTCAGCGGCGAGACGGGCGCACCGGCGCCGTAGTCTTGACGACATGATTGGTGGGCTCCACCGTGGTGGTCACATCGACCACCATGCTGTTTTCCAGCTCACCGTCCACCCAGCGCTCGCGGGTGGTCACGGCCTGCTGGCCTTCCGAGCCGTGCTGTAACGTGGTGGCACGGCCGGTGTTGCGGAAGTACAGGCTGGTGTAGACATACTCGGTATCGTAGGGGATGGCCTGCGTCTCGACCTTGTCCTGATAATCGACGCGGTGGACCACGATGCTGCTGCCTGCCGTGACCAGCTGGTCCAGTGCAGGCTCGGTGTAGTCCTCTTCATCCAGGGTGATGCCGGCGCGTTCCAGCGCATCGGCAACGGTGCCAAAAGCCATCCTCACCGGATACTCCTGGTCGTCGGCCTGGATGGTCACGGTGAATGCGCGCTCGATGTTCAGGGAAGCCAGGCTGCCGCTGAACGCGGTGTAATAGACATGGTCGCCCTCTTCGGCTTCCATGCCGGAAAGGCTCATCACGCGGGCGGGGTCGCTGTCAGCATCAGTGCTGACCACCAGCTGCCGCGCACCATAGGAGTCAGTGACGTAGGTCAGCCGCAGATTCGCGGCGGTCACGGCCAGTGTGAACAACAGGCTCACGGCCATGACGCAGAACGCCAGCACACGGGGGGCGGCGGCACGGGTGCGGCCGCTCAATGCTTTTTGAAATTTGACGGAAGCGATACGGAACAACTCCTCTCTTTTTACAGTTTGGAATACGATGCGGGCCTTCCAATACCCGCCGTGGCACGGAGTTTCTTCACTCCGTATTCGGGAGCCGCAGTGCGGCTTTTCACTTCAATGTGATAAATTTTATACGCTGCAACGTCCGTTGAGCGGAAGCTATTTTAGCAGACCAAAACCGATTTGTCAAATTTGACATTTCCAGTTTGCTAGATTCTTAACATAGTTTTTTGTGAATTTTGCACACAGTTTTCCCGTATGCGCGTAAATTTTCGAGCGAATTTCC
>ENA-OQCO01000863-OQCO01000863.1-human-gut-metagenome-genome-assembly--contig:-NODE-863-length-14442-cov-3.183095_pt1 | contig 14442 bp, 16 predicted proteins | sample MGYA00242500_ERZ504582 | MGnify/ENA primary metagenome ERZ504582 (study PRJEB26092, sample SAMD00036346) | human gut metagenome | host: Homo sapiens | study: EMG produced TPA metagenomics assembly of...
CAGAGAAGATGCAGGATTTGGATGAAAGAAAACGCAAGATTTTAAAAGCGATTATCCAGACCTATCTGGAAACTGGTGAGCCGGTTGGTTCGAGAACCATTTCCAAGTACACAGATTTGAATCTGAGTTCTGCCACCATTCGAAATGAGATGTCGGATCTGGAAGATCTGGGATACATTGTACAGCCTCACACCTCAGCGGGCAGGATTCCATCGGATCTCGGTTATCGATTATATGTCGATGAACTGATGAAAGAAAAAGATCAGGAAGTTTCCGAGATGAAGGAAATGATGATCGAGAAAACAGATCGGATGGAACGGGTGCTCAAACAGGTGGTCAAGGTGCTCGCATCCAATACGAATTATGCGACACTCATTACCGGTCCTACCTATCATCACAACAAAGTAAAATTCATCCAGTTATCTAAGCTGAACGAAGAACAGCTTCTGGCAGTGATCGTTGTGGAAGGCAACCTGGTAAAGAACCAGATCGTAAATCTGGATGAGACGATCGATGATGAACAGATTCTGAAACTGAACCTGTTATTGAATACACAGCTGAATGGTCTGACGATCGAAGAGATCAGTCTTGGCATGATCACGAAGCTGAAAGAACAGGCAGGTGTCCACAGTGGTGTGGTGAGTACCGTATTAGACGCGGTGGCAGATGCCATTGCAGTGGACGATGAGGAAGTTCCGGTGTATACAAGCGGAGCGACCAACATTTTCAAATATCCGGAACTGGCAGACAGCAGTAAGGCCAGCGAACTGATATCCGCATTTGAGGATAAACAGGAACTGGTTGAGATGATCAAGGATACCGTTTCTGATTCCGGAGAGAATACAGGGATTCAGGTATATATAGGAAATGAAAGCCCGATACAGACCATGAAAGATTGTAGTGTAGTAACCGCATCGTATGATCTGGGAGAGGGAATGAAAGGAACGATAGGAATTATCGGACCGAAGAGAATGGATTATGAAAATGTAGTAGATAATCTGAAAACATTGAAAGTCCAGTTGGACAACATATTCAAAAAGCCGTAGAAAGGTGGAATGTGAGAGATGGCAGAAGAAAATAAAACGACTGCTGAGGAGACAGCCGAAGAGGTAAAAGAAACCGAGGCAGCTGAAGACGAAGTCACCGAAGCAACTCCTGAAACTCAGGCAGGAAGCGAAGAAGTGGAAGAGAACAAAGAGAAAAAACTTTTTGGAAAAAGAAAAAAGATAAAAAAGATGAAAAATCGAAGAACTGACCGATCGCGTAAAACGCCAGATGGCCGAGTTCGAAAACTTCAGAAAACGTACCGAAAAAGAAAAAGCAGGTATGTATGCTGTGGGAGCCAAGGATGTGATCGAAAAGATCCTTCCGGTAGTCGATAATTTTGAAAGAGGTCTGGATGTCGCAGAAGACAAAGAAGATCCTTTCGTACAGGGAATGGAAAAAATCTACAAGCAGTTCCTTACCGCACTGGATGGCATGGGAGTAAAAGCCATTGAAGCTGTAGGAAATGAATTCAATCCGGATTTCCACAATGCAGTGATGCATGTGGAAGATGAAACAGTCGGAGAGAACATCGTAGTAGAAGAGTTCCAGAAGGGTTACATGTACAAAGACAGTGTAGTCCGCCACAGCATGGTAAAAGTAGCCAACTAACAATTATCAGAATATAGATTAAGATTATAATTCATGAGGAGGAAACAGTCATGGGAAAAATCATTGGTATTGACTTAGGAACAACAAACAGCTGTGTAGCTGTTATGGAAGGTGGAAAACCAACCGTTATCACAAATGCAGAAGGAGCAAGAACAACACCATCTGTAGTAGCATTTACAAAAACAGGAGAAAGACTGGTAGGTGAACCTGCAAAACGTCAGGCAGTAACCAACGCAGATAAAACAGTTTCTTCTATTAAAAGACATATGGGTACTGACTACAAAGTAACCATCGATGACAAAAAATATTCTCCACAGGAGATTTCCGCTATGATCCTGCAGAAGATGAAATCCGATGCAGAAAACTACCTGGGTGAAAAAGTAACAGAAGCAGTTATCACTGTTCCGGCTTACTTCAACGATGCGCAGCGTCAGGCTACCAAAGATGCAGGTAAGATTGCAGGTCTGGATGTAAAACGTATCATCAACGAGCCTACAGCAGCAGCTCTGGCATATGGTCTGGACAACGAACAGGAACAGAAGATCATGGTATACGACTTAGGTGGTGGTACATTTGATGTATCTATCATCGAGATCGGTGATGGCGTTATCGAAGTTCTGTCTACCGCAGGTAACAACCGTCTGGGTGGTGATGACTTCGACCAGAAAGTAGCAGATTACATGCTGGCAGAGTTCAAGAGAACAGAAGGTGTAGACCTGTCTCAGGATAAGATGGCTCTGCAGAGAATCAAAGAAGCAGCAGAGAAAGCGAAAAAAGAACTTTCTTCTTCTACAACAACCAACATCAACCTGCCATTCATCACAGCTACAGCAGAAGGTCCGAAACACTTCGATATGAACCTGACAAAAGCAAAATTCGATGAACTGACACATGATCTGGTAGAACTGACAGCAGAACCTGTAAGAAGAGCACTGTCAGATGCAGGACTGACCGCTTCTGAACTGAGCAAAGTCCTTCTGGTTGGTGGTTCTACACGTATCCCGGCTGTACAGGATAAAGTAAAACAGCTGACAGGACATGAACCAAGCAAGAGCTTGAACCCGGATGAGTGCGTAGCTCTGGGAGCTTCCGTACAGGGTGGTAAACTGGCAGGCGATGCCGGTGCCGGCGATATCCTGCTTCTGGATGTAACTCCACTGTCACTGTCTATCGAGACAATGGGTGGTATCGCAACCAGACTGATCGAGAGAAATACAACAATCCCGACCAAGAAGAGCCAGATCTTCTCTACAGCAGCAGATAACCAGACCGCAGTAGATATCAACGTAGTACAGGGTGAGAGACAGTTCGCGAAAGACAACAAATCTCTTGGTCAGTTCCGTCTGGATGGAATCCCGCCAGCAAGAAGAGGTGTTCCGCAGATCGAAGTAACTTTTGATATTGATGCCAACGGTATTGTAAATGTATCTGCAAAAGACCTGGGAACAGGAAAAGAACAGCATATTACCATTACAGCCGGTTCCAATATGTCTGATTCCGATATCGACAAAGCAGTAAAAGAAGCTGCTGAGTACGAAGCACAGGATAAGAAGAGAAAAGAAGCCATCGATACAAGAAACGATGCAGACGCTATGGTATTCCAGACAGAGAAAGCCATCGAAGAGGTAGGCGACAAACTGGATGCCAACGATAAGACAGCAGTAGAAGCTGATCTGGCAGCTCTGAAAGATCTGATCGCAAAAGCTCCTGTAGATAACATGACAGATGAGCAGGTTGCAGAGATCAAAGCTGCAAAAGAAAAACTGATGGAAAGCGCACAGAAACTGTTTGCAAAAGTATATGAACAGGCACAGGGAGCAGCAGGCGCTCAGGGTGCAGGTCCGGACATGAGTGGAGCAGCAGGCGGTGCTTCTCAGGGATCCAGCGAAGCAGGATACGGTGATGATGTAGTAGACGCTGACTACAAAGAAGTTTAATTCAAATAAAGAATAAATCATACTTACCAGATGGTTATACAAGTCGTGTAAGTAAATGCAGGGGACGGGGATACCGGAAGGGTCACCGTCCCCATAATGTGATGATGCCAGGGCTTCAGGATCGGAAATCTGACATAAGCCTGCTTGCAGGAAGATTTCTGAACTTTTGATCCTGACATCATATGAGTAGATAATTCCGCAGTTGTATCCCCCAGGGGTACGAGGCGTTTCGATAAGGTGAAAGAAAATGGCAGAGAAAAGAGATTATTATGAGGTTCTGGGTGTAGAGCGCGGAGCTGATGATGCGACCTTGAAAAAAGCATACCGGAAACTGGCAAAAAAGTATCATCCGGATATGAACCCAGGGGATAAAGAAGCAGAAGCAAAATTTAAAGAGGCGACAGAGGCGTACACTGTACTGAGTGATCCGGAAAAGAGAAGAACATATGACCAGTACGGTCATGCAGCATTTGAAAATGGCGGAGCCGGACAGGGTGGCGGTTTCGGTGGATTTGATTTTAACGGCGCAGATATGGGAGATATCTTTGGAGATATCTTCGGAGATTTGTTCGGTGGCGGAAGAAGCCGTAGAGCGAACAATGGTCGATGCGCGGAGCAAATCTGCGTGCAGTGGTTCACATTACCTTCCAGGAAGCAGTTTTCGGCTGTGAGAAAGAACTGGAACTGACACTGAAGGATACCTGCACCAAGTGTAACGGAACCGGTGCAAAACCGGGCACTTCTCCGGAGACCTGTAGCAAATGTCATGGAACCGGTCAGGTAACATATACCCAGCAGTCCATGTTTGGTATGGTGCGAAACGTACAGACCTGTCCGGACTGTGGTGGAACCGGTAAGATCATCAAAGACAAATGCCCGGATTGCCGGGGAACCGGATTTACCGCAAGCAGAAAGAAGATTCAGGTATCTATTCCGGCTGGTATTGACGATGGACAGAGTATCCGTATCCGTGAAAAAGGAGAACCCGGAACTAATGGTGGACCGAGAGGAGACCTGCTGGTAGAAGTACAGGTGGCTCGCCATCCGATTTTCCAGAGACAGGATATGAATATCTTCTCCACGGCACCGATCACTTATGCACAGGCTGCACTGGGTGGCAAGATCCGCATCAGCACGGTAGACGGTGAAGTAGAATACGAAGTAAAACCGGGAACACAGACCGATACCAAGATCCGTCTGCGTGGAAAAGGTGTACCGTCACTGAGAAACAAAAATGTTCGCGGTGATCAATATGTTACACTGGTTGTTCAGGTACCGACCAAACTTTCCGAGGAAGCAAAAGATGCGCTTCGTGCATTCGATGCGGCATGTCAGGGGAAAACCGGCACCGGAAAGAGAAAAGAAAAAACGTTTTATGGATAAATTGAAAGAAACGTTTGAAGATTAAAGACCACAGCTACAGAAAAAAGGGACTGTCCGGAAAACAGAAATGTTTTCCGGACAATCTCTTTTGTTGCTTTTTTGAACAGAATCTAGTATAGTTATCATAGCTATGCACTTGTGTACTTGTACAGAAAGGTAAGAAAGTTTATGAAATGGAAAAAATTTAAAATAAAAACAGTGACAGATGCAGAAGATATTATCATCAGTACATTATATGATATCGGGCTGGAAGGCGCACAGATTGAAGACAAAGTACCTTTGACTGCAATGGAAAAGGAGCAGATGTTTGTGGATATTCTGCCGGATGGACCGGAAGACGATGGAATCGCTTATCTGAGTTTTTTTGTGGAAGAGACAGAAGACGGAACTCTTACGGTAAATGGAGAAGAAAAGACCGAAGAAGAGATTCTTTCCCAGGTGAAAGAAGAACTGGAATCTCTGCGGATGTTCTGCCAGATCGGAGAAGGAAGTATCACAGTTGACGAGACGGAAGACATTGACTGGATCAATAACTGGAAAAAATATTTCAAACAGTTTTATGTGGATGATATCCTGATCATTCCTTCCTGGGAAGAAGTAAAAGAAGAAGACAAAGACAAAATGATCATTCATATCGATCCGGGCACTGCCTTCGGAACCGGTATGCATGAGACTACACAGTTGTGTATCCGTCAGCTGAAAAAATATGTAACATCGGAGACAGAACTTCTCGATGTGGGAACCGGAAGTGGTATCCTTTCTATTATTGCACTGAAAATGGGGGCGAAACATGCAGTCGGAACTGATCTGGATCCGTGCGCAGTGTCGGCAGTAGAAGAAAATAAAGAAGTAAACGGAATCGCACCGGAAAGCTTTGATATGATGATCGGAAATATCATCGATGACAAAGAAGTACAGGATAAAGTAGGCTATGAATGTTACGACATCGTAGTGGCAAATATTCTGGCAGATGTTCTGGTGCCGCTGACCCCGGTCATTGTCAATCAGATGAAACCGGGTGCTGTATACATTACCTCCGGTATCATTGATGACAAAGAGCAGACCGTAGTTGATGCCGTAAAGGCAGCCGGTCTGGAGATTCTGGAAGTAACATATCAGGGTGAGTGGGTATCCGTAACCGCAAGAAAGCAGGCGTAAGATGTATCGTTTTTTTGTAAAACAAGAACAGATTGATATGGAAGAAAAAAAGATACATATCACAGGCAGTGATGTGAACCATATTAAAAATGTGCTTCGGATGCGTCAGGGAGAGACGATCCTGATCAGTGCAGGTGACAATCTGGAATACACCTGTCTGGTGAGCGAGATGGAAGCAGAAGAAGTAATTGCAGATATCAGTTATGTGCAGGAAGTGGGCATGGAGCTGCCGTCAAAGATTTATCTGTTTCAGGGACTTCCAAAGAGTGACAAGATGGAGATGATCATTCAGAAAGCTGTGGAACTTGGTGTCTATGAAGTGATTCCGGTGAGCACGGCCCGGGCGGTAGTAAAACTGGATGCGAAAAAAGAAGCTTCCAAACAGAAACGGTGGCAGACGATCGCAGAAAGTGCTGCCAAACAGTCCAAACGAATGGTGATTCCAGAGATTCATTCTGTTATGAAGTTTTCAGAGGCAGTAAACTATGCCGAAGAGCTGGATATCCGGTTTATTCCGTATGAACTTGCTGAGAATATGGCGCACACGAAAAAACTGTTTGAACAGATCGAACCGGGGCAGTCTATCGGTATCTTTATCGGACCGGAAGGTGGATTCACACCGGAAGAGATCGAACTGGCGATGAATCATCAGGTACAGCCGATCACACTGGGAAAACGGATTCTAAGAACAGAGACAGCAGGAATGACAGTGCTCTCGATTCTGATGTTCTTACTGGAAGGAAAGGAATAACAAGTGGAAGCATATTTAGATAATTCGGCCACTACCCGTTGCTATGAAGAAGTGAAGGATATCGTCGTGAAAACCATGATGGACGACTATGGCAATCCTTCTGCCATGCACCAGAAGGGTGTGGAGAGTGAACGATACGTGAAAGAAGCTGCCGGACAGATTGCAGCTACATTAAAAGTACAAGAAAAAGAGATTTATTTTACCTCCGGTGGAACTGAGTCCAACAACTGGGCGCTAATCGGAACTGCTCTGGCGAACAGACGCCAGGGAAACCATATTATCATCAGTAGTATTGAACATCCGGCCGTATCTGCTCCTGCAGAATTTCTGGAGAGCCAGGGATTTGAAGTGACGAGACTGGGTGTGAATGCACAGGGACAAATTTCTCCGGAAGAACTGAAAGAAGCGATTCGCCCAGAGACGATTCTGGTATCGGTGATGTTTGTAAATAACGAAATCGGAGCGGTGGAACCGATTGCAGAGATCGGAGAGCTGATCAAGCAGGTAAATCCGAAAACGTATTTTCATGTGGATGCGATTCAGGCCTACGGAAAGTTCCGGATCCTTCCGAAAAAGATGCATATCGATATGCTTTCCGCGAGCGACATAAGATTCACGGACCGAAGGGAACCGGATTCTTATATATCAGTGAAAAAATGAAGATCGTTCCGATCATTTACGGTGGTGGACAGCAGAAAGGCATGCGTTCCGGTACGGACAATGTGCCGGGAATTGCAGGACTGGGATTGGCTTCCAAAATGGTTTATGATCATCTGGAAGAAAATGATAAGCATATGCGTGGGCTTCGTACGTATTTCGTCAGAGAACTTGCAAAGATGGATCAGGTCGTGGTACACGGTCCACAGGGAGAAGAAGCGGCACCGCAGATCGTAAGTGCTGCCTTCGTGGGCGTGAGAAGCGAAGTCTTATTACATACCCTGGAAGAAAGAGGTATCTACGTATCCGCCGGAAGTGCCTGCTCTACGCACAAAAGAAGTGGAAGTCCTACACTGACAGCTATTGGACTGCCGAAGAATCAGATGGAAGCAACCGTTCGGTTCAGCTTCTGTGAGACAACCACAAGGGAAGAACTGGATTACACGTTACAGGTGTTAAATGAAGTCATACCGATGCTGCGTCGATATGCGAGACATTAATTACAGCAAGTAGCAGAAGGAGAAAAGAGATGTTTAAAGCATTTTTAGTAAAATATGCGGAAATCGGCATCAAAGGAAAGAACAGATATCTGTTTGAAGATGCACTGATCCGTCAGATGGAATATGTATTGAAACCGGTAGAAGGAACCTTTCATGTAACCAAAGAGCAGGGGAGAATCTATGTGCTGACTGAGGGTGATTTTGATTATGAAGAAGCTTTGGAAGCATTAAAACGGGTATTTGGAATCGCGTATATCTGTCCGGTTGTGATTAAGGAAGATCAGGGTTACGAACAATTGGAAAAAGATGTGGTAGCTTATGTGGATCATGTATATCCGGATAAAAATAAATCATTCAAAATGCATGTCCGTCGTGCAAAGAAGACCTATCCTGGAACATCTATGGAACTGAATGCAGATCTTGGAGGAGCGATTCTGGACGCTTTTCCGGAGATGAAAGTGGATGTCCATGATCCGCAGCTGCTGATCACCGTCGAGATCCGCGAAAAAATCTATATTTACTCAGAGTCTATTCCGGGACCGGGCGGTATGCCGATCGGGACCAACGGAAAAGCGATGCTTCTGTTATCCGGTGGTATTGACTCTCCGGTAGCCGGATATATGATCGCAAAACGTGGCGTAAAGATTGACGCTGTTTATTTCCATGCACCGCCATATACCAGCGAACGTGCAAAACAGAAAGTTGTGGATCTGGCAAAATTGGTGGCAAGATACAGTGGACCGATCAATCTGTATGTGGTTAACTTTACAGATATTCAGCTGTATATCTATGATCAGTGCCCGCACGATGAGCTGACGATCATTATGCGCCGGTATATGATGAAGATTGCGGAACGCATCGGAAAAGAACAGGGCTGCCTGGGACTGATCACAGGAGAGAGCATCGGACAGGTGGCAAGCCAGACCGTGCAGAGTCTTGCTGCAACGAATGAAGTATGTACGATGCCGGTATTCCGTCCGGTGATCGGATTCGACAAACAGGAAATTGTGGATATTTCTCTGAAGATCAATACGTATGAGACATCCATACAGCCATACGAAGACTGCTGTACGATCTTTGTGGCCAAACATCCGGTAACAAAACCGAATATTCAGATGATCAAAAAATCAGAGAAAAAACTGGAAGAGAAGATTGATGAGATGATGGATCAGGCAGTCAATACTGCAGAACGCATTTACATTGAGGCATAAAATCTGACGAAACGCAGAAGTACAATATCATTCCATTCTGACTAGTACACCGTTTCGTAAATAACTGTATCCTGCGTGAATGATACAGTTATTTCGAAAACGATGTACTAGTAACTGCACAGGTGCTGAACAGTTACGAACAGTAAATATAAAAAGGGAGCCTGTTGCAAACAGACTCCCGATTTAAAAATTCAGACTCAGTCAATGATATATGGAGCAAGTACTTTTAATACTTCATCCAGGTTGTTTCCTTCTGCATGAACATTCAGATTGATCGGTTTGGAAAGATCCAGACTGAAGATACCCATGATGGATTTTGCATCGATGACATATCTTCCGGAAACCAGATCAAAATCGAAATCATATTTGGAAATATCGTTTACAAATGCTTTTACTTTGTCAATGGAATTAAGTGAAATACTAACAGTTTTCATGATAACTTCCTCCCGAAAATTCAGATTATTTTTTGGCCGTGCCGGAGGTAAATCTGTCAATAACAGTTCCTGGCAACACATTTCAGCTAAATTTATCTTACCGTTTTGGATGGTAAAAGTCAAGGTGAAAGCATACAAAGATTCAAAGAAAACGAAAGAATAATTTGGCAGAAAAGAAAGAAGGTAGACAATGAAAGGAAAAGTTGCACTGCATAATCTGGGATGCAAAGTGAACGCATACGAGACAGAAGCAATGCAGCAGATGTTAGAGGCAGCAGGATATGAAATCGTACCCTTTGAACCGGGGGCAGACATCTATGTGATCAATACCTGTACTGTGACCAACATTGCTGACCGTAAATCGAGACAGATGCTTCATAAGGCCAAAAAGATGAATCCGGATGCCATTGTGGTGGCAGCCGGATGTTATGTCCAGGCGGATACAAAAAAAGCAGAAGCAGATGCGTCTATAGATATCATAATCGGGAATAATAAAAAACAGGAACTCATTTCCATACTGGAAAACTATCGATCAGGCCAGCAGAAAACCACGGAATGTGTGGATATCAATCATACAAAAGAATATGAAAAACTGGAGATCGACCGTACCGAAGAACATACAAGAGCATACCTGAAAGTCCAGGACGGCTGCAATCAGTTCTGTACGTATTGTATGATTCCGTATGCAAGGGGAAGGATCCGCAGTAAAAAAACAGAGGATGTTGTAGGGGAAGTGAAACGGCTTGCGGCATCCGGTTGTCAGGAAGTGGTACTGACAGGGATCCATCTGAGTTCTTATGGAAAAGAACGTCCGGAAGAACAGGAGAATCTGCTGACGCTGATTCAGGCAGTGCATGAGGTAGACGGTATCGAGAGGATTCGCCTTGGATCTCTCGAACCGGGGATTATTACGAAAGAATTCGCAAAAGCGATCAGCAGTCTGCCGAAAGTGTGTCCACATTTTCATCTGTCACTGCAAAGCGGATGTACTGCTACACTGAAGCGAATGAATCGACGGTACACAGCGCAGGAGTACCGGGAAAAATGTGAAATCCTGAGAAAATATTATCCGGCACCGGCACTGACTACCGATGTGATCACAGGATTTCCGGGAGAAACAGAAGAAGAATTTGAGGAAAGCCGCAGTTTTGTGGACAGTATTCATTTTTATGAGACACATATTTTCCCGTATTCGAAGAGAGAAGGAACGAAAGCAGCAGTCATGCCGGATCAGCTTCCGGAACAGATAAAAAAAGAAAGAAGCAGAGTTTTGATCGCTCTCGGACAAGAACGCCAGAGAGAATATATGGAGCAGTTTTTGGGAAAGAAAAAAGAAGTTTTGTTTGAAGAACAACAGAAGATTCAGGGTCAGACCTACTGGACGGGGCATACGATGGAATACCTGAAAGTTGCGGTAATATCAGAAGAAAATCTGGAAAATAAACGTGTTATGGTACAACTGCAAAACATCATCGGTCAGGATCTCATTCTTGCAGAATAGCAAAATTATGTGGAACAAATCGGTGATCCGGCAGAATAACAGTAATCGGCAGAATGTTACAAAACTGATAAATAGCAATGGAAAGTTTAAAAAAACTGTAAACTTGATTGAATTTTTGCATCTTCTGTATTAGAATAGAATAGATATCAAGTATAGTCGAGGACGTGAAAAAATGGCAAATTTAAGCAATACACAGTATTTTAAAGTGAAAACAGAGCCGGAAGTACAGGTGAAAGAAGTCCTGGATGTGGTATACACAGCGATGGAAGAGAAGGGTTATAACCCGGTTAACCAGATTGTAGGTTATATTATGTCCGGAGATCCTACGTATATCACCAGTTACAAGGGTGCCAGAAGTATGATCATGAAAGTGGAACGTGATGAACTGGTAGAAGAACTTCTGAAAGAGTATATTAAAAACAGATCCTGGGAGAATCGCTGATGAGAATTCTAGGACTTGATTACGGCTCAAAGACAGTGGGAGTCGCAGTAAGCGACCCCCTTGGTTTTACTGCCCAGGGTGTGGAAATCATCCGCAGAAAATCAGAAAACAAGATGCGCCAGACGCTGGCAAGAATTGAAGAACTGATTGCACAGTATCAGGTAGAAGAAATCGTACTTGGTTTACCGAAGAATATGAATAATACACTGGGAGACAGGGCTGAGAAATCTCTGGAGCTGAAAGAAACGCTAGAGAGACGAACAGGTCTGCCTGTTGTGATGTGGGATGAGCGGCTGACAACTGTATCTGCCAACCGTGTATTGATGGAGACGGGAGTACGCCGGGAAAACCGGAAGGAACATGTGGATGAAATCGCTGCGGTATTTATTCTGCAGGGGTATCTGGACTATCTTGCGAATAAGAATGAAGAAACAGGACGGTAGAATCATTATGGATAAAATCAAATTTGTGACAGATGAAGGCGAAACAGTGGAATTCTATGTAGAAGAGCAGACCAGAGTGAACGGTACAGATTATCTGCTGGTAACAGACTCCATGGATGATGAAGCTAACGCCTACATCCTGAAAGACTCTTCTGAGGAGACGGATCCGGAAGCGGATTATGTGATGGTGGAAGATGACGTGGAACTGGAAGCCATGTCAAAAGTGTTCAGTCAGATGATGGATGATGTGGATATTGAGATGTAAGCAGTGACGGAGGTGCTATTTGAAAAAAAGTAACGGTGGAAAATTGAAAATCATTCCTCTGGGCGGACTGGAACAGATTGGAATGAACATTACTGCCTTTGAATACGAAGACAGTATTATTGTGGTGGACTGTGGTCTGGCGTTCCCGGAGGACGATATGCTGGGAATCGACCTGGTCATCCCTGATATTACCTATTTGAAAGATAATTATGAAAAAGTGAAGGGTTTTGTGATCACTCACGGACACGAGGATCATATAGGAGCTCTTCCTTATGTTTTGAGAGAAATTAATGCACCGATCTACGCAACCAAGCTGACGATCGGTCTGATAGAAAATAAATTAAAAGAACACAACTTACTTCGTACCACAAAAAGAAAAACCATCAAACACGGACAATCGATCAATCTGGGATGTTTCCGGATTGAATTTATAAAAACAAATCACAGTATTCAGGATGCTTCTGCACTTGCTATTTATTCTCCTGCCGGAATCGTTGTGCATACCGGTGACTTTAAAGTAGATTATACACCGGTATTCGGCGATGCCATTGATCTGCAGCGTTTTGCAGAGATTGGCAAAAAAGGTGTTCTTGCACTGATGTGTGACAGTACCAATGCAGAGAGAAAAGGATTTACCATGTCAGAACGTACCGTGGGAAAAACTTTTGATAATCTGTTTGCAGAGCATAAAAATACAAGAATCATCATTGCGACGTTCGCATCTAACGTAGACCGTGTACAGCAGATCATCAACTCTGCTTACAAATACGGAAGAAAAGTAGTTGTGGAAGGTCGAAGTATGGTCAATGTCATTGGAACAGCGTCTGAACTTGGCTATCTGAATGTGCCGGACAACACACTGATTGATATCGATGAAATGAAAAATTACCCGGATGAGCAGATGGTTCTGATCACAACCGGAAGCCAGGGAGAATCTATGGCAGCTTTGTCCCGTATGGCAGCAAATATTCATAAAAAAGTTTCCATTAAACCAGGTGATACCATTATTTTCAGTTCCAACCCGATTCCGGGTAATGAAAAAGCAGTATCCCGTGTCATCAATGAACTGTCAGCCAAAGGTGCAGATGTTATTTTCCAGGATGTACATGTATCAGGACATGCCTGCCAGGAAGAGATCAAATTGATTTACTCTCTGGTAAAACCGAAATATTCGATTCCGGTTCATGGAGAATTCCGTCATCTGAAAGCACAGGCAGGTATTGCAGAGAGCCTGGGTATTCCGAAAGAAAATATTTTCATCATGCACTCCGGTGATGTGATGGAATTAAATGATGAATCCGCGGAAATTACCGGTAAAGTGCATACCGGAGCAATCCTGGTAGATGGACTGGGTGTCGGTGATGTGGGAAATATCGTACTTCGTGACCGTCAGCATCTGGCAGAAGACGGTATTATGATCGTGGTACTGACACTGGAAAAATACAGTAACCAGCTTCTGGCAGGTCCGGATATTGTATCCCGTGGGTTTGTATATGTGAGAGAGTCCGAAGATCTGATGGGACAGGCAAAGAGTGTTGTAGAAGATGCTATTGATTCCTGCCTGGATCGAAGAATTTCTGACTGGGGAAAAATGAAAGGCGTGATCAAAGATTCGCTTGGTGACTTTTTGTGGAAGAGAACCAAGAGAAAACCGATGATTCTGCCAATTATAATGGAGGCGTAAGATACATGAACAAGATACAGGAGTGCGTGGAAAAACTGCTGGAAGTAATCAGAGAGGATTCCGCATATCAGAGGTACCTTGCATGTGAGGAGATGCTGAAATCCAATCCGGAGCTGAAAAAACAGATTGATGAATTCCGTGTAGCTGTCTTTCATATGAACAACGACGATACACAGGGAGATTTGTACGATATTACAGATGAAGTAGAAAACAGATATGAAAAGCTTCGGAAAGTTCCGGAGGTGAATGCATATCTGGAGGCGGAGCTGGATGTCTGTCGGATGCTTCAGCAGGTACAGGAACAGTTTCGAAACGGGATTGATCTGAATATCCCGAATGTATGATCACACTGCCGGACATCCCCGCGTTTATATGTGGGAAGGATAAGCAAGGAGTATAGATGGGTAGTAAGAAAAAGAA
>ENA-OQCO01000864-OQCO01000864.1-human-gut-metagenome-genome-assembly--contig:-NODE-864-length-14428-cov-2.875323_pt1 | contig 14428 bp, 12 predicted proteins | sample MGYA00242500_ERZ504582 | MGnify/ENA primary metagenome ERZ504582 (study PRJEB26092, sample SAMD00036346) | human gut metagenome | host: Homo sapiens | study: EMG produced TPA metagenomics assembly of...
CTTCTTTTTTCCCATATCCTGTACCAGAACCGATGCCTGCCCGAAAAACACCTTATGACAGGCTCTGATCATCCTTTGCATTATTCAGACTTCTGACAGACTTCACGCTGTACCGGATCTCATACACGGTATCTTTCTTCCGGAACTGTGCATCGATGCGTTTCTGGATCTCCTGACAATCCTCCGGTTTTGTATTGATCAGAAGCACCAGATACTGTCCCTTCCCGTAACGGGTAACTACGTCTCCCGCACGAATACTTCTGCAGATACTTTCCCATACATACCGTGACAGTACCTCTGCACATTCATCGGATCTGATAGGATGTTCCTCCATATCCGTTAATGTACATAACATCAGCTGCACCTGTTGACCGCTTCGCTCTATCATACGTGCAACCATATGATAAATCTCCCGGAACACCATCCAGTTACACTGATATGGCTCCTGTACCTTTTCCAGCTGTTCTGCCATATTCTCCTGTATATTATCCAGTATATCATACGGATGGTCAAGCTGTTCTTCGATTTTTCTCCGGAAATCCTTTAATTTGCACAGTTCTTCTTCCATATAGACCTGACGATACTTTTCCACGGTTTCCACATACAGACTCTCTACCTGTTCTGTTCTTCCCATACCGGTCAGCGCCTCGATCACCAGCAGTTCCCCTTCTTCATATGGCGCTGCTTTTGATACATGCCGGCCCAGCTTCTCCAGCTGAATATATGCCTTCTTTTTCCGCAGAAGCTCTGCCATATATTCTATCAGCTTCCGGAACATGATATGGTAACGCTCCCGTTCCTCTTTTACCCAGCCTTCCTGCTCAGAGTCCTTAAGAAAAGCACCTTTATACAGCAAGGCAGCTTTCCAGCACAGCTCAATCCGTTCCTCCCAGTCCCCTGCCCTGCATGCTCTGCTGCAGTACTCTTCAAACAACTGCGCATCCTCTTCAAACGGAATCTCTTTGTCCCAGTAAAATCTTCCCCTTCTGGAAATAATATATTTTCCTTTCGGAAGCCCTGTCTGCTCCAGCTTCTTTCTGATATTATAAATCAGGCTGTGGATCGCATGGTTCGCATCTTCCAATGTCCGTTCACCAAACAAAACCTTCTCCAGATGTTCCCGGCTGATCCCCTCTTCTCCGCTATGGAAAATCAACTGCAATACCAGTGCAAACTGCGTCTCTTTTTTCTTCTTTGCGATCAAAGATCTCCCCTGATATTTCAGGGAAAAATCACCGAACATTTTTACATACAAAACCTGGTGGTTCTTCGATTTTTTGTTCTTCACATACGTTCCACATGTTTGCATACTTCTGTTTACAGCCTCCTGAAACAACCACTTTCCTGAGTTGTATTACACTTTCACGGAAAATATGATTTTCGTTCCTTCCGCGAAATATACATGCATATTATAATACATTACGTGAAGGAAAGCAAATCTTCTTTATATGTTATTTTATGCAAAATAGAATACCCTTCGCGACTTTGATTTGTGTGGACAATAAAAAAACTGCTGTATGGAGTTTTGTTTTTACTCCATACAGCAGTTTCACTGTTCTTTCCACTGTCTAATTATCTGTGTACACGTTTTCTGACGATCACAATACCTGCTGCCAGTGCTGCAAGTGCTGCTACGCCGATACCAACGCCGGCTACCAGAGGAAGGCTCTTCTTTACTTCCTTGTTGCCATCCAGGTCTTTGTCACTCTTCGGTACATCCTCATCATCCAGATCTTTCAGATCCTGGTCTGCTTTTGGTGTATCTTCATCACCGATGGTGGTGGTGTCTTCGTTACCCTGTGCATCCTGGGTGGTTCCGCCGTTTTCTGTGCCTTCTGTTCCCTGATTATCTGTTACATTGCCAGGTCCGCCATTGCCGGTTCCACCTGTGGCATCTGTGCCCTGTGCATCACCGTTTCCGGTGGTTGTGCCTGCTGCGTTACCGCCATTGGCATTGGTTCCTGTGCCACCGGTTGTGCCTGTAGTTCCACCAGTTGTGCCTGTAGTTCCACCGGTTGTTCCGGTAGTACCACCGGTTGTAGTTGTTGTACCTCCCGGTACGGTAACTGTCTGCTCGGTGGTGTTGGTGATGGTCTGTCCCGGTGTTGTCACGGTTACGGTCTCATATGGCAGATAATTAAAGGTAAATACATTCTCTGCTGCATTGGCAGATAAGGTTTTGGTCAGGTTTCTGTACTCCGGTGTGTAACCATCGATATAGGTATATGCAACCACCGGTTTGTCACCCACATTACCATAGAAGGTCTGGCTGTCTGCCAGCTTGTTGCCGTTGGCATCCTGATAATTGATGGTGTAGGCTACCTGATCGCCTTTGATTCCGTATGCTACTACGTATTCCTGGTCTCCGGTCACTTCAAAAGAAGAATTCTCTACTGCAGCATTATTATCACGTCCACTGATACGGATACCCTGCACATAATACTTGCTGTCCTTATCCAGCGCCACTGCACCGGATCTTGCTTCAAAACTTACGGTATCTCCGGGATTCAGATCTTTGATCACGATAGCATCTGCGGTATTGGAAACACTGTAGTCTGCTCCCTTTACTACCAGACCTGCAGTTCCGGAAAAGGATCCCTGCTTACCGCTGAATATCGTTACCTGATACTTATAATCCTCTGCCTTAACACTCACAGGAACCGATCCAAGCAGAAAACAAAAGGCCAGAAGAACTGTGGCTATCTTATACATTTTTTTCATCTCTGACCCTCTCCTTTCTCCTCTTTTCGCTTCTTGATCAGTACCACTGCCAGGATCAGAAGGATCACACCGCTTGCCAGCGCTACCGCACTGATGGCAAGGATCTGAGTAGTATCACCTGTTTTCGGGGATCTCACAACATTCTTTGTCGGTGTCTGCACTGTCTTGGTCACTGTCTTATTGACAACTTTGTCTTCGCCCTTCTTCGTCACGGTTGTTACCGTCACCGGATCGGCTGCGAAGCTCATCTGGAGGCTTGCCAGTGTATCCTGATAATCATTACCCTGTGTCTCACCGTCCAGCTTTACTGTCAGATGGACAGAAGCTACATCGCCTTTGGAGAGACGATCCAGATACAGATACTTCTCCAGTGCATCGGTAGCCTGGTGAAGGCCTTCACCCTTCTGGGCATCCTCGCCGCCTACGGTTTCGCTGTCATATAATACGGTTTCCTTCTTATCCGGTCCCACATAAGTCAGCTTATAACCATATGCGCCGCCCTCTGCGATGCTCTGGCTGTCTTCCAGAGATTTTAATACTTCGTTGGTCATATACCAGTCTGCATCTTTCTCACTGGTGTTCTTCAGTCCTACCTGAAGTTCCATGGTATCTCCCGGCTGTAACTGGAAGATATCTTTCTTCATGTCTGCGGAAGTAAAATTACTGCTCATCTTGGAACCGTTGAATTCTACCTTCCAGTCAGAACCGCCCTGCAGTGTCTCTGCAAATGCTGTTGTATGTATGCCTACGGCCATGACCGCTGCCATGGCAAGGCACAAAATTTTCTTTTTCATATTCTGCACCCTCCTATCGTAAGCTGATATTGCCATTGCCGTCTACGTCTACATCCACACCCCAGGCACTCTTGATGGCATCCTGTGCGTTGTGCGTCTGTACTGCATCTGCTTCGGCTTCAAGCTGGAAATTATAACCATCATAGGCATAGGTTGTGGTGATGGTTTTATAACCGTCTTTTTCTGTGACATCCTGTTTTACCTTGGTAGCGATGCTGCCATCGATGGTCAGCGTATCACTGAGTGCCGGTGTGCTTTTACCTGCCGGAAGAATACCGGTGTAATAAAGAATGGTTCTCTCTTTTGTAGATGCATTCTTATCGATCACCCAGCCACTTCCCTCTTTCAGATTCAGATCGATCAGGTCCGGGGAAAGAGTGGTATCTTTCACACCCTCTTTATTCGTCCAGCTCTTCTTCAGGATCACACGGACATAACTATCGATGGAACCACTGTTTGTCACCTTGATCGCTTCCTCGTACTGTTTTCCCGGTACGATCTTTTCTTCTTTCAGACCTGTCAGCAGATCACCTGTTGCCTCATCCCATTTTCCGTTGGATGCGTAATCTCTCTTGCTGATCACCTTGTCATTTTCCACCAGGCTGACACCGATATTGGAAACCTCTACCTGTGCGCCATAGTTCTCACTGTAATAGGTCAATGCCGCTCTGGCACTTCCCACCGTACTTCCTGCCAGCAATACCACAGAAGCGGAAAGAAGAGCCACGGTCAGTCCCCCAAGGGGCATTCTCTTTTTCTTACTCATCTCTCACCCTCCTATTCTCCGGCTGTCTCGCTGGTATCAGCGATCTGTGTCCAGTCTGCGTACGGTTCGTTCTTTTCATTATATAAAACCTTTGTGGATTCCTGAACGACGACTACATTAAAACTGTCTTTTGTATCATTGATGTCGATCTTAATATCCAGAACCGAACTGCTCTCTCCCGGAGCGACCGGCTCACTGTAATAATAATAGCCTTCCTCTCCCGGTGTCCACTTTCCATCGGAATCACTGTACTGCAGGCCATCCTGATATTTTTCTCCTGCCAGCGCTTTCACACGGACAAAACAAGCAAAATCACCGGTATTCTTCACAGTCACATGTTTGGTCCAGTTACTGAATTTCTCTGTAGGCTTTGTCTCCGTAAATCCCATATTCAGGGTTACATTACCGGAAGCCTCCGCATACGTGGTAAAATACGCCATCGCTGTTCCTGCGCTGATCCCCGCTGTCAGTGTCAGGGCTGCGGCTGCAAGGCAAAGACTTTTTTTACTTAATTTTCTCATATCCTGCACCCCTTTCCCTAATTGGCAATGGCGGTTCATCTGTCTGCTGTTCCCAGCTCCACTCGCCGTCCTTATTCTCAAAATGGTTCACGATACCGGTTCCCGGAACCAGGCGACCATCATATGTATTGGTAAAGCTTACGCTTACCGGACTGTTGTCTTCTCCCTCGGCAACGATCGTTGCTGTCTGGGTGTCACCGGATGTATTTTTGTAGCTTCCGCCTGCGTATACTTCTTTTACAGTAACCTGTGTTCCTGCCGGAAGATGTTTCACCAGAACTGATTTTTCACCTGCCTGGTTGAACTTAATAGAAACTACATCGCTGTAGACCTGCTCACCGTTTCTGGTTCCTTCTACCTGGAAGACGAAGAGTGCATCCTTAAGAGAAGCATTGTACTCTGTCAGATCCTTGACGATCTCCAGATCTCCATAACGAAGAGTCTGCTGCGGTTTCATACCGGTTGTCACATTGTATACCCAGGTATCGTCCTGGTTCCCTTCGGAATAATAGTTATTCGGAAGAGATACCAGGTACGGGGTAAAATCATAGGTGTACTCACTGGTCTGCACGGTTTCGGCCTGTACCAGATACATACCGGTCTCCAGATTGTTGATCACACCGGTGGATTCCGCTGCACCTGCCGGTTTGGTAACTTTTACATCTGCGGTTGGTGCAATTTTCTTATCCTCTACGATCTTCATGGCATCCTCTGCCATCTGTGCCCATTCCTCTGCGGTGGTAGTACTGCTCACATTTTCCAGTCCCAGACCAGCAAAATCCGTATACTTTGCAGTATCATACACTGCTTCTTCTGTAATGTCCGCTACCTTGTACACATCCACCGGAATCTCCAGGTCACGAAGCTCATCGAACTCCGTGTCGTCCAATGTAAATGTAAGAGAACATTTTCTATCTGTCTCTACTCCAAGAGCACCATATACACTGGATAAACCGGCTGCTGATAAAACAGTTATTGCTGCAAGGGTCAGCGCCCCTGCGGTTTTTATTCTCTTTTTCATAGTCACCTCTATCCCTCCTTCGACATATCATCCGTCTTACCGGAGCGTTTCTTATTCTTCCGGTCAAACAGGAACTTCATGATCAGTATCACAAGCAATGTCACTGCTAATCCTAAGATTAAGTATAACATATAATAATTCTGGATGGCACGTAACATGCTGTCCACCGGTGTATTTTCCACTTCCTCTTCGCTTTCATAAGGAACTCTGGTTCCCCGAACCAGCAATCGGTGGGAGTTTACACCATATGGGGTACAGGTAAATAATGTCACCTGGTCTTTCCCCTCCTGGATCTGCAGTGCCTCCTCCAGTGTCTCATGATCATCTTTATCTACCATATCCAGAATCTGGTCTACCTGATAGGCCATCGTCTCATCCAGTACATGGATATAAAACATATCCCCCTGCTTCAACTGGTCAATATCCGTAAATAATCTGGCTGCCGGAAGACCTCTGTGAGCGGCAAGTACACTGTGGGTACTCTCTCCGCCGATGGGAAGGGATGTGCCATTCATATGACCGATCCCCGTCTGTAAAACATCCTCCGCGGTTCCGTGGTAGATGGCAAGCTTGATATTGATCTTCGGGATGGAGAGATACCCCATCACGCCATCACCTGCCACATTCAGAACCTTCCAGTAGTCTGTGTCCTTCATGTCCACATCATCACTGCCGAACACATCACCATATATATTATTCTGTACCAGAGTACTGTCGAACTCTCTCGCCGCTTCCCACTCTTTCGTGTAATCCTCCGGCTGCATATCGCTGACCGCCTGTTCATAATTACTGATCAGCCTGCTCTGCCGGTACGTATTCCACTGATTGGATACCGTGGGGTAGGCAAGGATCCCAAATCCTACCAGAAACAGCAGACCAAAGAGAATTCCCGATAATTTTCTTCTCATCTCTCTTCCTCTTTCCGGTCAGAGGCATCTTTTAGTGCCCCACCTGCTGCTGCCTGTTTTTTTTCCTTTTTCTCTTATACCGTTTGTCGTACTGCCATAAGGAAATGATCAGCACTGCGGTTACTGCAAGCCCCACCACTACCCATAACAGATAGTTGGTATAGAGACTCATCGGAGATTCTTTCTCTTCTTTCTCGATCGTCTCTTCCTCATACGGTACGCGATGACCTCTTACCAGAAGACGTTTCGTGTTGACCGCGTATGGAGTACAGGTCAGAAGAGTTACCAGATCCTGTCCCGGCTCCACTGCCAGATCACTGGTATTCTCCGGTTCCACGATATGAATCTGATCCACTTCGTAGCAAAGTGTCTGATCCAGTACACGAATCAGGAAATGATCTCCGTCTTCCAGCTGATCCAGGTCTGTGAAAAGACTGGCACTTGGAAGACCACGGTGTGCAGAGATTACCGAATGGGTATTCTCGCCACCTACCGGAAGGGAACTTCCTTCCAGATGACCGGCTCCTTTGCTGAGTACTTCTTCCGAAGTGGTGTGGAAGATCGGGATCTTGATATTGATCTTCGGCACTTCCACATATCCCATCATCTCATCTGTCAGGATGTTCAGACAGGACATATATTCCTCACCGGGCTTATCGGATGCTGCTGCGATTGCGAAAGAATCGGGAAGGATGCTTGGAAGAAGAGACTGGTTATACGCATTGGCCCGCTCCCATTCCTTTTCATAATTGATGGTTCCTTTCCTTGATTCGTCTTTTACTACAGATTCATATTCCGAGATCAGTCGGCTCTGTCTGTAGTTATTCCACTGGTTTGCCACCAGCGGATACAGCAACAAGGACAAACCGGCTAAAAACAAAATTCCTGCTAATACAATTGATAATTTTTTCTTCATCCGGGCTCTCCTTACTGTTGTATCTTGTTTCAACTCTAATGCTATATCTATATGCTGTCTTGTCATGCTTTTTTATCAAAAACGGGGCGGGCGAGCCGCCCCGTTTTCATGGGTTCTTCCGTTCCTCATAAGAGTGTACGGGGTTCCTTATGATTAATTATTTCTGAGTTTTTCTTCTTGTTGCAAAGAACAGACCAGCTGCTACGATCATGATAGCGCAACCGCCGATTGTGAAGATTGTTGTACCGATACCACCGGTGGATGGCAGAGCGGAGAGTTTTGTATCGTTAATAGAAATAGCTACAGAAACATTGTGTTCAGTAGACTCCTCAATTGTAGCGTCTACACCTTCTGCATTAATAGAGTATCCGGACGGAGCTTTTGTCTCTGTAAAGTGGTATGTTCCTTCATTAAGACCTTCTACTTTTACAGTTCCATTAGTTGCTACAACTGTCTGAGATGCACCTTCTGTTCCTTCAGCAGCTAATTTATATTCACCAGTTGCTTTTTCCACAAAATATAATGCTTCATCTGATCCAGTTTTAGTAACTGTAAACTCTGCACCGTGCAAAACAGTTGTTCCATTTTCTGCATATTTTGTCAGTGTAATGTCACCTGTATATCCGGTAACAATCGTTGGTGTATAATCAACTGTATTGGAAGTTGCTCCTGCATTGTTGTTATATCTATTTTCACTTGTTACAGTACCTGTATATGTTACAGTTACTAACTGACCTGCATTCGCTTCTGTTAATAAATCATTTGTAAATGTGACAGTCAACTTGCCGCTATCAGCCACATCTACATTTGTTTTGGCAGTAACGTCTGTATTACCAATTTTTACCACAACTGTATTTTTAGCAATTGTCAAGCCCTGCGGTTCATCAGTAATCTGGAAACCGTTTAATGTCTGACCTTCATCATTCTTATATACCGGGAATGTAGTTGTAACTGTAAAGTCTACTGTCTGACCGACCTTTACAAATCCATCTGATGCCTCTTTTGTTACTGTATGTCCGGATGCTTTTGCTACAACTGTTACATTCTTAGCCACAGGAACACCACCTGTCGCTTCTGCTGGTGATCCTTCATAATCATAGGTATTAGCAACCATCAGATTATACTCTGCACCCTCATCATCTGCCGTAATAACATATGCACCAATTTCTACATCTGCAAAAGTATGAGAAGTTCCTTCTTCTTCCACAGTAGCTTTAGCAGTTGCAGATGCAACAGCTGCCTTTAATGCCTTCATGTCTCTAATCTCATATTTATTAGTGTTTGTATTTAATATAACTGCATTTTCTGGTACCCAATCAGCTAATTTCCAGCTATATTCATTTGTTTCGTCATTCAGCTGCAATGTCGCTAATTCATACAGATTTAATGTTGTTGTTGCCTTGTCTGACAGACCATTTACTGTAATACTGCTTTTAATTCCTGTAACTGGTGTTGTTGCTGCGAATGTCGGTACGCTCATTGCCAATACCATTACCATCGCCATAATCACTGATAAAATTCTTTTCATTTTACTCATATGATTTTCTCCTTTTCTTTTTATTTCCTCTCTTTTATTTTCAGTGCCTTTTCTCCTTTTATTTGCACTGGAAATCATTGTTGTGGCTTGGAGGCCACTGAAATATTAAGGTTCCTTATTTTTTCAGCACCTCCTTGCCTTTCATCTTGTATATGATCAGAATGCCTGCGAACATCAGCAAGATTCCACTCATCAGGATGTTGAAGATTCCGGTGTGACCGGTGGATGGAAGATCGTAGACTACCTCATTTTTGAAGTACAGGTGGAGTGTTCCATCTGTTTCGGAAATCTCACTCTTGTCAATTTCACCATTAGACTTATCTGTGGTATAGCTTACAAGACTTCCACCTTTTGTTGTCTTTATAGTCCACACTTCATTGCTTAATACATAACCTGTAGGAGCTTTTGTCTCTTTAAGTGTATACTCACCTTTTTCAAGGCTGCTTACTACTTTTCCAGCTTTCTTCCAGATGATTTTTCCATCAGTATTTGATGTACCGGTATAAACTGTTTCTCCGTCCTGCTGTAAGACAAATTCTGCACCTGGCAAACGAACCTGATTTCCACTTGTGCTTACTTTTACAATATCCCAAGCTGTCGTTGCTTTTTCGTTTTTAAAGGTAACGCTTCCAACGGTTCCACCACTCTTTTCATTATAAGTGTAATTTTTGATAACATCTACATCTTTACCATCACTATCAGTTGTCTTCTTATATCCAAGTTTGAACGTGACACTCTCTTGTTCCTCATTACGAGTGTTTCTACAGTTTGTACTGCTGTCATCAATCTGATAATCGGTCAATACATATCCGTTCGAATCAACTTCGCTTATGGTATATGTTCCACGAGACAAATTCTTCAGGCTTTCATCAGCAAATGTTTTCTCAGTGGAACCTGCCGGAATAGTAATAGAAACGTTTCTGGTTTCATTTGTAGACTCGTTTTTAATACTGAAATTGAATGTACACTCTGTTCCCAACGCACTTTCCAATTTCTTTGTAATCCGGATTTCACCTGATACAACTTTAATTGCATAAATGCCATACAGTTTTGCAGAATCGTTTTCATTTACAGCTTCTACAATATGATCTGTACCACCTGCTATATTACCGTTTGTATTTGTATTACTTTCAGTTGATGGTGCTCCTGCATTATAACTTACTTTTAGATAATATGTAGTCTCTGTATCTGCAGTTAAATCTGTAACCTTAGTTGTACATTCTGGATCACTGTACCATTCAGTTGTAAAACTACTCTCCGGAACATTATACTTACTAGTATTTCCTGCAAGGTCAAACATTTCATTCAACACATTGTCTGTATTCGGAAGGCTGTCACCTTTATAGATTGTGACTGCTTTGTCTTTGACCTTCAGTTCGGCTTTTACGTTAACCTTAGGTTGAGGAAGAACTGCATCTCCATATCCGGTATGGATCATGGAATCCGGTGAAATATTAGTAGGTACATTATTGCCACCGATATAGTCATCTTTAGCTTTTACAGTAATTGACTTGTTCCAGCTTCCATTCTTACTATTCGGAATTGTTTGTTCATTCCAAACAATGTACTGATTACCAGTAGTTTTGTCGTAATATACTGTTCCACCATTCTTTAATGTGATTCCCTTATCGATTCCCGAATAATTGGAAGTAATTGGGTTTCCTGAATCATCCAAAATTACAAATCTAGGATCAATTACATCTTTTATTTGCGCATTTTTCATGTCCTGATCGTGTGTTATTGTTGTCTGGATGTTTTTGAAAATAGTTTTTAATTCATCAACACTCGAAGCAGGATATGCGCAACCTTTTGATGCGATATCATCTTCCAACCATTTTTTTGTATTATCATTAAGTTTTAGACCAATTGTGTAAACAGTAATACCTTTTTCTTTGAGCTTCTGGGCTTGCAATTCAGACGCTGCTTTATCGTCTTTACTGCTCGGAGCTCCATCTGTAAATAGAATTACATAACGCGGAACATTTTCTTGCTTATTTTCTTCTAGTTGTTTCAATGCAAGCTTTAAACTAAGTTGTGGAGACGTTCCAGCTGATGCGTAGATACTACTGATTTTCTTCACTAATTCGTCTTTGTTAGTTCCAATCGTTGTGAGCCCACTCACTAGGTTCCAACATAATTAAATGTTGCTATACCAATTCTGCTATTAGTAGAAGAAGCTGCCATCGATGTAGTAAAAGCGGAAGCTGCTTCCTTTAAACCGGTTAAACTACTATCAATCGTATAAACTGTTTCTTCGCTGGAATCTTTAACGTTATTCCAGGAATCACCGTTGTAATATATCCACTTACCATTAAGATATATCATCGGTTGTTTTGCATTCTTATAACTCCAACCCCCGTATGTGACCGTCTTAGTTGAATTCGTGTAATAATAAACCTTGGTTGTATCTAAAGTATTTCTAATAGCTTTATATTGCCCAACACTCTTAAATCCTTTAGAATCACTATCACCATCACTATTATATAACATACTTCCCGATGTATCAAAAACCATCATTACATCGGCTACCGCAGCTTGTTCTGAAGTAGTTGTTGATGTTAATTTGGAAGCCGCGCTGATATCAATCTGATAGGTACGTTTATCCCAATCAATTACCTTTGCTGTTTTATTATAGTCGAGTGAACTGTTTATAAGTTCTTCTTTTGTCATATTCAGGATCTGGTAATAAGAACCTGCTTTGTCTGTATATGGTGTAGTTCCATCAGATAGATATAAGGTTGCTATAGCTGTATTGTTGCTGTCTAACTCAACTTTTACGATCCAGGTATCCAGCGATGGGATGTAGCCGTTAGGTGCAACATCTTCACGTAACGTATAAGTTCCCACGCGAAGTTTGGTAAATTTTACATTACCATTTTCTCCTACTGAACTTGCAGTTTGTGTTTCGCCTGTTTCATTATTTACTAAGGTAAATCTAGCGCCCTGTAATCCTTCGTTGTTCTTGTTTACTTTTCGAAGATTCAATTCAGCCATCGGAACCTGGCTAACTTCTGCTATACTTGCTGATGGAAGTGTGAATTTCATCTTACAGTTTGATTCTCCGGCACCACGTTCCATGTACAGAACAGTTAATGTATGTTCTTGCTCTTTTTCTTCTGGTGTAAGCTGAGCAGCTGTTTTCCCTAATTTCTTCCAAATATCAACAGTTCCATCAGCCGCGCTATGAATTCCACCAAGATCCAGAATTAATTTACCATCGAGTAATACCCATAAATCATCGTCTCCGGTAAATTCATAATTCATCGGTCCGACATAATCTCCGATTTTAAATGGAACATCGTACCGCATTCCAAAGAAATAATTATGTGCTGTTTCGGAGCTTTCATAGCTGAGCTTCCGAGAATTATCCAATGGATAAAAATCGGATCCCTCGGTGGTAAGCACATTACCATTTGTATCTTTTACAGTTTTTAATGTGTAGGTATCTCCACTTTGTTCAAATCCAAGCTTTAAATCTTTGTAAACTTTTCGGAGATACCTGGTTTCAGTATAAGAATCCCACCAGTTCCCTTTTTCTACGGTATATGTAGCATCTGAATCTTCAAAGAAACCTGGTTCAGGATAATTAAACTCAACTTTACCATCCTTATCTAATCCTTTGAGAATGCCTTTTACAACCGCGTCACTACCCGTATAATCATTCGCCTTGTAATCACCAATTGGAATCGTATATTGATACTGGTTAAAATTTTGTGAGGTAGTTCCTGCTGTTAATTTTTTTCCATCTATCGGGGAATCACCAAGCATATTAAACGAATAATACGTATTGTTATTATTTCCTGCTTTTACAGTATAATCATAAAATGTTGTATCTCCATTAATATCCTTAGTTTTGGGAGTGTAATATACCTTAATTGTACAATCTCTGGTAACTGAAAGTTCATTATTTGTATCTACAGTTGTTGTTGTTTCAGTTCCGTCTGCTGTTTCGACTTTAGTAACACTTGCGACATCCCAGTTTGTTGCTTTTGTATAATCGTTGATTTTACCTCCGATTGGAAGTGTCAATACATCATCTGCATATATCTTTTCTTTGGGATTTTTTGTATTATCATAGTGTTCTATGGTAACAGTAACTTCTGAGCCACCTTTCTGAACAATGACATATTTTGAAAAATGCGGAGCATCGAATACGACTTTTCCTTCTCCATCGACAGCACCGTTCATGTCTTCCGCTACGTTGTTATCATCCACATGCAGTACTGCTGCATCCTCACTGGATGTGATTTCCGGAGTGTCTACGCTGACCTGTACCGGAGTAGTTGGCTGTACTTCGGAACCGTTTACCAGGAATTTGATATCGTAGGAGAAGATATTCTTGATGGAAAACTGTTCTTCGATCGCTTTTTCTTCTACTGCTTTTTCGATTTCCTTTACTTCGTCTTCTGAAGTGATCTCTGTTACGGAAAGCTGTGCGTCTGCGGGAAGTGCTCCTGCTTCTGCGGTTACGTTAACGGTTGCGTTTCCAACAGCCTGGCTCCATGTGAGCTGCTGGTTTTCAGCTTCCGCCTGTGTTGCATCTTCTTCAGGAGTTTCAGCTGTAGCATTTTCTGATGCAGGTGCTGTCTCCTCGGTCGGTGCAGCTGCAGGTTCCTGGGCTGCCGGTGCCTCTGTTGTCGGCTGTTCTGCAGCAGGTGCTTCCGCTACCGGCTGGGCTTCCTGGGTTTCGGCGATTGTTTCCGGTTCTGCGGCAACCTGTTCCACGGCTGCGGGTTGTTCATCGGCTACTGCCTGGCCTTCATCTGCTGCGTAGGCAGCCACGTCCATGTCATCGGCAACGGCTTCGTCCTGAGTCTGTACTTCCGCTTCCTGTGGGTATTCGGCCTGTCCGGTCTCGGATGCGAATATGAAGCTGCTGTTGCTTATGGCAACGACCATGCAAAGCACCAATGCCAGAAGTCTTTTTTTATTTCTACTTTTCATGGTTTTCTCCCTCCTCTTCATCCAAAGCACTCTCTATCAGTTTTAATAATTCTAAAGCGCTGCGGAACTGCTGCTTTTCTTTTTTTTCCACCCAGGTCACCGAACCCTGCCAGGTGGCATTCTGCCTGTTGTAAATATTTAAGATAAAGGTCTCCGTCTTTTTAGTAGAATCGCTCACAGCTGTTCCACCTCCTTCTGTACTCTGTTTTATTATATGTATTTTATTTAAATTATATATGTCTTTTTGACTATCTTTTTATATCTTCTTAAATGTCCGCAAAGCCTTATTTTATAGGCTCT
>ENA-OQCO01000866-OQCO01000866.1-human-gut-metagenome-genome-assembly--contig:-NODE-866-length-14391-cov-1.472518_pt1 | contig 14391 bp, 14 predicted proteins | sample MGYA00242500_ERZ504582 | MGnify/ENA primary metagenome ERZ504582 (study PRJEB26092, sample SAMD00036346) | human gut metagenome | host: Homo sapiens | study: EMG produced TPA metagenomics assembly of...
TGCAGATCATCGGCTGACGCCGGGAGGTAGCGCCATGATGATGAAGAAGAACGAGAAGCTCGAAGTGCGCGACGTCGCCGTCGACGCGATCGAGTCGACCGAGCTCGTCGAAGCTCCCGAGAAGAAGCAGCCCAAAAAGATCTGGCTGCTGCTGGCAGCGCTGGGTCCTGGCATCGTCACGGCCATGGCCGGCAACGACGCAGGCGGCATTTCCACGTACTCCACCGTAGGTGCGAAGTTCGGCTACGCGACGCTCTGGGTCATACCCATCATGTGCGTGCTGCTCATCGTGGTGCAGATGACGGCTGCCCGCATGGGCGCCGTCACGGGCAAGGGCTTCGCAGCGCTCATCCGCGAGCGTTTCGGCATTCGCCTGACCGCGCTGGCCATGCTGCTCTGCGTCATCGCGGCAGGCATCTATTTGACGGTCACCATGCTGTTTAAGATCAACACCATTGAGGTGCGGACGGCGGACGGCGTGGTGAGCGAAGCGGGCGGCTACTCCAGCGAGCAGATCCTGCAGGCGCTGGGTGTCCAGAAAGAAGAGAACATCTTCAGCTTTGACCCCGCTGCCAAAGCCGCTGCGCTGGAAAAGGTCTTCCCCATGCTGGAGGACATCCGGGTGGAGCGGGACTACCCCAGTACCGTGGTCGTGCGGGTGGCGGAAGCCCAGCCCGCCTACGCCATGCAGACGGCAAAGGGCTGGCTGACCCTCTCGGCCGGTCTGAAGATCCTGGCGGCAGACTCCGCCCAGCCCACCGGCCTGCCTACGCTGTACGGCGGCGAGCCGATCTTCTCGGACCCCGGCGAGCAGCTGTGCTTCGAGGAGGAAACACCGGCAGACAGCAGCACCGCTCGGAGAGTGCCTCCGACCCGGCCAGCGCCTCCGCTGCCGTGGAAGAGGAGGCGGGCGATAAGCGTCTGGAGGCTCTCAGCACCCTGCTGACGGCGCTGGATACCGCCGGGATGCGCGGGGATGTCACCCGCATCGAGTTTGCCGACCCGGAGGAGATGGCGTTCCTGTATCAGGACCGCATCAGCGTCCGGCTGGGCACCCTGAACGAACTGGACTACAAGCTCAAGCTGGCCCGGCATGTGCTGCTCAATGAGGACGGCAAGGGCTGTGCGGCCACCGACACCGGTACGCTGGACTTCACCCATATCAGCATGTCCAGCACCCGCAAATTCACCTTTGCACAGGGCGAGCCGGAGCTGCCGTCCGGCTATGTCGTGCCGGAGCCGACGACACCGGAGGAAGCCCCGGCAGAGGAAACGGCGGACAGCACCGCAGAGGGTGCCGCCGATGAAGCAGCGCCCCCGGCGGACGCCGCTGCACAGCCTGCGGACAATGCCCAGGCTCCGACCACAGAGACAGACCCGGCCCCCGCCGCACAGGATACGGCAGGCACCGGGGCTGCAAACTGAAAAAAGCGAGGTTCATGTATGAAACTGGAACAATTGATGGAAGGCGTCCCCTTTGACCTTGTGCAGGGCAGTCTGGAGACCGAAGTGACCGATATCATCTACGACAGCCGCAAGGCAGCCGAGGGCATGGCCTTCGTCTGCATCGTGGGCACCCAGCGTGACAGCCACGACTTCGCGGCCGACTGCGCCGCCAAAGGCGTGAGCGTACTGGTCATCCAGCATGACATCGACCTGTCTGCCATGCCGGACGTGACCGTTGTGAAGGTGGAGAACAGCCGCTATGCCATGGCGCTGATGAGCTGCAACCTCTTCGGCAACCCGGCCCGGCAGATGACCGTGATCGGCGTCACCGGCACCAAGGGCAAGACCACCACCACCCACATGATCAAGAGCGTGCTGGAAGCCGCCGGCAAAAAGGTGGGCATGATCGGCACCAACGGCATCTATTTCATGGGACGCCATCAGGAGACCGCAAACACCACCCCCGAAAGCTACGAGCTGCAAAAGACCTTCCGCCAGTTCGTGGATGCAGGCTGTGATGTGGCGCTGATGGAAGTGTCCAGCCAGGGCCTGATGATGGACCGCGTGGCGGGCATCCACTACGACGTCGGCGTCTTCACGAACCTTTCGCCGGACCACATCGGCCCCGGCGAGCACAAGACCTTTGAGGAGTACCGCAGCTGGAAGGGCCAGCTGTTCAAGCGGTGCGACGTCGGCGTCGTGAACATCGACGACGAGAACACCGAGGCCCTGCTGGAAGGCCACACCTGCAAGCTGGTGACCTATGGCCGCAGCAAGAAGGCCGACTACCGCGCCGAGGGCTGCGAGCTGCTGCGCACCCACGATTTTCTGGGGGTGGCCTTCCACGTCTCCGGCAGGGACGACATGGACGTCCGGGTGAATATGCCCGGTGAGTTCAGCGTATACAACGCGCTGGCCGCGCTGGCCGTGGGCAAGGTGCTGGGCCTGCCCGATGCCGCCATCCACGAGGGTCTGGGCAAGTGCGTCGTCAAGGGCCGCGTGGAGCTGGTGCCCATCAGCAAAAAGTTCACTATCCTGCTGGATTACGCCCACAACGAGGTCTCCACCGAGAGCCTGCTCACCACCCTGCGGGCCTACAAGCCGCACCGGCTGGTAGTGGTGTTCGGCTGCGGCGGCAACCGCTCCAAGCTGCGCCGCTACGGCATGGGCGAGACCTGCGCCAAAATGGCCGATTTCTCCATCCTCACCGAGGACAACAACCGCTTCGAAAAGGTCGAGGACATCCTCGCCGATATCCGGGTGGGCATGAACAAGGGCAACCCGGACGCAAAATTCGTGGAGATCCCCGACCGGCTGGATGCACTGCATTACGCCGTAGACCACGCCCAGGAGGGCGACCTGATCGCCGTCATCGGCAAGGGCCACGAGACCTACCGCGACCGGATGGGCGTCAAGACCCCGTTCCTGGAGCGGGAACTGCTGGAAGAATACGCCCAGCAGATCGGGCTGGAATAAGCAGACATAAAAAATACGGAGCATCGCCGCAGCGATGCTCCGTATTTTTATGCTCAGTTCTCGGCCAGGTTGCCGGTGTAGAGCTGGTAATACTTGCCCTTCTTGGCGATCAGCTCGTCATGGCTGCCGCGCTCGATGATGCGGCCCTGCTCCAGAACCACGATGCAGTCTGCATTGCGGACGGTGGACAGGCGGTGAGCGATGACGAAGGAGGTGCGGCCATACATCAGGCCGTCCATGCCGCGCTGGACCAGTGCCTCGGTGCGGGTGTCGATGGAGGAGGTGGCCTCGTCCAGAATCAGCACCGGCGGGTCTGCGACCGCCGCGCGGGCGATGGCCAGCAGCTGACGCTGGCCCTGCGGGAGGTTGGCGCCGTCGTTGGTCAGCATGGTGTTGTAGCCATCGGGCAGGCGCTTGATGAAGCCATCGGCGTTGGCCAGACGGGCAGCGGCGATGCACTCTTCATCGCTGGCTTCCAGACGGCCGTAGCGGATGTTCTCCATGACCGTGCCGGTGAACAGGTGGGTGTCCTGCAGCACGATGCCGAGAGAGCGGCGGAGGTCGTCTTTTTTGATCTTGGAGATGTTGATGCCGTCGTAGCGGATCTTGCCATCCGAGATGTCGTAGAAGCGGTTGATGAGGTTGGTGATGGTCGTCTTGCCGGCACCGGTGGAGCCGACGAAAGCGATCTTCTGGCCGGGGCGGCCATAGAGGTTGATGTCATGGAGGACGGTCTTCTCCGGCACATAGCCGAAATCGACATCGGTGAAGGTGATGTCGCCTGCCAGCTTGTGGTAGGTGGTGGTGCCGTCGTGGTGGGGGTGCTTCCAGGCCCAGAGGCCGGTGCGGTCGGTGGTCTCGACCAGCTGGTCGTTCGCATCGTATTTGGCGTTGACGAGGGTGACGTAGCCCTCATCGGTCTCGCTGGTCTCGTCCATCATCTTGAAGATGCGCTCGGCACCGGCCAGAGCCATGATGATGCTGTTGGCCTGCATAGACACCTGGCTGATGGGCATGTTGAAGCTCTTGTTCAGGGAGAGGAAGGCCATGACGGTGCCCAGCGTCATGCCGCCGACATTGCCGACGGCCATGGCAGCGCCCACCAGAGCGCAGACCGCGTAGCTGATGTTGCCCAGCTGCGCCGTGACGGGCATGATGATGTTGGCGTAGCCGTTGGCCTGCTTGGCACTGTCCTTCAGCTTGTCGTTCAGCGCACGGAAGCCATCCAGCGTCTTCTGCTCGTGGGTGAAGACCTTGACGACCTTCTGGCCCTCCATCATCTCTTCAATGTAGCCGTTCACCTTGCCCAGGTCTTTCTGCTGGGCGATGAAGTATTTGCCGCTCATGGAGGTGATCTTCTTGGTGCAGAAGAGCATCAGGCCACCATGCACAGGGTCACGATCGTGAGCTGCCAGCTCATCAGCACCATGCTGGTGAGGACGGAAACGATGGTAATGGCGCTGGACGTTAGCTGCGGGATGCTCTGGCTGAGCATCTGGCGCAGGGTATCGACGTCGTTGGTGTACACGGACATGATGTCGCCGTGGGGGTGCTGGTCAAAATACCGGATGGGCAGACTCTCCATGTGGGTGAAGAGCTTGGTGCGCAGGTTGCGCAGGGTGCCCTGGGTCACGTTGACCATGATGCGGGAATTGAGCCACGCGGCCAGAACGCCGACGGCGTAAACGCAGCCGATGCGGCCCAGTGCTGCGGCCAGCGGGCCGAAATCGGGGGTGGCCTGCTGGGTCATGGGCACGATGTAATCATCAATGAGGGTCTTGAGGAAGAGGCTGGCTTGCACATTGGCCAGCGCGCTGACCACGATGCACACCAGAACGAAGATGCAGTGGGGCAGATAGTGCTGGAACACTTCGTCCATGATCCGCTTGAGCAGCAGACCCGGATTTTCGACCTTGGGCCGGGGCTGGCCTGCGCCGCGCGGGCCGGGGCCGCGAACTTCTTTCACCTGTGCCATTACTGCTCACCTCCCTGTTTGTCGAAGTCGCCGCTGCTCTGGGTCTGGCTGTTGTAGACTTCCTGATAGATGGTATTGGTCTTCAGCAGCTCCTCGTGGGTGCCCAGGCCGTTGATCTGGCCGTTGTCCAGCACCAGGATGCGATCGGCATCCTGCACGGAGGAGATGCGCTGTGCGATGATGATCTTGGTGGTGCCGGGGATCTCTTCCCGGAACGCCTTGCGGATCTTGGCGTCGGTGGCGGTATCCACGGCGCTGGTAGAGTCGTCCAGGATCAGCACCTTGGGCTTGCGCAGCAGCGCGCGGGCAATGGCCACCCGCTGCTTCTGGCCGCCGGACACGTTGGAGCCGCCCTGCTCGATCCAGGTATTGTACTTGTCAGGGAAGCGCTCGATGAACTCATCGGCGCAGGCCAGCTTGGCCACCCGGATGCACTCTTCCTCGCTGGCGTTCTCATCGCCCCAGCGCAGGTTGTCGAGGATGGTGCCGGAGAACAGGACGTTCTTTTGCAGCACCATCGAGACCTCGCGGCGGAGCACATTGAGATTGTAGTCGCGGACATCCACGCCGCCGACCTTGACCGAGCCGGTCTCCGGGTCGTACAGGCGGGGGATGAGCTGCACCAGGCTGGATTTTGCGCTGCCGGTGCCGCCGATGATGCCCAGCGTCTCGCCGGGCCGGATGGTGAAGGTGATGTCGTTCAGGACAGGCTGGCCGGAACCATGCTTGTACTTGAAGGTGACATGGTCGAAGGCAATGCTGCCGTCGGCCACGGTGTCCACCGGGACCTTGGGGCGGGCAGGTCGGTGGTCTCGTCCAGCACTTCCACGATGCGGCGGGCAGAGGAAGCGGACATGGAGATCATGACGAAGGCCATGCTCAGCATCATCAGGCCATCAGGATGTTCATGATGTAGCCGAACAGGGCGTTCAGCTGGCCGGTGGTGATAGCACCGTTCAGCACATAGTGGGCACCAAACCAGCTCAGGGCGATGTTGCAGCCGTAGACGGAGATCAGCATGGCGGGGTTGTTGAAGCTCAGGCGGCTCTCGGCGCTGACGAACTGCTTGTACAGGCTCTCGCAGGCGGTGGTGTATTTCTCATTCTCGAAGTGCTCGCGGACGAAGCTCTTGACCACGCGGATGGCGGAGATGTTCTCCTGCACCGAAGCGTTCAGGTTGTCGTAGTTCTTGAACACGCGGTCAAAGATCTTGAAGGTGGGGATCATGATGGAGGCCAGCACCGCCACCAGGAAGACGATGGCCACCACGAACACCAGCGACAGGGTGCCGCTGATGGCGGAAGCCATGAGAAGCGCGAAGACCAGATGCACCGGGGCGCGCACGCACATGCGCTCGATCATCTGGAAGGCGTTCTGCACGTTGGTCACGTCGGTGGTCATGCGGGTGACCAGACCGGCCGTGGAGTATTTGTCGATGTTGGAGAAGGAAAAATGCTGGATGTTCTCATACATCGCGTCGCGCAGGTTGCCGGCAAGGCCGGTGGAAGCCTCGGCGGCAAATTTGCCGGCCAGCACACCCAGCAGCAGCGCAATGGCGGCCACCAGGAAGGTGAGCAGACCGTATTTGATGACGGCGTTCATGTCGCCCTTTTCAATGCCCTGGTCGATGATAAAGGCCATGATGGTGGGCAGCAGAACGTCCATGACCGCTTCCAATGCGGAAATGATCGGTGTCAGGATCGCGGCGCGTTTGTACTCGCCCAGATGTGACACTAATTTTTGATCATCTGGTAATCCTCCTGTTTTTTGCTTTTTTGTTTGACAAAGAACAATTCTATACAAAACAATTTAATTGTCAATGCGTTTTGCAAAGTTCCGAAAAAAGTCATGAAACTCTCAAAAATCGTACGATTCGCGGGGTCACTGCAGGCCCTTGCGCAGCTTGTTCAGCAGGCGGAGCAGCTCGGCGTTCTCCTCCGGGGTGAGCAGGCTCTCCACAAATTCGTCGGTCTGGTGCAGGGCCTGCATGGTCTTTTCACGGATGCAGGCTCCCTTTTCGGTCAGCACCAGGCGCTTGAGCCGGGCGTCCTGCGGTACGCTCTGGCGCTCGATGTAGCCTTTGCGCTCCATGAGCTGCAAAATGTTGGTCACAGTGGAGCGGGTGATGGAGAATTCCCGCTCGATGTCCCGCTGGTAGACGGGTTCGTCCCTGTGCCAGAACAGGTAGCTCAGGATCCACTCGTGCATCGGGGTCACGTCCTCGACCTCATTTTCGCGGTGGGAACTGGTTGATCTTGCGGAAGATCAGGTTGTTGACCCGGCGCATCTGCGCGGGATGACCTGCGGCGGCTCCCAGGGGGGCGTCACCGGCGGGCAGCTGGAGTTGATTTTGTCACACATGATGGTTCGTCCTTTGAATTGTTGGATGGATGATTGTTTTGAATAAAACTGTTTGATACGATACCATTCTAACCCTCGCATCCCGGAATGTCAAGAGCGTTTATAAAAAATAAACCCCTCTCCGTCTCGCCGTGCGCCAGCGCTTCCAAAGGGGGAGCTGCATGGCAAGGCAAGAGCGGAGAGGGGTTCCGTTACGTTTCAGCCTGTGCTTTTTCGATCCATTCGCGGATGACGTCGGGGCGGTCGGTGACAAAGCAGTCCGGGCCGAGAGGCACCAGAGAACGGACGACATCCTCGGTGTTGACGGTCCAGAACGCGGCCTTGCAGCCGGCGTCGTGGAGCTGGTTGACCACCTCCGGGTTGGCGAAGGCGGTGTGGTACTCGCAGCTGACTAGCTCCACCGGGAAACCCAGCGTCCGGACATAGGCGGCGGGGTCTGCCTGCGCAGACAGGGTGGCGAGGATCTGCCGGACCGACATCTGCGGGTAAAGAGCCGCGATGAGGGTCAGCTTGTCCGAAATCACACTGGAGACCATGCCCACCTGTTTTTTCAGGGCGGGGCAGTTCTCCTCGTCCAGCGGCTCGTCCATGCTGTTGACAAGGCCCAGGTCCTGCCAGATCACCGGCGGCGGGAGCATCATGCTGAGCAGGTCGCCCAGGGTCAGGACGCCGATGCGCAGTTCCGGCATCAGCGCCTTGGCCTGCTGAAGCAGGTCGTGACGGAACGAGACGAGGAGCAGCCGGTCTGCGATGCCGGAAGCACGGATGCAGTCCACGACATGGGGCACAAAGTCCGGGTCTGGGAGGATGGGGGCCTTCAGTTCCAGCTGGACGGTGCAGCCCTCCATCTCTTTGCAGCAGGCCAGCGCTTCGTCCAGAGTGGCCAGTCTCTCGGTGGTGAGGCTGACGCCGTTCCATTTGGTCAGGTCGATGGAGCGCAGTTCACCGACGGTCAGGTCGTAGATCTTGGCCGAAAGCTCGGTGCCGATGTCGATGAGGTAGTCATGGTGGATGATGAGGCCATGGTCGCGGGTCTGCTGGACGTCCATCTCAACGCCGTCGGCACCGAGGTCGATGGCGTTGCGGAAGGCAGACAGGGTGTTTTCGGGGGCAAGATAGGTGGACCCGCGGTGTGCAATGATCTCAGGCAAGGTCTTCACCATCGGTCGCAATGACCTTTTTATACCAGTAGAAGCTGTCCTTCCGGCTGCGGGTCAGGGTGCCGTTTCCGGCGTTGTCCTTGTCTACATAAATGAAGCCGTAGCGCTTCTTCATCTCACCGGTGGAGGCGGAGACAAGGTCGATGGGCCCCAGGTGGTGTAGCCCAGCAGGGGCAGGCCGTCCTCGTTGATGGCCTTTTCCATCTGCTCGATGTGGGCGCGCAGATAGTCGATGCGGTAGCTGTCGTGGATGGAACCGTCCGGCTCCACCGTGTCCACCGCGCCCAGACCGTTCTCCACGATGAACAGCGGCTTCTGGTAGCGGTCGTAGAGGGCGTTCATGGTGATGCGCAGGCCCACCGGGTCGATGGGCCAGCCCCACGCACTGGCCTTGAGGTAGGGGTTTCGGGTCGCCGCGCCGAGGGCGTTGCCGTCGGCCTGCTCCAACAGCTCCGGGTCCACCGTGATGCAGCGGCTGGAATAGTAACTGAAGGAGATGAAGTCCACGGTGCCCTCGCGCAGGGTCTGGTCATCGTCCGGCTCGGTGCGCAGCTGGATGCCGGCCCGCTCCATCCGCTTTTTGGCCCAGACCGGGTAGGCACCGCGGGACTGGACGTCGATGAAGAAGTAATTGTCGCGGTCGGCTTCGGCAGCGGCCTGCACATCCGCCGGGGCGCAGGTGCGGGGGTAGAACTCGCCTGCGGCCAGCATACAGCCCACCATGCAGCCGGGCATGATCTCGTGCGCCAGCTGGACGGCCTTGGCGCTGGCCACCAGCTCGTGATGAGCGGCCTGATACTTGGCCTGTTCGACGTTCTCGCCGGGCTCAAACAGCAGCCCCGCCCCCATGAAGGGCATGTGCAGCAGCATGTTGATCTCGTTGAAGGTCAGCCAGTATTTTACCTTATCTTTATAGCGGCGGAAGATGATGTCGCAGTAGTGGACGTAGGCATCCACCATCCGGCGGTCTTTCCAGCCGCCATACTTCTGAATGAGCGCGATGGGCGCATCGAAGTGGCAGATGGTGACCAGCGGTTCGATGCCGTACTTGCGGCACTCATCGAACAGCGCATCGTAGAAGGCCAGCCCCTCTTCGTTGGGCTCTGCATCGTCGCCGTGGGGCAGGATGCGGGTCCACGCGATGGACAGACGGTAGCACCGGAAGCCCATCTCAGCGAAGAGGGCGATGTCCTCCTTGAAGTGGTGGTACATGTCGATGGCTTCGTGCGAGGGGTAGTAGTGCTGGTCATCGCATTCCAGCATCTTCAGCTTGCCGAACATTACCGGGAAGCGGTCCTCGCCAAAGGGAACGACATCCACATTGGCCAGCCCGCGCCCGCCTTCGTTATAGGCACCCTCGCACTGGTTGGCGGCGGTGGCACCCGCCCACTATAAGTCTTTCGGAAATTTGCCCATGAAAAAATACCTCCTGCTCAAAAATTCTGCTGCCTTCATTTTATCATGTTCCGGGAGGGCATTCAAGGACGAAAGTATGACTATTTCCGTCATTTTGACGAAAATCGAGCGCGATTTTTTGCAGTTTTCACGAGAAAATCTGAAAAACCGGGAGATTTTCCTTCCATTCTGTTTCTTCCCAACGGACAGAAAATATGATAGACTGAATACGTAAGAAAAAGCCGTTCGGACTGTCCGCACAGGGGAATGGCTCCTTTGTACAACCTCTCTGTCGCTTACGCGACATCCGCGCCCCTTCTGGCACTATCGTGCCACCTCCGCCCGCGGGGAGTCTTTCCTGGTAGGGGAGACTCTGGCGAAACCAGAAACTCTGCAAGGACTGCCAAGGGCTCCCCTACAAGGGGAGCTGGCAATGCGTAGCTTGACTGAGAGTTGTAGGAAGGAAACAGTAGAACATCGAAATAAGGAAAATGGAGTGTTTTGCGATGAAGGAGTTCCAGCCTATCAAAGAAGGAAAGGTCCGCGAGATCTATGACAACGGCGACAGCCTGATCATGGTCGCAACGGATCGCATTTCCGCATTCGACGTGATCCTGAAAAATAAAGTGACCAACAAGGGCAAGGTGCTGACCCAGATGAGCAAGTTCTGGTTCGACTACACCCGCGATGTGCTGCCCAACCACATGCTGAGCGTGGACACGAAGGATATGCCGGAGTTCTTCCAGCAGCCCCAGTTCGAGGGCAAGTGCATGAAGTGCCGCAAGCTGACCATGCTGCCCATCGAGTGCATCGTGCGCGGCTACATCACCGGCAGCGGCTGGGCCAGCTACCAGAAGACCGGCAAGGTCTGCGGCATCCAGCTGCCGGAGGGCCTGCAGGAGTCTGAGAAGCTGCCGGAGCCTATCTACACCCCCTCCACCAAAGCGGAGATCGGCGACCACGACGAGAACATCTCCTACGAGCAGAGCATCACCGTGCTGGAAAAGAAGTTCCCCGGCCACGGTGAAGAGTACGCCACTAAGCTGCGGGACTATACCATCGCGCTGTACAAGAAGTGCGCAGAATACGCCCTGAGCCGCGGCATCATCATCGCCGACACCAAGTTTGAGTTCGGTCTGGACGAGAACGGCAATGTCGTTCTGGGCGACGAGATGCTGACCCCCGATTCCTCCCGCTTCTGGCCGCTGGAAGGCTATGAGGCAGGCCACGGCCAGCCCTCTTTTGACAAGCAGTTCGTCCGCAACTGGCTCAAGGCCAACCCGGACAGTAACTACGACCTGCCCCAGGACGTCATCGACAAGACCATCGAGAAATACCTCGAAGCCTATGAGATGCTGACGGGCAAGAAGCTCTGATCGCTGACATTCGATCAAATATTAGAACGGTGCCCTGCTTTTTCGGCAGGGCACTTTTCATTTGCAAACTTTTTGTGAATTTCCGTGGAGCAGGGGCCTGCGCTCTTGACATCACAGGGGGTTTGGAATATAATTTTAGCAGTCGAACAGATAGAGTGCTAAAAACGAAATAGCATATCGAATGAACGACTGCTAAATCAACATCCGGTACGAATGGAGGTCGATTCTATGAATACCAATCAATATACCCAGAAGACGCTGGAAGCGCTGCAGGCTGCTCAGCAGCTGGCCGTGGAGTATCAGCACAATGCACTGGAGCCGGAACACCTGCTGCATGCACTGGCGTCGCAGGAGCAGGGGCTCATCCCGCAGCTGCTCCAGAAGCTGAACGTAGACCCCGGCAGCTTTGCCGCCGCAGTGGCCGAAAAGCTCTCGGCACTGCCCCGTGTGTCCGGCTCCGGCCGTGACCCGGACAAGGTCTATATCTCGCAGGCCACCGATAAGGTCCTGAGCGCTGCTGCCCGCGAGGCCAAGGCGATGAAGGACGAATATGTCAGTGTCGAGCATGTGTTCCTCGGCCTGCTGGACGAGCAGACCCAGAACACCGCAGACCTGTTCCGCGCGTTCAACATCCGGAAGGATGCCTTCTTACAGCAGCTGACGGCTGTGCGCGGCAACCAGCGCGTGACCAATGATAACCCGGAGGACACCTACAACGCCCTGCAAAAATACGGTCAGGATCTGGTAGACCTGGCCCGCAAGCAGAAGCTGGACCCCGTCATCGGGCGGGATCAGGAGATCCGCAACGTCATCCGCATCCTGTCCCGTAAGACGAAGAACAACCCCTGTCTGATCGGTGAGCCGGGCGTCGGCAAGACGGCCATCGCTGAGGGTCTGGCCGAACGGATCGTGCGCGGCGATGTGCCCGAAAACCTGAAAGACCGCACCGTGTTCAGCCTGGATATGGGCGCTCTGGTGGCCGGTGCAAAGTACCGCGGCGAGTTCGAGGAGCGCCTGAAGAGCGTTCTGAACGAGGTGAAGAAGAGCGAGGGCAAGATCATCCTCTTCATTGATGAGCTGCACACCATCGTCGGTGCAGGCAAGACCGACGGTGCCATGGATGCGGGCAACCTGCTCAAACCTATGCTGGCCCGCGGCGAGCTGCACTGCATCGGTGCGACGACGCTGGACGAGTACCGCCAGTATATCGAGAAGGACCCCGCACTGGAACGCCGGTTCCAGCCGGTGCAGGTGGACGAACCGACCGTTGAGGACACCATCTCCATCCTGCGCGGCCTGAAGGAACGGTACGAAGTCTTCCACGGCGTCAAGATCAGCGACAACGCACTGATCGCCGCCGCCACCCTGTCCGACCGCTATATCACCGATCGGTTCCTGCCGGATAAGGCCATCGACCTGGTGGATGAAGCCTGCGCCATGATCAAGACCGAGATGGACAGTATGCCCAGCGAGATGGATGATCTGGCCCACCGCATCACCCAGCTGCAGATCGAGCAGGTCAGCCTGAAAAAGGAGACCGATGCGCTCAGCCAGAGCCGTCTGCGCGACCTGGAAAAAGAACTGGCCGAATTGCAGGACAAATTCCGCAGCATGAAGGCAAAGTGGGAGAACGAGAAGAACGCCATCGGCAAGGTGCAGACCCTGCGTGAGCAGATCGAGCAGACCAATGCCGCCATTGAGAAGGCGCAGCGCGAGTATGACCTGAACAAGGCTGCGGAGCTGAAGTACGGCAGACTGCCCGAATTGCAGAAACAGCTGGAAGCCGAAGAGAAGCTGGCCAACGAGAAGAAGGAGGACAGCCTCCTGCGCGACCGCGTGACCGACGAGGAGATCGCCCGCATCGTGGCCCGCTGGACCGGCATCCCGGTGGAAAAACTGGTGGAGGGTGAGCGTGAGAAGCTGCTGCATCTGGACGATGTGCTGCACCAGCGGGTCATCGGTCAGGACGAGGCTGTGACCAAGGTGAGCGAGGCCATCCTGCGCAGCCGCGCCGGTATCGCCAACCCCAACCGCCCCATCGGCAGCTTCCTGTTCCTCGGCCCCACCGGCGTGGGCAAGACCGAGCTGGCCAAGACGCTGGCCGAGTACCTGTTCGATTCCGAGAAGGCCATGGTGCGCATCGACATGTCCGAGTACATGGAGAAGTTCTCCGTGCAGCGCCTGATCGGCGCGCCTCCGGGGTACGTGGGTTATGACGAGGGCGGCCAGCTGACCGAGGCCGTGCGCCGCAAGCCTTATTCGGTGATCCTGCTCGACGAGATCGAGAAGGCGCACCCGGACGTGTTCAACATCCTGCTGCAGGTGCTCGATGACGGCCGCCTGACCGACGGCCAGGGCCGCGTGGTGAGCTTCAAGAACGCCATCATCATCATGACGTCGAACGTGGGCTCGCAGTTCATCCGCGAGTTCGCCGAGCACGGCGACGAGAAGGCCATGAAGCAGGCCATCGACGGGGCCCTGCGCGCCACGTTCCGCCCCGAGTTCATCAACCGCATCGACGACGTGGTGGTGTTCAACGCACTGAACATGACGAACATCGAGCCCATCGTGGACCTGCAGCTGGAAGAGGTGCGCGACCGCCTGGCCGACCGCCGCGTCACGCTCGACGTGACCCCTGCGGCCATGGAGCACCTGTCCATCGACGGCTACGACCCCATCTTCGGCGCGCGTCCCCTGAAGCGCCTCATCCAGCGTGAGATCGTGGACCGTATTGCCCAGAAGGTGGTGGAGGGCCAGCTGCGCGACCGCAGCCACGTGCTCATCGACATCGATCAGGACGGCAATTACAGCTGCAGAGTGGAAGAGCCGCTCGATTTTGAAGGGCTGACGCTCGACGCTGAACCTGTGGAGAAGTAGGCGAAGCTCATATCGCGAAGCGCCGGGGGCCGCGAAAGCGGCCCCCGGCGCTTCCTTTCCCAGGCGTGCGGGCGTTGCTTCTTGTGCAGTCTCTGCCCCCATCGCTTCTTGCGGCTGCTCCTCTCGATGGCCGATGGATGCGGTCAATGGATGCGGGGGAAATCGCAATGGGATGGTGCGATTCGGCATAGGCGCGATGCGCTATCATGTGAAGTTCAGGCACTGCCAACGGAGCATGAATCAGCGTGCGAGAGGAGCTTCTGCTATGAAAACCGCTCTATGCGATGTGCTCGGAATCGAGTACCCCCTTATTCAAGGAGCCATG
>ENA-OQCO01000867-OQCO01000867.1-human-gut-metagenome-genome-assembly--contig:-NODE-867-length-14350-cov-2.521831_pt1 | contig 14350 bp, 14 predicted proteins | sample MGYA00242500_ERZ504582 | MGnify/ENA primary metagenome ERZ504582 (study PRJEB26092, sample SAMD00036346) | human gut metagenome | host: Homo sapiens | study: EMG produced TPA metagenomics assembly of...
TTTCTGCCCTTGAGAATACTCATTTCTATTTTCCTCCTTCCTTTCAGATTTTTATTCCATGCCCATGGGGCGGGAAACAAAGGAATGAGTTTTCAGCAATGCTTGAGGATCATTGCCTCGATGCTCTCGGCGGTGGCGTCATCCTTCACCACGGAGTCGATCATCTGGCCGTTCTCATAGATGGCCATGACCGGCAGACCCAGCACCTTCTGGCTGATGGCCAGACGGCGGGCCTTGGTGGTGTTCAGGGAGCAGAACTTCATCTTGTCACCGTACTTCTCGGAATACTCGTGTACATAGGGCATCAGCGCAGCGCAGGGCACGCAGCCGTCGCCGTAAAAGTCCACGAAAACCTTGCCCTCTGCCTTGAGGACTTCCGCCTCGAAATTTTCCTTGGTCAGATCCAGCATAGTAATGAACTCCTTTCAAAAATCACTTCTGAGCGCTGATATACTTGTAGCACTGCATGGCGGCGATGGCGCCGTCGGCGCAGGCTGTCACCACCTGACGCAGGGGGGTCACCCGCACGTCGCCGGCGGCAAATACACCGGGGATGTTGGTACGCATACACTCGTCGGTCTTGATGTAGCCGCCCTCCATGTCCAGAACGCCGTCGAACATCCCGGTGGTCTTTTTGCCGGTGAAGCCGAACAGGCCGAAGAAGCCGTCCTCCTCATCGGCATGGAGCACCGTCTCCTCGCCGGTCTTGGTGTTCTTCAGGACGATCTCGCTGAGCAGCTCATCGCCGCCCACGTCCTCCACCTCTTCATTGCACAGAACGTGGATCTTGGGCTCGGCGTCCAGACGCTCCTTCAGCATGGGGGACACCGTCAGGGCCGGACCCTTATGGATCATAGTGACCTTTCTGGCGTAGCCTGCCAAATACAGGGACTCCTCGGCGGCGATGCCGTTGCCGCCCACCACGTAGATCTCGAAGTCCTCGAAGAAGTTGGCGTCACACACGGCGCAGTAGCTGATGCCCTTGCCCACATACTTGGCCTCGTTCTTGCAGCCGATGGAGCGGGTCATGGCACCGGTGCAGACGATAACGGTCTTGCCCAGATACTCGCCCTTGCTGCCCACGAACTTCTTCACGGGGCCGCTGAAGTCGCAGGCGGTGATGGTGTCACTGACACGCTCGCAGCCGAACTTCTTGCACTGCTCGGTCATGGGAGCCACCAGCTCCTGACCGGTCATGCCGTCCACCTTGGACTGGCCGGGATAGTTTTCGATGTCATGGGTCACGGCGATCTGGCCGCCGTCGATGCCCTTTTCCAGGATCAGCACGCTCAGGCGGCTGCGGCCTGCGTACAGACCGGCAGCCAGACCCGCAGGGCCTCCACCCAGGATGACTACATCATAAATTTTATTGTCCATAGTAATGGCTCCTGTCAATCAGTAAATACGGCGTTGCTCTCGCCGGACACGGATCCACCGCCCTCGGTCAGCAGGTTCAAAGCGCCCATGACGATCTCACGACGGCGGTTCATCTCCTTCTCAGGAGGCAGGTTGGGATCGCCGGTGGGATAGGGGATAGCCTGAGCGCCGAAAATACGGGCCGCACCGACGGTCTTGGAAATGGGGGTAACTGTGCAGATATGAGTGGCGGGGATACCAGCCTTCTCCAGCTGCTTCACGATCGTTGCACCGCAACGTGTACAGGTACCTCAGGTACTGGTCAGAATGACGCCATTGACCCCGGCGGACACAAGCCGCTCAGCGATCTCCTGGCCCATTCTGGTGGAGTCAGCAACGGAGGTGGAGTTACCGGTGGTAGAGATCAGCGCCGGATACACACTGCCGATGATGCCTTCCTTCTCCAGCATTTTCAGCATATCATAGGGGGCGACCCGATTGGGGTCGTTGTTGGCGTACACGGGGTCGAAGCCGGCGTGGACGGACTCCCACTTGCCGCTCTCCAGCGTGTCGCCCTCCACGGGGTACTCCTTCCAGAACTTGGCGGTAGCCGCCACCATGTGGTCGGGGTTGCCCATGGGGACCATGCCGCCGGTGGTGCAGAGGGCGATCTTGGCCTTGCTGAGGTCGGCAATGGGGGCAGAGGGCTCCACCTTCTCATAGGTGGAGATCTCCAGCTCGGTCTTGTAGGGCTCGCCCTTGACCTTGGCCAGCAGCATATCCACGGCACGCTCGGCGCCGTTCTTCTCCCGGAAGATGTTCACACGCTTGCCCTTGGCATAGTACTGCTCGTCCTCCGGCGTGCCGATGGGCTCACCCGTCAGCAGCTTTCTGGCAAAGCCGGCCATCAGGGGTACGGCCTTGCGGATACCGGCGGCGGACTTACCCACCCGCAGGATGTACACGTCCTTCTTGAACATATCCACGGCGGGGTTTTCCTCGTACAGGCCGGTGATGGCCTCCACCCCCGCCTGCTCCTTGGCTGTCTTGCACACGTCGCCGCAGGCGATGCCGAAGCGGCCGGCGTTAAAGGCAGGACCGGCAATGATGAGGTCGGGCTGATACTTCTTGATCTGCTCCAGCAGGAAGGCCCGGCCGGTCTCCATGTTCTCGGCATAGAAGTTATCGCCGCAGACGATCGTGGCCACGATCTCGGCAATATCCTTCAGAGGGGCACCGAAGGTATTGGCGGAACCATGCATCCCCTCAAAGAGCTGAGGCTCTGCATACGCCATATCCTCGCCGCCGATCTGACCGAAGAACTGGTTGGTATAGAACAAAATTTTCTTCATTCTTTCCCTCTCCTTCGTCAAACAGTGGTAGCGGACAGGTAGGTGTTACCCTGCAGGTTATGTCCGCCCATGATACCGTGGATCTCCAGCAGCAGCGTGCCGTCGGGCTTGATGGAATCCACATTGCCGCCGGTGACACGCTCCACCTCCTTCAGCTCGCCCAGAACACGGTCCATCTTGGGCAGCAGGATGGTGGCATTGGAGTTGCCGGTGGACACGATGGCGTTGGCCTCGGTGACCACATCCGGCAGAGACTCGGACATACCGTCGGTACCGGCGTCCTCGTTGGTGATGATAACGGTCTTGACGCCCCGCTTCTCCAGACCCCGGCAAACGTGCATCAGGTCGGTGGTGGGGTTGCCAAAGCCCTCCTGAGAGATGATGGCAGCGTCGGCGCCGAACTCCTCGGTGGCGATGCGGACGCTCATCATGATGTCCCGCTGCTTCTCCTTCAGGGTGACCATCAGGGGGTTCAGAATGATGCCCACGAAGTTCAGCTCCTTGCCGTGCTTGGCCCACAGGGCCTTGATGACGGCGTTGTTCAGGTGGTGATAGGTCGTGGTCTTGGAGCCGGGGGACACGCAGTTGCCGCTGATGATAGCACCGTCAAAGAACTCCGTGGGAGAGACGACGGTAGGCACCAGCTGCTTGGTATCCCGGCCGTAGAAGTAAGTATCGTGCAGCAGGCCCTGTGCCATGCAGTTGCACACATACACCACCTTGGGCAGGTCAGGATACTGGTTGGCACGCTCGGCAGCGGTGGGCCAGTGGTAGAACTCGGAGTCATAGCTCTCTGCCTTCACAGCCACCTCGCCCAGCCAGCGGGCCGCCTTCAGCCCGGCCATGCGGACGACCTCCTCATGCTCGTGCTGGTCCACATCCTCCCGCTTGGTCAGGTGCAGCACCACGTTGTTCAGCTTGGAGAAGAGCGTGTACTGGGCGGCGGGGCCGCTCATGTCGATGAGGCCCTCCTGAAAGCCCACGATGGGGCCCGTGGTCACCACGGCGCAGCCCTTGAGTACATAGGTCACGCCGGAGCCTGCCTCCGGCACGTCGGAGCCGAACACACCGGGGAAGATCTCTCCCTCCGGCTTGTAACGGGGCTCCACCACATCCTTCACCGGAAGGATACGGCAGGATTCGCCCGGCTTGGCAAGATCTACCTTCACGGCCGTCACACGGGGGTCCTCCAGAATGAGCTTCTTCAGCCCTTCCACGTCCACCGTCAGCACGCCGTCCTTCAGGTCGTTCTTGTCACCCAGGACGACATCTTTTACTTGAACATTTCTCAGTTCCAGATCCATGATCGATGTGTCCTCCTATCTATGGTTGTTGCTTTTTCACAATCGCATCTGCCTATAATATACCCCACCAAAACCAAAAAATCAATCATTTTTATCAAAATTATGTAAAAATTTTTTAATAAAAATTTTGTATACTAATTTAGCGGCGAATTTTGTCCTATTTTCGTTCAAGAAATCGTCCTATTCCCACTGTATCGTGTGTTTTTCCACGTGGATCCGCCTGCCACCCCCGCCGGGTCGCCCTGCTCACCGCCCTCCCTTCGCCGCTGCCACCGCACAGGGTCACCTTCCTTGTCGCCGGTTTCTCCGTTTCTTTCATTATCGTTTTTTTAGATATTACCTCTTGCGGTTCCGACGGCATATGCCGGGATGCCATCCACGGCAGAAGTAAACCGCCCCGGACACATAGGTGTCCGGGGCGGTTCTGCGTTTTTCATATGCCCCTCTCAGAAGGCGAAGGTATTCCTCACCAGAGAGCAGTCGATCATCTGATAGTCCTCCAGAATACGCTGGGGCATCTTCGCCCGATCCGGCGGCGTGAAGGTATCGATGCGGGTGATGGCCTCCGACATGATGAGGCACTCCTCCTCGTCCGGAGTCTGGGGCCGATCCGACAGTACACCGTGCGATAGGGCGTCTCGTGGGGTCGCAGACTACCGTACAGCGGGTGGTTGCACAGCCGGTGGCCTATATACACCAGGTCTCTGGCCCGCACCAGAATCTCCCGATAGGTATCCTCCGGGTACAGGCGAACCTCCCCCTGCCCGGCGAACTCCTTCGCCGCCATGGGGTTGTTGGTAACGATCAGATACATGGCGCACCTCCTGCTCCGTCATAGGCCGCCCGGAGGGCGGTCGGGTAAAGGGATGCCCCAACGCTGTGCGTTGGGGCGTTTCTGGCGGAAGTATGTGGGAATCGAACCCACCAGGGCGGCTGTTCACCACCTACACTGGTTTTGAAGACCAGGGGGCACACCAGAACCCATCTACTCCCATATCCCGGTTGTATACAGGAGTTTAGCACAGGTCACAGGGTAAAATCAAGCTTTTCGATAAATTCTCTGCAAAATTGGAAAATCCGATTTTTTATAGACGAATTTATCCGCTTTGTCGCCGCTCACAGGGAGCCGATGACCTCCCGGTGGTCGCCCACCATTTTGGTCACCTTGGTCTTGTCGAAAAATTCCAGAATGGCCAGCGCATATTTCCGGGAGGTTCCCAGCAGGTCCCGGTACTCCGCCAGCGTAAAGGCGGGGTGGCCCTCAAAGAAATCACGGGTCAGGGCGCAGACCTCCTCATAGACATCCTTGTGGTAAAACAGCTGGGGCGTCAGCATCACCAGCTCGCCGCAGGACACCAGATTCTCCAGCACCTTTTTGCAGTCATCCCGCTCGTTGGTGGGGAAAGAGGCGTAGAGATCGTCCACAAAGGGGACCTCCCGACCGGACTTACGGTAGCTGTCCAGCAGCTTTTGCCGCAGGGCCGTCTGGCGCTTGGTGAGCACCACCCGAAAGTCCGGCAGGGCGCAGCGGTCGGCAATGGCAGTGACGGTGCCGCCCCGGAGCATGGCAGTGAGGATGGCGTCTGCCTCCTTCAGCTCCGCTCCCCGGAGTGCCTTCTGCCGCAGGGCCGCTACCTTCATGCCCGCATGGAGGGGGTTGGCCTTGTGATACTCCGCCAGCACCTGCTCCACCGACTGGCAGGCCTTCCGGTACAGGGGGGCCGCCAGATAGCGCCGGGGCAGAATCTCCAGCAGAGCGCCGCTGTTCACCAGATCCTCCAGCGCCCGCACCATCTCCTCCTCCGGCATACTCTGGCGCTGGGCCAGGGTCTGGGCCGTGGGCAGGGCGTAGCCATACTCCTCCACCAGCTGCTGCAGCTGGGCACCGGCGGAACCGCCCTCCCGGATGGTCAGGGCCCGGATCACCTCCGGCTGATGCCGCTTATGGCGGGGCGGGCAATCGTCCAGAATGACGCCGCCGCCGATGGTCTCCATGGGGGAGTAGAACCGGATAACGAAGCGGTCTCCCCGCTTCACCGCCACCGGCTCCGTAAAGCGCAGTTGGGCAAAGCCGGACTGGCCCGGCTCCAGCGTATCCTGCTCCAGCAGCACCACCTTGGCGATATGGGCGGCAGCCCCGTGGTAGAAGTGTACCGGGGAGCCGTTCTCAATGATACGGTGAGAACCCTTCAGATCGGTCAGGCGCACATCCAGCATCCGGGACAGGCGCAGGGTATCGGGCTTGCAGAGGGTATCGCCCCGCACCACGGCATCCCGCCGCAGGCCCGCCAGATTCACCGCCACCCGCTGCCCGGCGTAGGCCTGCTCCACCGAGTGGTTGTGGACCTGCAGGGTGCGGACCTTGGCCCGCTGGCCAGAGGGCATCAGCTCCACCGGGTCACCTACGGAGAGGTTTCCCTCGATCATGGTACCGGTGACCACGGTGCCGAAGCCGTCCTTGGAGAACACCCGATCCACCGGCAGGCGGAAGGGGATCTGCTCGTTGCGGACGGCCACCCGGCTCACCCGCTGCTGAAGCTCCTTTTTCAGCTCCGGGATGCCCTGACCGGTATAAGCGGACACCGGCAGGACAGGTTTGCCCTCTAAAAATGTCCCCTTGACGTGGGCGGCGATGTCCTCCCGGACAATTTCCACCCACTCCTCGTCTACCATATCGGTCTTGGTGATGACCACCACACCGTCCCGGATGCCCAACAGGGTCAGAATATCCAGATGCTCCACGGTCTGGGGCATGAAGCCCTCGTCCGCCGCCACCACCAGCATGGCAAGGTCGATGCCGCCGGCACCGGCCAGCATATTCTTGATGAATTTCTCGTGGCCCGGCACGTCGATGATACCGGCCTGCGTATGGTCGTCAAACTCGATATGAGCAAAGCCCAGCTCGATGGTAATGCCCCGCTTTTTCTCCTCGATAAGGCGGTCAGTGTCGATACCGGTCAGGGCCTTGATGAGCATGGTCTTGCCGTGATCCACATGACCGGCGGTGCCGATGATGACGTGCTTCATGCCAGCACCTCCGCCGCCGTATCAGCGATATACTCCATGTCCTCCGGGAAGATGGTCCGCACGTCCAGCAGCAGCCGGCCCTCGGTGATGCGGCCGATGATGGGCTTTTCCCGGCAGCGCAGAGCCTGCTCCGCCTGATTAGGGGACAGCTTGTCCGCCGGAAGGGCCACGGCAAAGGTGGGCAGCAGCTGGGTGGGGACGGAGCCGCCGCCCACCGGCCCGGACTGGGCCACTACCTCCGCCGCCACGCCCCGCTCCTTCAGCAGGGCGCACAGCTGGGCCGCAGAGGCCCGCAGATCCTCCCCGGAGACAGCCAGCATGGCCAGCGTGGGGATCTCCTGCTCCGCCCGGTGCAGGTCCTGATAGGTGGTGAGGGTGGCCCACAGGGCGGCGATGGTCATTTTATCTACCCGGATGGCACGGGCCAGCGGGTGGCGCTTCATCCGGTCGATGTACGGCTTCTTTCCAAGAATGATACCGGCCTGCGGCCCGCCCAGCAGCTTATCACCGCTGAAGCTCACCACATCCACCCCGGCCCGGATGCTGTTTTGCACCGTAGGCTCGTCGTGGATGCCGTAGTGCTCCAGATCCACCAGTGAGCCGCTGCCCAGATCCTCCACCACCGGCAGACCGGTGCGGCAGCCCAAGGCCACGATGTCGCTCAGGGGCAGGGACTCGGTAAAACCCACGATGCGGTAGTTGCTGGTATGCACCTTCAGCAGCGCACGTGTCTGCTCCCCGATGGCCCGTTCATAGTCAGAGAGGTGCGTCTTATTGGTGGTGCCTACCTCCCGGAGATGGCAGCCGCACAACTCCATGATATCCGGCACCCGGAAGGAGCCGCCGATCTCCACCAGCTCCCCGCGGGAGGTGATGACCTCGCCCCCCTGAGCCAGGGTGCTGAGGATCAGCATGACGGCGGCGGCGTTGTTATTGACCACCATGGCGCTCTCGGCGCCGGTGAGGCGGCACAGCAGCTTTTCCACATGGTCGTGGCGGCTTCCCCGATGGCCCGCCTCCACGTTATACTCCAGCGTGGAATAGCCCCGTGCGATGTCGTATACGGCGTCCGCCGCCCGGTCGGACAGGCAGCCACGGCCCAGATTGGTATGGAGAATGACGCCAGTGGCGTTGATGACCGGCCGCAGAGACGGCAGGGACTCCCGTGCCGCCACCCGGCAGATCCGGTCGCCCAACTCCTCCAGCGTGGGGAGGGTCGTCACCTCGCCGCTGAGGATGGCGGAGCGCAGCTGCTCCAGCACGGTACGGATCCACTCCGTCACGGCGGAGGGAGCGTAGTGCTCCCGCAGGCCGGACACCTCCGGCAGATCATATAGCTCGGTCACTTTGGGGATGGCTCGCAGCAGCTCATTCATACGGTTTGCTCCTTTTGTTCGGCAGCCGCCTGTCGGCGGGCGGTGTAGATGGAATGGAGGATATTGACGCAGTAGATGCCCGCCAGCACCAGCGCCGTGGCCAGCCCCTGCAGCAGGGAGAAGGGCTCATGGAGGAACACCACGCCGCTGACCACAGAGATCACGGTGGTCAGGCCGGAGAAGGCAGAGGTGCGGGTGGGGCCGATGATGGTGACGGAGCGGTTGGTCAGCAGAAAGGCCAGCGTGGTGCAGCCGATGCCCAGATACAGGCAGGAGGTCAGAAAGCTGCCGCTGGTAAAGGGCAGGGTCAGATACTCCGTCACCGTTCCGTGGACGCCGTTATACACCAAGGCGCAGACGGTGAAGAACACCGCCCCCGTCAGGCACATGAAATAGGTCTTCTCCACGGGGGTATAGGCCGTCAGCTGGCGGTTGTGGATGAAATAAATGACGTCGCTGAACACCGCCCCGAACAGCAGCACATAGCCCAAGGGGTTGAAGGTAGGGCTGGTCCCCTTCAGCAAAGTGATGATGACGATGCCCGCAGTGGACAGCAGGACGCCGCCCACCTGAAATTTACTGGGCATCTCGTGGAGGAACAGCGCCGAGGCCAGCACCGTGAAGATGGGGATGCAGGCGATGATGGTGCCGCTCTCGGAGGCGGAGGTCAACTCGATGCCATACGTCTCGAAGATGAAGTAGGCCGCCGGAAGGTACAGGGTCATCCGCAGCAGCGGCCACGGCTTCTTGGTCTTATAGTCGATATGGATGACGCCCAGCAGGGCGCACAGGGACATGGCCGCAGCGCCCATGAGAAAGCGCCAGCTCAAAAGGGAAAATGCCGGCACCGTACCCACGATGCGCTTGGTGAACATAAAACTCAGGCCGAACAGCATGGAGCTGCAGCAGGAGCCCAGCATGGCGCTGATCTCACGCCAACTCATTTTACCCACAGGGATCATCCTCTTCCATATCGTTTTTTGCAGAGAAGGGCTTCTATCTTTGGTATACACGATTTTAACATATCTTTTTGATAAAACAAGCCCCTGTAGAAAAGAATCTCGTTGCATAATGGAAAAAAGCTGTGTATAATACAGGAAAATACCGAAAATCACCACGGGGCCGACCCAAAGTCCGGCCAAAGAAAGGACGAAACGCTATGGATCCCAGAAAATTGATGGAGCGTCTGAAGGGCGCTGCGGCTCTGACGGAGCAGGATGTGGGGGAATTTTCCCACTTTAAGGGGAAGATGATGAAAATCAGCGTCCACAGCTATGCCGTGGAGGACTGGGGCAGCCTGTCCCTGCTGGAATCCCGTGGCATGGCGGGGCTGATGCGGCGGGATATGCTGGTCATCAACTCCTGCGTGAAGGATATCCCGGTGCTGGTGATCCAGTACATGGGGCTGTTTGGCCGCCGGATGCTGCAGGTCCATGTGTTGGACGTGATGAAGGACAAGACCGCCGCCGGACGCTTTGCGTCCTTGGGAAGGATGGCGGAGCAGTCCGGCACCGCCGTGCAGGAAACGCCGGTGGAGTGGTACACCCCCATGCAGCTGCCCGGCAGCGTCACCGTCACCGGCAAGAGCAGTCAGCTGGAGCAGTTGGCCGGGGACGTGGCCGTCAGCTATCTTGCCGCCGCCGCTCAGGTGCGCCAGACCGGCGCCGTGGAGGGCCGGTATCTGCGGCTGCGGAAGCTCATGAGCCAGCTGTTTGACCACGGCGGCTTCGGCTACGACGCCATCCGGGTATGTCTGCAGCAGCAGAACACCGAGGATCTGTACAGCCGCTGGCTGTTCGGTCTGGGGGAGGCTCCCGTGTCCGGCAGCGGCGAACAGAGCGATGCCGCCGCAGCGCCTGCACAAACCTCGGATGAAGAAAAAACACGCCTCAGGAGCCGGAGACGACCTCCGAGGGCAGTGAGGCTCCGGAGGAGAACGGCTGAGCCCGGCAGCGGCAAATCATGGAAAAAAGCAGCGGAACGGCCCGTCTTTTCCGCTGCTTTTCTTGCGAACCGATCGCTTTCGCGGATGTATACAGGACGCTATTTGAAAGATTTCTTCAAAATTTTTATTAAGATTCATAAAAACAGTGGATTCTTCTGGAGAGTTGCTGTATAATAGTGTGGTTAAAATACCTATGTTCTGCGTTTTTGTCCCTCCGGGATACACACAGACAGGGAGATGAGGGATTGAAGTTATGAAGAAGGCAAAACCGCAGGATATCGTATACCAGTACGTGAAGAATCAGATCATAGGCAAATCCATGTTCCCCGGCAACCGCATCATCGAGGACGACATCATCCGGGAGACCGGCACCAGCCGCACCTCCATCCGTCCGGCGCTGCTGCGGCTGAAATACGAGGGACTGGTGGAGATGATCCCCAACCGGGGGGCCTTTGTGGCCAAGCCCAGCGAGGAGGATCTGCGGCAGGTATATCGGGTCCGTGAGGTGCTGGAGCACGGGATGCTGGAGGACGCCATCCGCCACCGCACCGAGGCCCAGCTGCGGGCCATGGAGGAGAATCTCAAGGCCCAGGAGGTGCTGACCCAGCACTATTCCCGGCAGGAATATGTGAACCTGAACCACACATTCCACTGGTTGGTGGTGGAGGCCTCCGCCAACAAGTACTATGAGAAGTATCTCAACGAGCTGTACAACAAGATCAACACCTACATGATCTTCTACGATCAGTCCAGCGACAACAACTCCATTGTCAGCCACACCATGATCTATGAGGCTCTGCGGGACCGGGATCTGGAGAAGGGTCTTTTGGGCCTCCGGGAGGATATCCAGATCGCCTGGGAGGATATGCGGAAAATCAATGTTCCTCTGTAAAAAAGTCCCTCTGTAAAAAAGCGCCGGGACACCTGCGGCGTCCCGGCGGGGTATGCGGTTTCATGCGGCCTTGACAGGCTCCCGCTTGACAGGCTCCCGATGGGGCAGTTGGACATAAAAGATGGTCAGCAGCATGATGCCGCAGCCCACCCACTCCCGGACGGACAGCATCTCGCGGAGGATGATGACGCCGCCCACGGCGCTGAACACCGCCTCCATGCTCATGAGCAGGGCCGCCACCGAGGCGGGGGTGAACCGCTGGGCGTAGATCTGGATGGTGTAGGTAACGCCCACCCCCAGCACGCCGGCAAACAGCAGCGGCGCCACGGCCGCCGTCAGGTCGGCCAGCGTCAGGCTCTCGGTGAAGAGGGCCACCAGTCCCGACAGGGTACCGGTGCAGAGGAACTCCACCACCATGAAGGGCAGGGCGTCCACGTGGGGTGAAAACCGACTCCACAGCAGGATATGCAGGGCGAAGCACAGGGTGCTGGCCATGATGGCGGCATCGTTCACGTCCAGTGAGAAGCCGTCGGAGATGCACAACAGATACAGGCCCACTATGGCCATGGCGATGCCGATCCATACCCGGCGGGAGGTCTTTTTCCGGAACAGCAGCAGGTCCAGCACCGGCACCAGTGCGATGTAGGCGGATTCGATGAAGCCGGCCTTGGTGGCGTCGGCCACATGGAGACCGATCTGTACCAGCACCGCACCGCCCCAGTTGGCAAGGCTGGCTCCCAAGGCCGCCAGCCAGAAGCGCCTGCCGTGCCACCGCTCCACCTCCTCGCCGGCCTCCAGAGCGGCGAGAGCCTTGCGGCGGCGCATATAGAAAAACAAGGGCAGCAGGGACAGAACGCCCAGATAGTACCGCAGGGAGATGAAGGTGAAGGCCCCCAGATGCTGGGAGGCCTGCTTCTGGAAGATGAAATTCATGCCCCAGATAACTGCGCACAGCACCAGCGCACAGTTTGCCAGAAAGGTCTTGTTTTTCATAGCGGTCCACTTCTTTCTTTTTGATTGAATGACAGTTTTTTGGTATAGGCCACGGGCCAAAAATAGGGAATGGGAGAGATCAGAGAATGAAACAGGGGAATCCGGCGGATATCGTCTACGATTACATCAAAAATCAGATCGTCACCAAGGCCATCTATCCCGGCACCCGCATCGTGGAAGAGGAACTGGTACGGGAAACCGGTGTCAGCCGGACTCCGGTGCGCTCGGCGCTGATGCGGCTGGCCTATGACGGTCTCATCCAGCAGCAGCCCAACCGGGGCGCCGTGGTGGCAAAGCCCTCCGCCACGGATCTGCGGCAGGTGTATGAGGCACGGGCTGTGCTGGAGGTGGGGGCCTTCCGGGCCGCCGTCCATCGCCGCAGTGATGAGAGCGTCCTTCAGATGGATCAGAACCTGCAAAAGCAGCAGGATTTGACGAACCTCTTTAACATGACGGAGTATGTCCAGCTGAATCGGGAGTTCCATTGGATCATCACCATGGAGGCCCAGAACGCCTACTATGAGAAGTATCTCAACGAATTGCAGAACAAGGTTGCCACCTACCTGCTGTTCTGGGACAGTTCCACCACCAACAGTCTGTCGCTGGATCTCCACCTTCGCATCTTCGAGGCGTTCCGGGACCGGGACGAGCAGAAGGGCGTGCTGGCCCTGATGGAGGACCTGCAGCTGGCGGAGGAATGTGTCCGGGAATCCCAACAGCTGTGATGATAGCACACCCTTTGCCGTAAAGCAAGCATAAAGATATTGCCCTGCACCATAAAACGTGGTGCAGGGCAATTTGTTTTGTCCGGCGGACGAAGTCCTGTATCGTCGGGCGGTTTCCGTCGCATTCTCACGACCGCTTAACGGTTTATTTATTCTTGTGTCACAGTTGTGAACGACACCTTAACTTGACCTTACGCCCGCTATTGTATACAATAATCCCAACAAAAGATGCGTCAATCTTTGAACCATCTATTGTGAATCTGACGAGGGCTTTGCTTCCCGAAAGTGAGGTAACAAAAAATGGTCATCGGAGTACTGAAGGAAATCAAGGGCAATGAATACCGTGTGGCGGCCGTACCCGCCACCGTGCATGAGATCGTGCGTCACGGTCACACCGTGTATGTGGAGACCGGCGCCGGCGTAGGCAGCGGTTTCAGCGATGCGCAGTATGAGGCTGCCGGCGCTATCGTCGCCGACACCAACACCGTCTGGGAGAAGGCCGACCTGTACTACAAGGTCAAGGAGCTGTTCCCCCAGGAGTTCAAGTGGATGAACAAGGACAAGATCCTCTTCACCTACATCCACTCCAACGCTCATCCCGACGAGACGGACACCCTGCTGGGCAGCCACGTCTCCGCCGTGGCCTATGAGGATGTGCAGGACGAGGAGGGCAAGTTCCCCCTGCTGCGCCCCATGAGCGAGCTGGCCGGTAAGGGCGGCTTCCTAGCGGCCCTGCACTTTGCCCAGTCCGTCAACGGCGGCCCCGGCAAGCTGCTGGCCAACGTCACCGGCGTGGAGACCCCCATCATCACCATGCTGGGCTGCGGTGTGGTAGGTACCGGTGCTGCTGAGCTGGCTGCCGCCTTCGGCAACGAGGTACGTATTCTGGACGTCAACATGAACACCATGCTGGCCGCCAAGAAAACCTCCCCCGCCAACATCACCTACATGATCTCCAACCGCAGCAATCTGGAGAAGTGCCTGCGGGAGTCCGATGTCATCATCAACGGCATCCTGTGGGCCAAGGACCGCAAGGATCACATCGTCTATCGTGAGGACCTGAAGCTGATGAAGCCCGGTGCCATGATCGTGGACGTGGCCTGCGACGAGAACGGCGCCATTGAGACCTGCCGGGATACCACCCATGATGATCCCATCTACTATGTGGACGGCGTGATGCACTACTGCGTGGACAACATCCCCTCCGCTTTCTCCCAGACCGCTTCCGTGACGCTGGCCAACGCCACCCTGCCCTATCTGCTGCAGATGGCGGATAAGGGCTTTAAGAAGGCCATGGAGGATAACCGCCTGCTGCGTCTTGGCATGACCTGCTACGACGGCAAGCTGACCCTGAAGGAGACGGCCTGAAGCAGAACCGTG
>ENA-OQCO01000869-OQCO01000869.1-human-gut-metagenome-genome-assembly--contig:-NODE-869-length-14324-cov-1.929844_pt1 | contig 14324 bp, 10 predicted proteins | sample MGYA00242500_ERZ504582 | MGnify/ENA primary metagenome ERZ504582 (study PRJEB26092, sample SAMD00036346) | human gut metagenome | host: Homo sapiens | study: EMG produced TPA metagenomics assembly of...
TGCCCAAGGGAACCAGTTTCGAGGATCTCACGCAGGACGAGCTCGACGCGATCGTCGGGGAGATCAACGACACCCCCATGAAACTCCTCGGATACAAAACGCCCAACGAGGTATGGGACGAGGAGATGGCCAAGCTACAATCAAAACAAGCCGACCCGAAACCAGCCGTTGCACTTACAAGTTGAATCCGGGCCATATCGTGGTCGATGACGTGTGAGCCACAACACGCTGCACCCCACCTGTAGAATGGCGTATCGGCTAGATAATAGGGAGTAACAATTATGGCTTTGACTTTGGCTTCGGCCGCTGACCTGCTCAAGGAACACCATCTGCTGCGTGAAATCATCCAAGGGGATGTCTGGACCGACGACCCGGCCCGTATCGCTTCGGCGGATGAGCCGTTCGCCGGCATCACCTACGACACCCGCAAGGTCACGCCGGGCACCCTGCTGTGCTGCAAGGGCCAGTTCAAGGCCGAATATCTGAACGGCATCGACGAAGCCGGCCTGGCCGCATACGTGGCCGAAACCGAGTACTCAGCCGCAACCGCCACCCCCGGCCTGATCGTCAACGACGCACGTAAGGCGATGAGCCTGCTGTCCGCCGCGTTCTACGGATATCCGCAGAACGAGCTCACGGTCATCGGCGTCACCGGCACCAAGGGCAAGACGACCACCTCGTACTTCACGCAGGCGCTTATCAACGCCGTCTCCGGCGGCAAGGCCGCATTGTTCTCCTCGGTCGATAATTGCCTTGACGGCCACACCTACGTCGAATCCGATCTGACCACACCCGAATCGATGGACGCCTTCCGCATGATGCGCGAGGCGGCCGATAACGGTATGAAGTATCTGGTGATGGAGGTCTCCTCCCAGGCGTACAAGGTGGACCGCGTCTATGGCCTGACTTTCGATGTGGCCGCGTTCCTCAACATCTCCCCCGACCACATCAGCCCGATCGAACACCCCACGTCGAGGATTACCTGTATTGCAAGCGCCAGATCATCGTCAACGCGAAGTCGCTGGTACTCGGCGCGGACAGTCTGCACGCCGATCTGTTGCGGGAGGACGCGGAGGCAGCCGGCATCGGCGTGACCACCTTCGCCCTGCATGACGCGGATAATGCCGGCACCAGTGCGGACGTCGTCGCCTGGCCCGCCGACCCGGCGCACGCCTCCTTCCACATCGCCGACGGAGATCAGGCCCTTGGCGACTACCATCTGTCCATCGATGGCGACTTCAACTACCTCAATGCGGCGGCAGCCATCGCCATCGCCCATGCGGTTGGCGTATCGCTCGATGACGCCGACGCACTGCACGCCATCGAATCCGTACGTATCGCCGGCCGTATGGAACAGTTCCGCGACCCGCAGTCAAACACGCTCGCCATCGTCGATTATGCGCACAACTACGCATCCGTCACCGCGCTGCTTGACTTCGTCTACGAGCGTTGGGGCGAGGAAAACCCGCGTATCACGCTGGTGACCGGATCGGCCGGCAACAAGGCCTACGATCGTCGTAAGGAAATCGTCGAGGCTGCCGAGAACCGTATCGCGAACTTCATTTTCACCGCCGAAGATACGGACACCGAGCCGATCATCGACATCTGCATGGAAATGCAAGGCTACATCACGAACAAGGATGTGGTCTCCACGGTGATTTCCGACCGTCTGACGGCCATCACCAACGCCATTTACGATGCCCGTGCGCACGCCGACCGATTCAACATCCTGCTGATCATCGGCAAGGGCAACGAGCGTTGGATCAAGGACCATCGCAAGCATGTGCCGTTCGACGGCGACGATCACGTCGTCGAACGCATGTTTGGCTTGTGACGGGATTCCGGCCAATCAAATCCTGATCGGATCCCGATTAGCCCACATCAGATCACGCGCAATACGACCAAACCAGAAACACGACATACGGATACAAACGAAAAAGGATAGCTGAATCGTAATGATCACGTTGGAGAAAGTTGACGGAGCCACACTGGAAGCCGAAGCCGAGAAGGCCGGCATCACGTTGCCTATCGAACAGACCAAGGTTTGGTCTGGTTTTCAGGCGGATATCGACGGACGCACACCATGGGGCAATTATCTGATCAAGCGTGATGGTGAATTGGTCGCCGTGATCTCCTTTATCGATTTTGAGACGCACGGTTATCATTATCTGCGCTCGATGCATGGGCCGGCGTGGGTCGCCAAGCCCACCGAGGCTGAGGAGCGCGAGGTCGTCGACGCCATCGTGGACACCGTCAAGAAGGCCGACAAGAGCATCGCGTTCCTGCGTATCGACACCTGGTTCGCCGATGGTACGGAGAAGGTGCTGTCCACAGTGCCGTACGACCAGACCGTGGTCATCGACATCACCGGTGGCGATGATGAGATTCTGGCTCGGATGAAGCGTCGTGGACGCCGTGACGTGCGCAAGTCTCTACGTGAATGCCCGGCCGAGGTTGCCGATGAGACGGATAAGGCCCTGACCGATTTCTCCGAATATTACGATGTGATGGTCGAAACCGGCCAGCGCGATGGATTCACGCCTGCTCCGATGAGCGACTACTCCGATATGATCGGCGCGTTGGGTGCCGATCATTGCCGTGTGTTCGCCGCACGTATTGAAGACCGTGTGGTGGCATGGTCGATTGTCACCGTGAACGGCACGCATGCGGTGCGCTACTATGCCGGCATGCGCAACGAGGTTATGCGTCTGCATGTGACCGACAAGCTGCTGTATTCCGAATGCTGCATCCTGGGCTCGCAGGGTATTACGGAATACGATCTGATGGGCATCGGCTCCGATTTCGCGCCGTCGCTCAAGGGGCTTAACGAGTTCAAGTGCAAGTTCACCGAGGAAATCACCCCGGTGGCCCCCGCCCGCGACGTACCCATCAAGAAGGTCTTCTACAAGACGCTGCAGACTGTGCAGGGCGTGCGCAAGGCATTACGCTAATACCACCCCGCTCCCGCTGGTGGGAGCTGTCGAGCGAAGCGAAACTGAGGGTGGTCTTTCGAGATGGACCACCCTCTGTCACCTGTGGCGCCAGTTCCTACCAGCAGGAACCATTCATTTATCGTTCGAGTTTTTGGCTCACCACGGCTGTTACGCCGTCGGCTCGCATGGTTACGCCGTAGAGCGCGTCGGCAATCGACATGGTGCGTTGCTGGTGAGTAATAATGATGAGCTGCGCATGGGCGCGTAGCTCATTGAACGCATTAATCAAACGGGTCAGGTTCACGTCGTCCAACGCGGCCTCGACCTCGTCCATCACATAGAACGGGCTGGGGCGGGCGGTGAAAATCGCGAACAGCAACGCCAGCGCGGTCAGTGAACGTTCGCCGCCGGACAGGAGGCTCAGCTGTTTGACACGCTTGCCGGCCGGGCTGGCCTCGACCAGTACGCCGGTGGTGAGCATGTCTTCCGGGTTTTCCAGGCGCAGTCGCCCGGTGCCGCCTGGGAACAGCGTGGCGAACATCTGCTCGAATGCCTCGGCGGTATCGTCGAACGCGGATTTGAATACCTGGACCATCGTGGAATCGAGATCCTTGATGAGCTGCATCAAATCGTCACGTGATTTGACTACATCGTTGCGCTGATCATTGAGATACTTGTTCCGCTCCTCAAGCGCTTCGAATTCCTCGGTGGCCAAAGGGTTGATCTTGCCGAGTGCGGCCAGATCGCGGCGAGCCTTATCGAGACGCTTCTTCTGCTCCTGACGGTTATACGGCACGGTCTTAAAGCGGTCGGAATCGCCGTTGGTGCCGGTCTCTCCCCCGGTTTCTCCCTCTTCGGTCCCAGCCTCAGCTTCCGTCTCATCCAACGGCACAGGGTTGCCCTCATCATCCAGCACGGGCACCGGCTGTTCGGGGCCGTAATCACTAACCAATTCCTCCAAAGTGAGACCGAGTTCGTCGGACACTTTCTGCATGAGCTGCCCGGATTCGGCGGCCAACCGTTCGCGGTTTACATCCAAGGCATGTTCGCGCCCGGTCAGATCGGTGACCTTGGGCTCGATCTGGTTGCGCTGCGCGCGCAGGGCCTTGAGTTCCTCGTCATGGCTGGAGGCGGCGGCCTGCAGCTCGTCTCGTTTGGCGGCCACGTCATGCAGCGTATGCTCTACCATGGCGGCCACTGCTCGCGCGTCATCGGCCACGCCTTGCAGGTGTGCGGCCTGCTCGCGTCTGCGATCGTTCAACGCCTCGATGCGGGCGCGGCGTTCGGCGGTTTCTTTGGCGTTGTCCCGCAGCAGCCCGGCCTGTCGGCTCAGTGACTCCCCTTTGCGGCTTGCTTCGGTCCACGCGATTTTTGCGGCGACCTCATGCTCGCGAGTCAGGTTCAGTTCGCGCTCCAGCGTGCGTTCGCGTTCATCGAGTTCGTCGAAATCGGCATGTTCCGCTGTGGATTGCTGGGCCGATGCCAAAGCGCGATTGAGGTCGTCAAGCTTGAGCTGATGCTCGTTGCAATTCTCTTGGGTCTCGGTGATTTTCCTATCCAGCTGCTCGAGCTGACGGGTGAACGATGCGACGCGATCTGTGGCGGATTTCAGAGATTTCTCCGCCTGCTGGGCTTTGAGCCGGGCTTCGGTGCGTTTGGCGGATTCCTGGTCGACGAGTCGAGCCGCTTCATCGCGCTTGGTTTTGGCCTCGGCCACTTGCTCAGCCATTCCGCCGTCTTGGGCGGTCAACTGTTTGACCTGTGCCAATGCTTTGTCTCGGCGGGCGGCCAGAGACAGGTCCGATTGAGAGATTGAAGAGCCGCCGACCGCCGCCACGCCGTGTGTGAAGGTCTCGCCGTTCTTGGTGACGGCCCGCATGGCTTCGCCGAATGCCACAATCTGTTGGGCTTCGTCGGCGGTGCCGGCCGCGGCTACATCAGCCAGCAGGAGACGCACGGTGCGCACGACCGCTTCGGCCTGTGCCGGGTTCTCGGCATCCGGGTTCGCGGTGACGAGTGCTGCCAGCGCGTTGCCCGATTGCGGGGCGGCCCCCGCGTTCTCGGCGCTACTCTCCTCCGACTCCGTGCCCGGCTCTGTGGCGGGATCGCCGGCAATGCTCGCGGTCAGCACCACGGCTTTGCCGAGCTTATCTTCCCGAGCGCGTTCGAGGGCGTGCAACATGTTGCCTGCCGCGGGTACCACGATGGCGCTGGCATACTGGTCGAGCGCGTGGGCCACGGCTTCTTCCCAGCCTCGGCCACATGGATGAAGTCGGTGAGTCGGCCAAGCGAGGCAACGTCCGTATCGCGCTCCAACGATCCGGAGGCATTGCGGCTGTCTAGCGTGTCGGCAAGCGCATCGGCCTTGGATTTGAGCGAGATGATCTTGGACTGTATCTCGCGCTGCTTATCGGCGCGTTCATTCAGTCGTTCGCGGCATTCGGCGAGCGTTGCACGTGCGGCGTCCAATGCGGCACCGTCATCGTCGGCAATGGAGTCCGCTTCGCTGCGCAATGCGTCCAGCTGTTGCTGGGCATCGTCGCGCTGGGAAGTCAGCGAGTCGCGTTGGGAGGCGTAATCCTTGGCGCGGCTGGTCGCCAGTTGTACGGCGGATTCCTCGCGGGCGATGAGTTCGCGCAGTCGGGCGATTTGCGCATCGCGTTCCTGTGCGGTTTTGCGCAGTTCCGTCAAGGTCTGGCGGACTGAGGCAAGCTTTTTCTCGTCGTCGGCGCGTTCCTCGGTGGCCTTGTCGAGTGCGATGCGCGCATCGGCCACGGCCTTGGTTTGTGCCGCTGCCTGGGACTCCAGTTCCTCGGCTCGTTTGACAAGCATGCCGGGATCCTCACCGAAGTTGGTGACGATCTGGCCGGCGAGTGACCGGCTGCGCTCTTCGGCCAACTGGGCGAGCGCGTTCAGTCGTTCACGGGTCTGCGAGAATTCATGCCAGTATTGGTTGGCCTTGGCGATGGCCGGACTGGATTCGGAGCTCAACGCCTCGACCTGTTCGATGCGTACTTTGACTTGGGCGAGTTCACGTTGGGCGACGGCCAGCTGGTTACGCACAGCGCCAAGCTCTTGACGTACCGTGTCGCGACGGCTCATCGAGCGTTGAGCGTCTTCGGCGTACAGGCGGGCTTGGGCGTCGCGTACGGATATCTGAATCGCGTCGGCGCGCCGGGAGATACGTGCCTGGCGTCCGAGGGGGCCGAGTTGGCGGTGAATCTCCCCCAGCAAATCGTCGAGTCGGCTCAGGTTCGTTTCGGTATTGGCCAGCTTGCGCAACGCGCGTTCCTTGCGCTTGCGGTGCTTCAGGATGCCGGCGGCCTCTTCGATGAACGCACGGTGGCCGGACGGGTCGGCCTTCAGAATCGCATCCAATCGTCCCTGGCCTACGATCACATGCATCTGCTGTCCAAGACCGGTATCGGAGAGGAGTTCCTGAATGTCGAGCAGGCGGCATTGCGAGCCGTTGATCGCGTATTCGGAGCCTCCGTTGCGGAAGATGGTGCGGGAGATGGTGACTTCCGTGTAATCGATATCGAGCGTGTGATCGGAATTATCGATGGTCAGGCTCACCTGTGCACGGCCCAATGGCGGGCGGGAGGACGTGCCTGCGAAAATCACGTCCTCCATCGAAGTGCCGCGCAGGTTTTTGGCGCCCTGCTCACCCATTACCCAGATCAGGGCGTCGACGATGTTCGACTTGCCCGAACCGTTGGGGCCGACGACCGCCGTGATGCCGGGCTCGAAGCGCAGCGTGGTGGCGGAGGCGAAGGATTTGAATCCGCGGAGGGTGAGTTCCTTGAGATACATGGCGTGAGACTGTTTTCCGTATGCCGGGTGTCCGGGTATCCGATATGCCTTGGATGCGGGTTACCGGGCGTCGGCGGAATCGTCGGTGTCGGTGTCGGCACTGGCCGTGCCGGTGCCGGCGTTACCGGCGTCACTGGCCTGTTCCTTGCCGAGGCCGAGGACGTCGAACACGTCGAAGTCGTCCGGGCTTACCGAATCCTCGAGGTTGTCGGCGGCCTCATCCTCGGCCTTGTCTGCCGGCTGATCCGAATCGTCCGGGTCAACTGCCGGCTGATGAACGGCCATAGCCTGCCTCATCGTGGGGCTGGCGTGTTCCTCAAGCATCAGGCGTGCGTCGCCGGCGGTGACGAAGCTGCCGCAGATAAGCACGCCGTGGCCGTAGCCCACGCCCAGCTCGTCCTCGGCATCGACCATATTGACGGCGGTCTGAATCGCGTCAGGCAGGTTCGCTTCCTTGATCACACGGTCACGACCGAACACGTCCACGGCAATCTTCTCAAGCTCGTCGGCCGGCATCACGCGCTCGCGCCACGAATTCTCGGTGACCACCACGGAGCTCAGGATCGGCTCCAGAACACCCAGATATTCCTCGACCTGCTTGTCGCGCATCATGGCGACCACACCGACCAGCTGCTTGAAGTCGTAGCTTTCCTCGATGGCCTTGCGCAGGGCTTCGGCGGCATTCACGTTGTGTCCGCCATCCAGAATGATGGTCGGTGAGGTGCGGATCTGTTCGATGCGTCCGGGAATCTTGACCGAGCTCAACGCCTCGGCCACCAAGTCGCCGTCCAGCGGACCGTTGACCGGAATCACCACTTCGGAGGCGGCGAGCGCGGCAAGCGCGTTGTGGGCCTGATGCTCGCCGAACTTGGCGATCGGCACGCCCTCGTAAGTGCCGTTGGGCGTGGTCAGGGTGGCGACTTGGCCGCCGACTGCGGCCATACGGTCGGACGCGGTCATTTCGTAGCCGTCGCGCACGAGCATGGCGTGGTTGCGTTCGGCGGCTTCGGCGAGAATCGGCATGACGGCTTCCTCATGCGGCTGCGGGCCGATGATGGCGGTGCAGTTCGGCTTGATGATGCCGGCCTTCTCGGTGGCGATCTGTTCGACGGTGTCGCCCAGCCACTGCATGTGGTCCATGTCCACCGGGCCGATGATGGCCGCATCCGCGTTGAGCACGTTGGTGGCGTCCCACAGGCCTCCCATGCCGACCTCGACGATGGCCACGTCCACGGGAGTGTCGGCGAACTTCCAGATGGCCATGGCGGTGAGCACCTCGAAGAAGCTCATCTTCGGCTTGCCTTGCTCCTCCATCTTGGCGTCCACCAGGGCCACGAGATCCTTGGTCTGGTCCCAGATGTCGATGAAATCGTCATCGGACAGCTGCTGGCCGTCGATGGCGATACGCTCGTTGATCTTCTCCAGATGCGGCGACGTGTACAGGCCGGTGCGCATACCGTAGGCACGGCAGATGGCCTCGGCCATGCGTGCGGTGGAGCCTTTGCCGTTGGTGCCGGTGATATGAATCACGCGGAACGACTGCTCCGGGTGGCCCAGGATGTCGAGCATCAGGTTCATCCGGTCGAGATCCAGATTGGTGGTGTTATGCTCCGGCGGGCGGCTCATGATGTCCAGTTCGACGTCCCGCATGCTCTCATTGTTCCGATTCGGATGCTCGAATGACATATCCTCTTCTAACCTCTGCTCGTGTTGCTGTTGCGCCGTTCGGAGTGCGTATGCCACTTACGTGTTCGCGCCATTCTCGTCATGTCTACGCATGCCCGCATATATTCCGCTTCCGCATGCGCAGGAAGCTCCCCTTGCACAGGTTTGCTCTGCATGATTCGGGATTCTTGCCTTCACGCGTGGAGCCGCACTCCCTCAATTCCCTCTATCCTAGCCGCCGGGGTGGTTTATCGTGCGCGCACAGTGAAACCGTCTCATATGTCGCCGCCGCGCGGGCAGTCTCTACCTGCAGCCACGCACAGTGAAGCCGTCTCATATAGTTGCAATGCGGCTCTTGCCGTCGGCATCTCATTCTTAGTCGGCTGCAATCCAAAACTTGTATGTCCGGCGACGCTGATGCTATTCAGCGTCGGTACAGTGCCAGCTTCTGGCGGTACACCGACGCTATGATGCTCTTGCGAGTCGGTGGCTGGCCAAAACCTGGATTAATCCCGACTCCATCGCCTCTCAGTGTCGTCTCCTCGCCAAGGCATGCCATTCTGCCGTCGTTGAGAAATTTCAACGTCGTCAATCGACCATGTCTTGCCCCGGAAACGACTCTCACAAACGTCCTCTACATCATCTTTTGAACTCGCAGAGGCTCATTCACTGTTATGACTGCTCTCACCGTCGGCAGCCGTCCAAGCCCTGGATCTATGCCGCCAATAAATTGCAGCAAATCGTCGGCCCCGATACAACCATTGGACTCACGCCGACGCTAGATTCCACACTCAGACAGAAGCCAGCCAATATCTGAACCAGCACCGACGGCGTACAAAGCATAAGCACCGTTAACCGTCAATTCGCCGCCCTCTACCAGCTACATCCGCCTTCGCCGATGATATCTTGTTCGAATCCCCAAAGCACGTTGTTCGAATGACATTACTGATGGTGGATAAGTTTTGTGTGTTATCCACTATTCCGAATTAGCGGCCTAATACCTTGAAATTATCGGGAGTATCTCGCTCCAAGACAGCCAAGCTCCGAGGCTAGAACCACAATGGCTGAAATTCATACTTACGCTGCTTCGTTCCGGCTACGCTCGACGTCATGAAGACACACAAAGCAGTGGCCTCGCTCATATCAGCCGCGCAGAATGAGCTGAGATGCGTCTATTCAAGAAATGAAGCGGAACAGACCGCTCTACGCCGCCGTGCCCAGAGTGGTGAGTTGTTGAAAGTGTATGACGGCATTCCCAGTCTTTATGCAAATACTGCATACTGGGATGGTTTGACGCCGCCGGAGCGAACGTTGCATATAGCCCGCGCTCTTGCGCAAGAGCATCCTCAGTGGGTTTTTGGCGGCTTGGTGGCAGTAAGTGCCTATGGATTCGAACATCAATGGCATTTGCATGATGACTGCATAACCATCGTGACTTCCGATCATGGATCTCGTCAATGCCATCAGCGCTTACGACATGTCTATATGCCCGATATGAACAATCCGAAGACACATTACGAGGCCTCCGGCCTATCCCTGATATCACCGGCTAGAACCTTGGTCGAGGCCGCTATAGACCTTGATTTTCGGTTTGCGTTACCGATCTTTGACTCGGCCCTTGCCAAGGGAATAACCAAGGAAGAGATAGCCGCCGACTGCGTTCAATGGAGAATCGATTATGCCCGAGTATTCCGCCTGCTGCGCTATGCAAACGAAAGGAGCGAGAATGGTGGAGAATCCCTCGCGCGAGGCACCATCATCGAAGATCGCTTCCTCACGCCGCGTATTCAGGTAACGGTGACCGACCCACAGACGAATACCGAGTACCGCGTTGATTTCGTATGGAAGCTCGATGACGGGCGCGTGATAGTGGCCGAATACGACGGCACACAAAAATACGTGGACCCAGCCATGACCGATAACCGCAGCATTCAGGAGGTGGTGGCCAAGGAACGCGCACGCGACGAGGGACTGAAACGAGCCGGTGCCACCGAAATCGTCCATTTCACATACGCCGACGTCATCGAACGTACTCCGCTGCGGGTAAAACTGATCAAAGCCGGGGTGCCTCAGGTGGAGACCTCCGCATAGCAGTGAGTCCCGCGACGCGATAAACCTTCATCGCATGGGTTCACATGGATTCAGCCCACAGAATATGTCAATATCAATCGGCAAGCTCCAGCCCAAGCCCATGCCCCTCTCCTTCCCTACCGAGAACAATAAACGGGCCCGCATTCCAGCCCGCCGCACTCGCCATATGGGCATGTCCGGAAGACCGTCCAAATTCCGTACTTGGTTTTACCGTCAGCCGTCAATCGTGGCACATCGCATAAAGCCGACTAATATGAGGTGGGAATCGATGATTCGACAACAACTACATACAGGAGAGTGGCAATGGGTGAAGTGATCACCGCCAAGGACAAAGAATATGAGGCCGAGGAGCGCGCTACGGCGCCGGGCGCGAACCAGTCGATGAGCGACCGTGTGAACAACCGCTCGCTGCGCCCGCAGTCGGCTGCATTCAAGGAGTTTATGAAGTCCGGCTGGGCCGACGATGATCCGGAGATCAAGCCTCTCGAATCCTCCAAGTTCACGCCAGCCCGCCTTGAGGCGCTGGGCAAAGCCTTCCCGGGCGAGCGTCTGGTCATTCCGGCCGGCCAGCCGAAGGTGCGCAACAATGATTGCGATTACATGTTCCGCCCGGACACCACGTTCGCCTACTACACCGGTCTGGGTTCCGATTACGAGGCCGGCGCCGTGCTGGTCCTGAACCCGGTCGACCCCGACTCCCCCGAAGCCGCCGCCGGCAAGACGCACACTCCGGAACTGTTCGTGGCGCCGCGCGCCGACAACTCCACCGAGGACTTCTTCATGTCCGCCCACTACGGCGAATACTGGGTTGGCCCGCGTGCCGGTCTCAAGGAGATGCAGGCGATGACCGGCATCGAGACCCACGACATCGCCCAGCTGGCCGACGCCCTGTCCAAGGACGTGGGTGCCGAAGCCGGCGCCGTACGCGTGCGCGTGGTCAGCGAAACCGACCCGCAAATCACTTCGATGGTTGAATCCATCCGCGAGGCCAACGGTTTCGCCGATCCGGACAAGAACTCCGCATCCGACGACAAGCTGCACGAGTTCGCCGCCGAGGCACGCATGGTCAAGGACGGCTACGAAATCAACGAGATGCGCAAGGCCGTGGACGCCACCAAGCATGGCTTCGACCGTCTGCTCTCCGCACTGCCGGCCGCGCTCGACAAGCCGCGCTCCGAGCGTATCCTCGAAGGCGCGTTCAACGCCGTGTCCCGTGAACTGGGCAACGCCGTCGGTTACGACTCCATCGTGGCCTCCGGCCCCCACGCCCCGATTCTGCACTGGATGCGCAATACCGGTGTGGTGAAGACCGGCGACATGCTGCTGGTGGATGCCGGCGTTGAGGTCGATTCCCTGTACACGGCCGACATCACCCGCACCTTCCCGACCAACGGCAAGTTCACCGACTTCCAGAAGCGTCTGTACCAGGCCGTGCTCGACTCGCAGCAGGCCGGTTTCGAAGCCGCCAAGCCGGGTGCCACCTACTCCGACATCCACCACGCCTGCATGCGTGTGATCGCCGAGCGTCTGCACGATTGGGGTCTGCTGCCGGTGAGCGTCGAGGAGTCGCTGTCCCCGCAAGGCCAGCAGCATCGCCGTTGGCTCGCCTGCGGCGTGGCCCACCACCTGGGTCTTGATGTGCATGATTGCGCGCAGGCCCGTTTCGAGTCCTATCAGAGCGCGCCGATTCGCCCGGGCATGATCTTCACGATCGAGCCCGGCCTGTACTTCCGCGAGGATGATCTGCTGATTCCGCCGGAATACCGCGGCATCGGCATCCGCATCGAGGACGACGTGCTCATGACCGAGAACGGCCCCGAATGGATTTCCGCCGGCATCCCGAAGCAGATCGACGACGTCGAAGCCTGGATGGCCGAGCAGGCTGCCCAAGCGAAGTAACCTAAGCTCCCTCTGATGAGGGAGCTTCTTTTCTACTAAGGAGGCAATGTGTCCACTCCGGAATTTGTGTTGGAATTGCGTAAGAAGATCGGCCATGATCTGTTGTGGCTCAATGGCGTGACCGGTTGTGTACTGAACGAACATGGTCAACTGCTGTTGGGCCGTCGTTCGGACACGGGCGAATGGGCGATGGTCTACGGCATCAACGAGCCGGGCGAACAGCCGGCGGACACGGTGGTGCGCGAAATCAAGGAGGAGACGGGCATCGATGCCATCGTCACCGATTTGGTGGCCGTCACCTCGTCAAACAAGGTACTGACCTACGCCAATGGCGACAACACCATGTACATGGATCATTCGTTCCTGTGCGCCCTGAAGCCCGGCGGCAATGCCGAGCCGTTCGTAGGCGACGAGGAAAGCCTGAGCGTCGGCTGGTTCGATCTGGATGACCTGCCCACTCCCCTGGCGGCCAGCACGAGCGAGCGGCTGGAGCTGTTCCATACTTACATCGAGAACAAAAAACACGGCGACGCCCACGCCCTGTTCCAGTTCGATGGGCAGCAGTACTAGCGGATATAAAGTTAGCTCCCTCTGACGAGGGAGCTCCAATGCTATGCGATTACGCCTCTTGGGCTAGGAGCTCGTGGAGGTGGGCGCGGTGTTGCTGCTGTTCGCGCGGGTCGGGCACGGGCAGGGAGGCCAGCAGCTTCTTGGTGTACGGGTTCTCCGGGTGCTGCATAATCTGGTCGGCATCGCCGTGCTCCACAATCTGGCCCTTATGCATCACCATGATGCGGTCGGCAAGCATATCGACCACCGCCAAATCATGGGTGATGAACAGGCACGCGAAGCCGATTTCCGCCTGCAGTCGCTTGAACAGCTCCAACACCTTGGCCTGCACCGACACGTCCAATGCAGAAGTCGGCTCATCGGCGATCAGCAGCGACGGCTTCAACGCCAAACCACGCGCCAAAGACGCCCTCTGGCGCTGGCCGCCGGACAGCTCATGCGGGAAACGGTTCATGTAGGCGCGCGGCAGCTGGACCATCTCCAGCAGATCGCCCACATAGTTCTTGGCATCGGCCACGGAACCGTACTTGTGGTGCACGAGCAGCGGCTCGGCCACATTCTCCGCGATGGTCATCAGCGGGTTGAACGAGGAGCCCGGATCCTGGAACACGAAACCAATGTCCGCGCGCTTGGGCTTGAAGTCACGCTCCTTGACGCCGTTCATCTCGATGCCGAGCACGTTCAGGGAGCCGCCGGACACCTTCTGCAGGCCGGCGATGGCACGGCCGGTGGTGGACTTGCCGGAACCGGACTCGCCCACCAGGCCCAGCACTTCGGAGCGGTGGATGGTGAAGTTCGCGCCGTCCACGGCCTTGAAGTCGGGCTGCATGAGATGGCCCGGGTACGTGATGGTCAGGTTCTTGGCCTCGACGGCGATCGGCTGTTCGCGCCAATCGGCCTTGCGCTCGATCGGTTTGCCCTCGCGGTCGCGCACGACCAGCTTCTGACCGATGCGCGGCACGGCACCCAGCAGTCGCTTGGTGTAGTCGTCCTCGGATGGTAGAAGATCTGCTCCACGTCGCCCTGCTCGACCACGTGGCCGCGGTACATGACGACCACCTGGTCGGCGATGTCCGCGATCACGCCCATGTTGTGGGTGATGATGAGCACGGAGGCGTCGAACTCGTCACGGGCGAGGCGCAGCAGGTCGAGAATTTCGGCTTGCACGGTCACGTCGAGGGCAGTGGTGGGCTCGTCGGCCAGAATCAGGCCGGGGTTGAGCACCAGGGCCATGGCGATGACGATGCGCTGCTTCTGGCCGCCGGAGAACTGGTGCGGGTAGTAGTCCACGCGGGTTTCGGCATCCGGGATGGCCGACCTTCTTCAGGATGTTGGATGGCCGTTGGCGCGCAG
>ENA-OQCO01000871-OQCO01000871.1-human-gut-metagenome-genome-assembly--contig:-NODE-871-length-14308-cov-2.131020_pt1 | contig 14308 bp, 17 predicted proteins | sample MGYA00242500_ERZ504582 | MGnify/ENA primary metagenome ERZ504582 (study PRJEB26092, sample SAMD00036346) | human gut metagenome | host: Homo sapiens | study: EMG produced TPA metagenomics assembly of...
TCGGAATGCTGTGATCGCCATGCAGTGAAGGTAGGTTTTACCGGTACCGGCAGGTCCTACGCCGAAAACGATCATATCTTCACGGATCTTATCCACATATGCTTTCTGTCCCAGCGTTTTTGGCTTGACCGGTCTTCCGTTGATCGTGTGGCAGATACAGTCTTTATCCATCTCCACAAGCGGAGCTTCTTTCTCTTCCATGGTCAGTGACAGTGCATAATCCACATTCTGACTCTGAATGGTATTTCCTCTGACAGAAAGCCCCAGCAATTCCCGGATGATCTTTTCCGCTTTCTGCACATTTGGTGCAGGCCCTACGATCTTTAATATGCCGTCACGGGAAATCAGTGTTACCTGTAAGGTGCGTTCGATCTTTTTTATATGTTCGTCAAACTGTCCGAAGATATTTCTTTCATGTTCTGCCGGAATTTCTATCAGCTGTTCGATGATTCTTGCCGCCATTCATCTTGTCCTTTCGTAACTGTTTTTCTTTTAAAATGTCAACACGGACATTCTATCCTTTTATTTTACCACCTTTTTAGTGGAATTGAAGCCCTTTTTATGATTTTTCTGTATTTTCTGTATGTATATTGTTAATGTTCAATGGTAATATCCCGCGAAGCGTGTTACCGGGAACGGAGCAAACAGTAACTGTATATCGCTCCTGTACCGTGAAATATCTCACCGAACACAGCGTGGACAACAGGAAAAATCAGTTTGTTTCGGAAACAGAAGACGTGGAATCCGGAAGTGCTTTCCGGACTATCGGAGTTTTTTCGCTTCCGGGAATCTGTATGATCACATAGCCCTGTGAACGGCATCTGTTTGCAGTGAGTCTGGTACGGATATTCCGGGAAAGAATCAAGGCATCTTCGCGTACGAGATTTTTCAAGAAATTTTGCAGATGTTTTTGTGAAAGTTCCAGAGATTCTTTCGGTGAATAGCAGTAGGATTTTTTTTTCATAGGGAACGGTTATGATTTTTCCCACGGTGACTGGCAGGTAAAAACTTGGGGTAAGGGTCAGTCGGCGTTCGATGCGATAAATTTCAGAATTATTTTTTGGGGCATGATACCAGGAGATATCGGTTCCGAAGAATGTAAAAAAAGGATAGCTTTCTTGCTCTCCGGGATAAGATTTTACAGTGACCGTCCGGGAAAATTCATCATAATAAGGAAATTGAGTTTTTATAACGATATCTGCATCCGCACGCACATATTCGTAACGTTGTATCTGACTGTCATTATCCAGAATTGCAACCGAACCAGATACAAGAATATCTCCTTTTTTACAGACATCTCCCGGCTTTACCTGTGGCATTCCCATACGGGTGATGATACTTACTACGGTGCCATTCCACGGAGCGGTAAGATCCCAGCTGGTAAGGGTGTCCGCTAAGGCATCCGTTGGCTGCGGGATTTCGTCATTTTCTCTGATATCAATAATCAGACAGGTTCCCTCAAGCTTTGCAGATACCCAGACAACACCGGGAAAGGACTGCCGGATTTTCTGCATCAGCTTCTGACAGTCTACATTTTTCTTTGCCATACCACAGCGGATATCCCATTCGGATAATGTGTCCAGGAGAACAGGTGTGGTATAATAACGGTTTCCTGTGATCTGAATATCCCAGATACGAAGGGAACACACAAATAACAAAATAAAGCTAAGAAATATTCCGAGAAAAAAGCCTTTCTTTTTCGTGCATGAAGTAAAAAGAAAGACAGACCGTTTTTAGATAAGATATGGATCCGGGCATCTGTTTTCCGGCGAAACCGGCCAAGACGCAGGAAATCTCTGGCAGAGAGTTCCATTTCATAGAAGGAAGCTCTGGGTAAGATTTCGAAGAGGAATCCGATTATGTACACAGAGACTGAAAAACCGATCCGGTGCAGGGCTTTCCAGACGAATGCGAACGTAGCCGCGGATATATTTTTTTATAGAATCCAAGAACGTACCTCCCGATCGTCGCAGTCAGATTTCATACAAAACAGATGTGATCTGTCCTGTTACTTTCATCTCAAGTTCTGTGTAGTAAAGAACGCTGAGGGAAATTCCCTGAATGCGTATTCTTCCATTTGCGGTCAGTACTAAAAGATGATCGGAACGGTATTCCAGGATACTTCGGTAATTTTCCAGAAGAATCTCCCGTTCACCAATCAGTGTAATGATACATCCATGATATGCCAGATCGCCGGGAAGTTCCAGCAGATCAGCCAGACACTCTCTCACTGTTGTTATTTTTATTTTTTCACAGAATGCTCCCGGTGTTTATTATTCAGTTTATGAGAATTCGCCGATCTTTATGCTTCCCGGAGGAAAATCAGTGAGAACCAGAGAACCATCTGTTCTCCCATATAATAATCCATGTGATTTTCTTCGATATTTTTGGTCAACAGGATCCCATGACTTTCAATACAAGGATGCATCAGATCCGGGTGGTTACAGGATTTTTTGGGATATGTGCATTTCTCACAGATGGAACAGGAATCCGTGGACAGTGTATAGCATCTCCAGGCATCCTGTTTTAAAAATGCTTCGATTTTTGCAGTGATCTCCTCATGCTCCTGTTTGGTAGCAAGCAGAGCATCCATATTGGAATAATCCGGCACTTCTGCCACAGAAGAAAATAAAAGGGCATGTGTGTACTGCTGGCACCGTTCTCTGCATTTGTCCACAGTTCCTACTGCCGGTGGACATGACCAGGATTTTCCATATCTTGGACATTCCCGCTTACAGATGGTGCGTACTTTGTCATTGAATTCAATATCATCAATGGAAAGAAAGGTATACTGATAAATGGGAAATTGTGTAATATAGTTTTCTATTGATTGAAAGTTCATAAATACTCCTTTTTTACTTAAATCATTACGTTCTATTATACCGTCTGTACCGCCAGAATACAAGTGGTGAATACCGGACCGCTCTCTGGCATATACAGTAAAGACAGAAAAAGAAAAGAGTACCTATGAAATATTTAAATTGTATCAAACAATGGCTGCACACAGGAAAAATAATCCGGGAAACAGACTTTCTTACCTGTTGTGTGGTACTGATTGCCTGTTTTTTTGTCGGCGCGGCGATACACTGTCACACAGAACAGGAGCATCTGGAGACTTCCGGACAGATTCTGCATCCTGAGACAGAGAACTGGGGACTTGGTTTTGGGCAGACCGGAGAAAAACCGACAGGAAATGTATCAGCAGAAGAATTGAAAAAGTATCATGCCGCCTATATGGATCCAACGGATGAAAAAGTCATCTATCTTACTTTTGATGCCGGATATGAAAATGGTAATACACCGGCGATTCTGGAGGCATTGAAAAAGCATGATGTAAGCGCAACTTTTTTTGTGGTGGGAAATTATCTGGAAACCAGTCCGGAACTCGTTAAGCAAATGGTGGCTGAAGGCCATACTGTAGGAAATCATACCTTCCACCATCCGGAAATGTCAAAAATTTCTGATGCAGCTTCCTTTGAAAAAGAACTAAAGGACGTGGAAACACTCTATCAGAAAATTACAGGAGAAGAACTTATCCGCTTCTACCGTCCACCGCAGGGGAAATATAACACACAAAATCTGCAGATGGCCGGCGATCTTGGGTATAAGACATTTTTCTGGAGCCTTGCCTATGTGGACTGGATCCAGGATCAGCAGCCCACAAAAGAAGCTGCCTTTGATAAATTATTAAAACGGATCCATCCGGGAGCGGTCGTACTGCTTCACAGTACTTCTTCTACGAACGCGCAGATTCTCGATGAACTTCTGACAAAATGGGAAGAAATGGGCTATCATTTTGCACCACTGTCGGAACTGGCAGAGAAGATTTAAAGGAAACTGCAAAGATGTTTCAGAGCCGGGAGAAGCTGACAGGAGGTATATTCCCGAACGAAAAAAAGATCAGCCGGTTGCTGTCTGTAAAACAACCGGCTGATCTTTTTTCCGTTAGATTTCGGTTTACTTGTGATAAGGCTGATTGGTCATGATCCGGTAAGAACGATAGATCTGTTCTAACAGAATTACCCGCATCAGCTGGTGGGGAAAAGTCATTTTTGAAAAACTCAGGGCATAATCGGAACGCTTCACAAGTGCATCACCAAGTCCGATCGAACCACCGATTACAAAACAGATATGGCTCTGTCCCCGGATACCCAGATTTTCCAGCTGACGGGAAAATGCAACAGAATCCAGCATCTTTCCGCCTATTTCAAGGGTGATACATAATCATCATCCCGGATATATCGCATCAGACGTTCCCCTTCTTTATCCCGGATACTTTTTTCTACTACTTCACTGGCATGGTCCGGTGTTTTTTCATCAGCCACTTCGATAATCTCCAGTTTGCAGTATTTGCTGAGACGTTTCGAGTATTCGGCAATGGCATCGCGGAGAAATTTTTCTTTGATTTTTCCTACAGTCAACAATGTAATTTTCATAGCTGAATTATATTTCCTTTACATACTCGGATACGCATTCTGGCGGCTTGCAAAATATTCACGTTTCAGCTCCAGAAACAGCTCTGCATTTGTCGCCTGAACATATGGGTTGACATAGAAAATTGCCAGCAGTCCACAGGTACACAGAGACAGCAGGGACCATCCGAGAAACGAAAGATCCAGCACAAAGGTATTCCACTTCTGTCCATACATCAGTTCTTTGCTGAGGCGGAATGCATCCTGTCTTGTCATGTTCGGGTCATCTGCCAGAAGGTAGGGAACCATACGGTATTCGTAGGCTTTTACGATACCAGGTACAATCAGAAGCAGAGACCACAGAGCAATAAAAAGTTTCCGTAAAAATAAAGTCAATACGGTTTTTCCGTACATGCCCTTCTGAAAGGCAAATCCCAGCCGTCCTACCGTTGGCTGATATTCAGAATTTTCCATAAAGAAACGGCAGCCACCGACTTCCAGAGGATTGAAAAGGAAAATCCCAAGTAAAGCACTGACGATCATGACACCACCTACGACAACTGCGATGATTCCACTTACCAGCATACCGGGAATGGAAGTACCGGAGTTGTAATAAAAGTGTCCGATGTCTCCGTCATCAAAGTATTCTGTATAATAAGAATCATCGGAAGTGCCGGAAGAAGTTATCTGATTCCAACTGTTGGATACAGCACTTCCGCCACCGCTGACAAATAACATCAGAATAAATGCAACAAGTACGCTGCGCCAGTAGTTTCTCTGAAAGGCTGCTTTGCCTCTCTCTTTCAATTCAAATCTTGTCCACATCATGTTGTTCTCCTTTTTCATGTAAAAGTATCTGTGTTTTGGTTTCATTATAACATGGAATCTATTGACTCACAAGCAGACTGGAAAATATTAAGAGAAAAGAAAGAGTTTACATAATAATATTATGGTAACTTAAAATGCGTTTTAGGAAACGTATCTGACTGTGAGGATACTGAACAGTTGCAAGCACATTTTCCAGTAAAGTAAAACTGCCGGAAGACTTCTGTATAGAAAATTCTTCCGGCAGTTAAAATCAATCCTGCTTGATTTTATTTTGCTTTGTTTTTGATGAACTCATCGATTCCTTTTGCGGCTGCTTTACCGGCACCCATAGCCAGGATAACAGTAGCTGCACCGGTAACTGCATCACCACCGGCATATACACCTGCTTTGGATGTGGCACCTGTCTCATCATCAGCAATGATACATTTTCTCTTGTTAATGTCCAGACCAATGGTAGTAGAAGAAATCAGCGGGTTCGGAGAAGTTCCCAGGGACATGATAACAGTATCTACGTCCATCTCAAACTCGGAACCTTCGATGACAACCGGACGTCTTCTTCCGGACGCATCCGGCTCACCCAGTTCCATACGAACACATTTGATTGCTTTTACCCAGCCTTTTTCGTCTGCAATGATTTCTGTCGGGTTAGTCAGCAGATCGAAAATAACGCCTTCTTCTTTTGCGTGATGTACTTCTTCACGTCTTGCAGGCAGTTCTTCTTCACTTCTTCTGTATACGATATGTACCTCAGCACCAAGACGAAGAGCAGTTCTTGCAGCATCCATAGCTACGTTACCACCGCCGACAACAACAACTTTCTTTCCGGTTACGATCGGTGTGTCGTGGTCATCGCGGAAAGCTTTCATCAGGTTACTTCTTGTCAGGTATTCATTTGCGGAGAAGACACCGTTGGATACTTCACCCGGGATACCCATGAACATCGGCAGACCCGCACCGGATCCGATAAATACTGCTTCGAATCCTTCATTTTCCATCAGTTCATCTACAGTAGTGGATTTACCGATGATAACGTTGGTGTTGATCTTAACACCGAGAGATTTTACATTTTCAACTTCTGCTTTTACAACTTTATCTTTTGGCAGACGGAATTCCGGAATACCATAAACCAGAACACCACCAGCCTGATGCAGTGCTTCAAAGATAGTTACATCGTAACCAAGTTTTGCCAGATCTCCTGCACAGGTCAGACCGGAAGGACCGGAACCGATAACTGCAACTTTATGACCGTTTTTCTCTGCCGGAGCTTCCGGTTTGATACCGTTTTCTTTGGCCCAGTCAGCTACGAAACGCTCCAGTTTACCGATGGATACCGCTTCGCCTTTGATACCACGGATACATTTTCCTTCACACTGTGTTTCCTGTGGACATACACGACCACAGACTGCAGGCAGTGCACTGGACTGTCCGATTACTTTGTATGCTTCTGCAAAGTTACCTTCCTTCACTTCTTTAATGAACGCAGGAATATTGATACTTACCGGACATCCCTGAACACATTTGGCATTTTTACAGGTCAGACATCTGGAAGCCTCTTCCATAGCTTCTTCTTTGTTATATCCAAGACATACTTCATCAAAGTTTGTTGCTCTTACTTTCGGTGCCTGCTCTCTTACAGGTACTTTTTTTTAATACGTCACCCATTATTTGTCACCTCCGCACTGTCCGCATCCGCCGTGATGAGTATCACCCTCACGCAGTTTTAATAACGCTCTTCCTTCTTCTGTTTTGTACATCTGCTGTCTCTGCATAGCAAGATTCCAGTCAACCAGATGTCCGTCAAATTCAGGACCGTCTACGCATGCGAATTTTACTTCGTCACCAACGATGACACGACAGGCACCGCACATACCGGTACCGTCTACCATGATCGGGTTCATGGAAACGATAGTAGGAATATTATATTTCTGAGTGGTCAGGCAGCAGAATTTCATCATGATCATCGGTCCGATAGCTACACATTTAGTATAAGTTTTTCCTTCGGCGATCAGATCATCGATTACTTTTGTTACCATGCCACTTCTTCCATAAGATCCGTCATCTGTTGTAATATACAGGTTGCCTGCTACAGCTTCCATCTCTTTTTCCAGAATGATCAGGTCTTTGGTCTTTGCACCAACGATAACATCGGCATCAATACCATGTTCATGCAGCCATTTTACCTGTGGGTAAACCGGCGCAGTACCAACTCCACCTGCTACAAACAAGATTTTTTCCTTTTTCAGTTCTTCTGGATCTTCGTTCACGAATTCGGACGGACATCCCAGAGGTCCTACAAAATCTTCAAAAGAATCTCCTGCCTGGAGTTTTGCAAATTTTTCTGTAGATGCTCCGATTGGCTGGAATACAATTGTTACAGTACCAGCTTCTCTGTCGTAATCACAGATTGTCAGAGGAATACGCTCTCCTGCATCGTCCTCTTTTACAATGATAAACTGACCTGGCTGACAGTGTTTTGCTACCATCGGTGCTTCTACAACCATGAGATATACAATCTCATTCAGTTTTTCCGCTTTGATAATTTTGTACATAACATCCTCCTAGTTATTTTTATTTTAACACGGCACAATTTCATAGGGTAACGTGTTATAATCCTCTGTCTATTTTGCCATAAAAATGTAGAAAAATCAATAGCTTCTATTTGGCTTCTGTAAGTTTGTAGATTGCGCTGCCCGGACTGCTGACTTTATTGTGTTCGTCGACAAGAATCGCATAGAAAGTATGTGTTCCTTTTAACATCTTTACAGGCTGATCTTCCTGATACAGTTCGTCGGCAATCGTTGGTTTTTTGTCAAATGCATAATATGCTCTGCATCCTTTTGGAACAATGATATAGATATTGGTATCCATGTCCGTGGTAAAGCTTCCTGATGACGGAGAAATCTGCGGCGGGTCAGGAGCTTCGTAAGCAATCGTGTATGTTTTGCTGACAATATCGCTTGTAATTCCCTTTTTGTTCACTGTAACCGCTTTGATAATGGTCTGACCTTCTTTGAGTGCAATACTGTCGGTATACAGATTACTTGAGGAAGTCGGATCTGTTCCGTCGGTGGTATAATAAATCTGATCTTCGTCCTCTTTGGAATATAAAGAAAGAGTTTTCGGCTCGTCATAGCTGCCCTCTGGAAGGCTGAATACCGGATTCTTACTGATATAAGCAGAAAATTTATTCAGTATGTCATCATTATCACAGCTGTCCAGCAGATTTTTCACTTCATCGGGCTGATCATTTTCCATATATATTTTGATGAGCTGATTATAAGCGGATTGGTTATCCGGTTCCAGACGAATAGCATCCTGAAGCGTTTTGATTGCCTGATCCGTCTTTTCCAGCTTAACCTGTACCTGTGCCAGAAGAAGTTTTGCATCAACGTTCGAATCATCCAGACTGACAGCACGTTCTACAAATTTATAGCTTTCTTCGTATTTGTGATTGGAAAATGCAGTATCTGCCATGCGGATCTGGTAATCAAAATCGTTGTAATTTTTTTTGTCCATACCAAGTTTGAAAAACAGACCGGCAGCAACCAGAACAAGAACACCGGCGACAGATACCAGGATCATCCGTTTCTTCTTCGCTTTTTTTCGACGGCGGTTCTCAGCTGCGATCGCTGCACGCTTTCTGGCAGCGGCGGCTTCTGCCTGTTCTTTTTCTTTTTCAGTTTTTCCTGAACCATATAATCGCCAAAGGAATCATAATCAGGAACCCATTGTACTTCCTGACCGCAATTCAAACAGAAAAGTCGTCCTTCTTCAATCGGCTCTCCACAATTTGAACATCTCATTTTTATTCTCCTTAAAAAAAATATATGTTATAAACATTCTTCAATATAAGTATCAAATTCTTCCATCGACATCAGAACTTTTCGTGGCTTCGTCCCCTCTTCCGGACCTACGACACCGGCTTCACATAACTGATCCATATGCGGGCAGCCCGGTTAAAGCCGATCTTGAACATACGCTGTAACATTCCAATAGAAGCTTTGTCTTTATCAATGATAAATTTTCCTGCATCTACGAAATAAGCATCCAGATCCTGTCCGGAACCTGATCCTGAAGTGCTGCTTTGAGAAGCATTCATCATATCAGTGATCTTACTGTCATATACCTGATCCGTCTGATGATTGTCTGTGAGAAATTCCACAACTTTTCCCACTTCTTTATCTGATACAAAAGCTCCCTGCAATCGCACCGGCTTCTGATATCCCTGTGGATAATAAAGCATATCTCCTTTTCCCAGAAGTTTTTCTGCTCCATTCATATCCAAAATCGTTCTCGAATCCACACCCGAAGATACAGAAAAAGCAATACGGGATGGCATGTTTGCCTTGATCAGTCCTGTGATGACATTGACGGATGGCCGCTGTGTAGCAATAATCAGATGAATACCGGCTGCTCTGGCCAGCTGAGCCAGACGGCAGATCGCATCTTCTACTTCGCCGGGAGCTACCATCATAAGATCTGCCAGCTCGTCTACAATGATCACGATCTTTGGAAGTTTCTGAGGTTTGTTTTCGTCTTCTATATCAGCCAGCTGCTCCACTTTCGCATTATATCCTTTCAGGTCACGAACGTTGTATTCTGCGAATTTGTTATAGCGGTCAGTCATTTCTGCCACAGCCCAGTTCAATGCGCCGGCAGCTTTTTTCGGGTCAGTGACTACCGGAATGAACAGATGTGGAATACCATTATAGACACTTAACTCCACTACTTTCGGGTCAATCATGATCAGCTTTACTTCATCGGGTCTGGCTTTATAGATGATACTCATGATCAGAGTATTGATACACACGGATTTACCGGATCCGGTAGCACCGGCAATCAGCAGATGGGGCATCTTACCTATATCTGCAACAACTGTTTTTCCTCCAATATCTTTACCGACGGCAAATGCAAGTTCAGATGAAAATTCTCGGAATTCCTTTGTCTCTAACAGATCCCGAAGCATAACCGGACTGTTGGTAGCGTTTGGAACTTCTATTCCGACAGCTGCTTTTCCGGGGATCGGTGCTTCGATTCGAATATCGGCAGCTGCAAGATTCAACTTGATATCATCTGCCAGTCCTACAATTCTACTGACTTTGACCCCCTGTTCCGGCTGCAATTCATATCGGGTCACAGTTGGCCCGCAGCTTACATTGGTGATGGTTACGTTTACACCAAAATTGTGCAGGGTTGTCTGCAATTTCATGGCAGTTTCACGCAGATGGTCGTCAGAATCTCCGGATGCATTTCGATCGCCTCGTTTCAGAAAATCAACCGACGGAAAAACATATTCTTTTTTTACAGGTTCTCTGGCGATTTCCTGCTGAATATTTTCTATACCATTTGCTATCTCTTCCTGCGAGGAACGCGGCTTTCTGTTACGGGTGGCTTTTTCCGTATGAGATTCTGTAACAGTATCCTGCTCTTTTGATATATCCGGGTCTGCCTGTACTTCGTCGCTTGTAACAGGTTTTAATTCCTGTACATCAAACGGAAGCTCCTGCCGGATGGCATTGACAGGTTCTTCAGGGACAGGGGCAGGACGTTCGATATGAATCTCCGGCATGGCGGGAGAAGTCGCGTTTGCTTTTGCGGCTTCACGGGCCAGTCTGCGTTCTTCCCGTTGCCTTTGTTTTTCTTTTTTTATATTTTCTTTCGCGTTTTCTTTTTCCGGAACAGTATTGTTTTCTTTTCCTTTTGGCAGCTTCGTCTCTTCCAGTGCAAACACCCCACGTTCTTCTACTCTGCGGGCGTGATTTTCAAGTGCTTCCTGATATACCTTTTCACCGGTTTTCTTTAATGGCGCAAGAACCGTATGCTGCGTGATAATGATCACAGAGATGATCAGAAAAATAAACATCAGTACATAAGCACCTGCAGTACCAAAGGAAACACATAAAAACTTTGCTGTTGCACCACCGATGATTCCGCCGCCGGTTTTGTGCTGTGAACAATAAGTATAATATCCGCTTACCGTATCTCCCTTCAGACAGCCGAGAGTAAACAGGTGAATCAGTGTAGTAAGACACCAGAATGCCAGTGCGACACCCCAGAGTTTCCGAGACATCAGGTCATTGTCATAATTTGCGATAGCAAATGCAGTTCCCATAAACAGAACTACCGGAAACAGATAGGCCATCCAGCCGAACAGTCCGAAAAAAAACTGACTGATAACAGTTCCTACTTTTCCACCGATATCAAAATTGCTGATCACCAGCAGTACGGAAACAGCCAGTGTGATCAAGATCGTGATCTCTGTAACCAGCTCCCGGTTATACGCCTGTTTCTGGCGCTTTTTAGCGGAAGGTGTTTTTTTACGGGTTGTTTTCCTTCCGGCAGTACTCTTTTTTTTTCGTGTCCCCGTTGACGGCATAGATGTTATCTCCTCCCCTTATCTGATATGCTCTACACAAAATAACAGACGATCGCAAGAATCCCCATGATAAAACAATAGATGGAAAAAATGCGAAGTTTTTTCTTCTTTATAAAAGCCAGCATAAATCGAATGGAAAAATATCCGACGACAGCTGCGGTGAGCATACCTGCTGCATAACTGAATCCAAGAGACCAGGTGACAGATTTTGATTCCAGTTTTCCACATTCAAGAATCATAGCACCCAGGATTGCCGGAATCGATACAAGATAAGAATATCGAATGGCGAAACCGCGGCGAAAACCGCATAAAAATCCGGCGGTTATAGTGATACCGGAACGGGAAATTCCGGGAATCACACTGATTCCCTGACATACGCCGATAGCGATAGCCTGAGGAACTGTAATATGCTTTGGCAGCTTATTCCCCAATTGCCAGTTGTCAACTACGAGCAGTAAAACTGCAGTGATAAGCAGACCAAGTCCGGTGACCGGAAGGGAAGAACTCCACCGGTCAACAAGATTCTGCAGCAGATATCCAAGGATACCGGTTGGTATTGTAGAAATCAGGATCATCGCAACCATGGTGCGGTAATTGTTACAAAGAATCTTGCGATAGGGTGTTGTCTGTGCATTATGCATCTTATTATCAATATATATTTTAAAATTGGCAGTCAGATCCTGAAAAATATGTATGGTTTCCACCAACATACGGAACAGATCGTTTTTAAAAACCAGACAAATAGCGATCAGTGTACCAAAGTGCAGCAACACATGAAAAAGTACATCGGTATCTGTTCGGATATTTAATAAATTTTCTAAGATGACCAGATGGCCGGAACTGCTCACCGGCAAAAATTCCGTAAGCCCCTGGATAATTCCCAGAATCATGGCGTCAAAAAAACTCATGGTTATCCTCATTTATTGTTTATTTGTATGCTTCTCTTACATCAAAATATTATTATATCATAAAAATACGGGAGATACAATCTCCCGTCTCTCTTTTCGGATGAAAATCTGAACTTTTAGAAATTAAGCAGCCATGATTGGAGAAAAAGAAATCAGAACTCCGCAAAGTATTGCCAGGGTAATGGCAAGTACGGTAATTACAAAAAAGCGGGGACTTTTTTTATCTTTGACAAGAAGTCGTCCGCACTGTGGACAGTGAGTCAGGCTGTTTTCAAATAACAGCGCACACTCTGTACAACGTTTCATAGCCTTGTTCCTCCGAATACATAAACTTATCTGTTTCCTCATTTTAACACGAATCGATCGGCAGAACAACTATATGTTTTTCTTCATCAGTTCTTTTAGCTTATTCAGTGCGTCCCGGATACCACCGATCTCGTTGATCAGGCCTTCTCTGACAGCATCCTCTCCTTCTAACATGGTTCCGACATCTTTGACCAGCATAGAGGTATCAAGCATCAGTTCTTCCAGACGTGGCTGAGTGATATCGGAATGCGCGGCGATAAAACCGGTGATTCTGTCCTGGGTTTTTTCCATGTTACGATAGGTCTGCATAACACCAATGAACATACCATTTGTGCGCACGGGATGAAGAACCATGGTCGCGCTTGGGACGATGAAACTGTAATCAGCAGAGACGGCAAGAGGAACACCGATGGAATGCCCGCCTCCCAGAACCAGTGATACGGTTGGCTTGCTGAGTGATGCGATCATCTCTGCGATAGCAAGCCCGGCTTCCACGTCACCGCCTACCGTGTGCAGGAGAATCAGGATTCCTTCAATTTGTTCATCATTCTCAATCAGAGCAAGCCGCGGAAGAATTTCTTCATATTTGGTGGATTTGGTACGATCTCCCAGAGATTCATGCCCTTCCACTTCTCCGATGATGGTGAGCAGATGAATCCGGCTTTCCAGGGGGACAGCGTTATCTATCGGTTCTGCTTTTGGCTGTAGCTTTTGTTTCGTTTCCTGTTTGTCCATATTCGGCATCTCCTTTTACTTTCTGTGAACTGTCAGTGTTCCCAATCAGTATGGACAGTTATGGACAAAAAAATACGCCGGAGACATGGGAAACCATGCCCGGCGTAAAATACTATTGTTTTATTCGTCCCAGTTATGATATACAGCCTGTACATCATCATCATCTTCCAGAAGATCCAGAGTTCTCTGCAGATTTTTAACAGCAGTTTCATCTGTCAGTTCCACATAATTCTGCGGAATCATGGTAACTTCTGCTTCTGCCATTACCACGCCTTCTTTTTCCAGAGCTTCACGGACAGTGGAGAAATCGTCCGGATCGGTGATGATCTCATAACAGTCATCCTCTTCGGAAAAGTCTTCTGCACCGGCATCCAGAGCCATCATCATCAGATCATCAGCTTCCATCTCGCAGTCTTCCTTTGCAACAATGATCTGACCCTTTTTATCGAACATGAAAGATACACATCCAGGAGTACCAACGTTTCCGCTTCCCTTTGTGAATGCACTTCTTACGTTTGCAGCGGTACGGTTTTTGTTGTCGGTCAGGGTATCTACGATGATCGCGATACCGTTCGGACCATAGCCTTCATAGGTGATCATTTCGTAGTTATCGGCATTGGCATCACCGGCTGCTTTCTTGATACCGCGTTCGATGGTATCGTTCGGCATGTTGTTTGCTTTCGCCTTTGCGATTGACATCACGCAGCTTGCTGTTGTTTTTCCGGATCCGGACCGCCCTCTTT
>ENA-OQCO01000873-OQCO01000873.1-human-gut-metagenome-genome-assembly--contig:-NODE-873-length-14296-cov-1.914814_pt1 | contig 14296 bp, 18 predicted proteins | sample MGYA00242500_ERZ504582 | MGnify/ENA primary metagenome ERZ504582 (study PRJEB26092, sample SAMD00036346) | human gut metagenome | host: Homo sapiens | study: EMG produced TPA metagenomics assembly of...
TATATGCCGACAGCTCCGTATGAATTACCCTATGAGGGAGCAAAAGAGATGTTGTTGGTAGATGAAGTTGATAATAAGGAATTTTTGACAGGCTTGTTTCATGCAATGTATGATGAACTGCCAGCCCCAAAACCGAAAAAGAAGAAATAAACAATTTCCAGTTTGGCGAACTGATAAAATCCCTTTAGGAACTAAAGGGCGCACTTCTATACTCTCCTATCGGGAGTATCGTGCGTCCTGGGTCACTTCATTCCCGGTCAGCAGAAGAAAACCGCTCGACCAAGAATGTTGCGTCACTTTGTTCCGTCAAGGTGGCTACACCACCTTGTGCCGCTTATGCGGCTATCCCTTGTGGACTTGCTGGCGGCAAACGGTTTTGACAAACCGTTGCGCCAGCAAGTTTGAAGATTAGACATAAACAAATCCTCCGCATGGTCTAAGCCATACGGAGGATTAACTGTTTACGGACACCCGTCTATAGAAGGGAGATTTTTTTGTTTCTGTTTACTTGGTGATACGGCGGGCTTCGATGTAGTAGCGCTTATCCTGAGCGTGGCCCATGGAGAAGGTCTTGCGGGGCAGTACGCCGTCAGCCATGACGGTCTTAAAGAGCTGCTCCTTCCCCATGGCCGGCAGCAGGAAGCCCATGTTGCCGGGCTTGGAGCCCAGTTCACGGGTCACGTCGTCGCCGTGGATATAGTCCACCTCGCCGCCGTTCTCCTTCAGGTACGGATCGATGACCCCCTGCAGGGTACCCACCGCCAGCTGCACCTTGGGATCAGGGACGGTGATGAAATGACTCTCACCGTTCCACACGAACTCGATGGTATGGCCCTCGCCCCGGCCCTCGTAGGCGTTGGGGTAGGCAGCCTGAAATGCCTTCATGAACTTCTCGTGATCCACGCCGAACAGCACCCGGTGAATAGGCTCGAACTGCAGGGCGTCGTCGTGGTTGTTCACCACCTCCACCAGCGCAAACCGGGAGGGCAGCGCCAGATACTCCTCCGGAGTCTTGCCCTTCTTCTGCTCCTCATAGCAGGCCTTGGCGGTGGCCAAAGAGTGGTTGCCGTCGCCCACAGCAAACAGCAGGGGCGCCACGCCGGAAACGCCGTACTTCTTCTGCATGGCCTCGTCGGAGGCAAGGCCCTCCAGTGCTTGGCCACAGCGTCCACCTGCTTGTCGGACAGCTTGTAGCCCCGAATATGGCCGCCGTTTTGCATCAGGTCGAAGTCATACAGCTTCTCCATGGTATCGGCTGCCGCCGTCAGCGGCTCGATGACGGTCTTATCGGGATCGTCCACCAGCAGCATCACATGGGGCAGCTCGATGGGAGCGTGACGGCGCACCTTGGCACGGGGCGGGATGCGATCCAGCACTGTCCCCTCGGTGGCACGAATCAGGCGCCGGAGCCGGGAGTGAAGTCATAGGCATCCAGATCTACCATGCCGATGAGGCCGTGGCGGATGCGTCCGTCGGACTGCTGGCGCTCCACATAGATCAGGGAATCCTCCAGTGTCCGGAATACGCCGTCCTTCAGATACTGCTCCATGGCAGCGTTGATGCCGGAGATGTACTCATCCACATTAGGGGCCTTGAGGTTGGCCTCCGGCAGGATCAGCCGCAGGGTAGACGGTGCCTTGCCCACCTTCTCCTCCACCGCCTGCCAGTACTCCGGCTCGGAGGTGAACTGGTCACAGGCCACCACAGCCCACTTGGTCATGTCCTGATCCTTGGGCAGCAGGATATCCGCCGGGTAAAAGCCCAGCTTTTCAAAGGTCTTGTTCATGTTGTTCCTCCTTGTGTGTGGACGCCGCCGGAGCTGTGCCGCCGGCCGCCCGTTGATTCGTTCCTGTTCTTCCTGTATTATACAATAGTCCCCCCAGCTATTTCAACGCCAATTCCACGGAATCTGAAAATATTTTTGTCGTGCTGACGAATTTTCTGAATAATCCGCCGCCAAATGGGCAAACTGACGGAGCAATCTCACAGATGGGAGGTTTGACCGTGAAGATCGTAGATCGCATCGCCCTGATCCTCGTCATTATCGGCGCTCTGAACTGGGGCAGCATCGGCCTGTTCCGCTTTGACTGCGTGGCCGCCATATTCGGTGGACAGCTATCGGTATGGAGCCGCATCATCTATACACTGGTGGGCATCGCCGGACTGTGGTGCATCACCCTGCTGTTCCGGGAGGACGATGTCGAATAACCGAAAAAACCGCTGCGTGAGCGCCACGCAGCGGTTTTTTATGTCTTATTCCGCAGCCGGAGACTCCTGCTCCGCCGCCCATTCCGCCTTGGCCTCCGCCAGCACCTTTCGGTCATGCTTGGTGGTAAGACTGGCTTCATCGAACCGGGCAAAGAGGTCCGGCCGCCGGGTCATAGTGCGTTTATAGCTCTCTTTTTTCCGCCAGTCCGTCCACCTTCCCATGGTGGCCCGACAACAGCACCTCCGGAACCTTCCGGCCGTGCCACTCCTCCGGCCGTGAGTACTGCGGGTACTCCAGCAGACCGTCCCAGTGGGACTCGTCGGTGTAGCAGCTCTCCTCCGGCAGCACCCCCGGTACCATCCGGCACAGGCAGTCCGCCAGCGCCATGGCCGGTATCTCGCCGCCGGTCAGCACGAAATCCCCCATGGAGATCTCCTCGTCCACGCACTCGTCGATGAACCGCTGGTCTATTCCTTCATAATGGCCGCACACCAGAATCAACCGCTCATAGGCTGCCTTCAGTTCCTTGGCCATCTGCTGGTCAAACACCCGTCCACAGGGGGAGAGATAGATGGTGTGTACCCGCTCCCCCGCCTCCTGACAGATATGGTCCCAGCAGCGGTACAGCGGGTCCGCCTGCATGACGGCTCCCCGGCCTCCGCCGTAGGGATAATCATCCACCTGCATCTGCTTATTGGTGGTATACTCCCGGATCTGGTGAGCGGTAATGGTCACCAATCCTCTGGCCTGCGCCCGCCCGATAATGGACTGCCCCATCATAGCATCAATGGCGTCCGGGAACAGGGTCATGATGTCAATCCTCATCCGTGGCCAGTCCTTTCATGTTCCGCACCCGCATGGTGCCGGTCTCCATGTCCACCCCACGGATGAACACCTCCCGCACCGCCGGGATCAGATACTCCCGCTTCCCCCGGACCTCGTAGACCTTGTGGGCCGGATAGTTCAGCACACGGGTGAGCTTCCCCAGCTCTTCCCCGGTCTCGTCGTCCAGTACCATCAAGCCCTCCAGCTCGGCATCGAAATATTCGCCCTCCGGCAGGTGGGCATCCGTCCGGCGGATGAAGACGGGCTTTCCCTTCAGGGCCAGCGCAGCATCCATATCCTCCACTCCCGGCAGCACCAGCAGTACCGTGGACTTGTGGACCCGTGCGCTCTTCACCTTTGTCTCTTTTCCGCCGATATACAGCGTGTCAAACGCCGCAAGAAAGGCCGGATCGAACCCGGCCGGATTCAGCTTTACCTCGCCCCGGATACCGTGGGCGTTGACGATCTGCCCCACGGGGATAAATTCAGGCCGCATAGAACCCCTCCGCTGTGATAGTTTTCTTTATTATACCACGCCCTGCCCCATTCTTCAATCTTTATTTACAACCGTTGTCACCGTCGGTAACCTTTCTGTAACCAATGCCTCGGCAGCTGCCGTTTTTACCTGTCAGATACCCGCACAAAACCGTGAAAAGTGGTGTGTAACCCCATGAAAAATCCAAAAAACTTGACAAAATTGGGTGGAAGTGATATACTCCTCCCATATTTCAAAAAAGTAACAAAAGTTACAAATGCATTGCGAGGTGATTTTCCACCGCCCCGAACCCCGGAAATGAAGGGCGGAATTGGGAGGTTTTTTATGAAGGAAGCAGTAATCAGAATGGAGACGGCGGCCCGGCCAACAACGGACCGATCCGCATCTCCCCGGCTCTTGAAGGGGTTGCTGCTGGCAATTACTCTGGTGGCTCTGCTGGCCACCACCGTGATCCTCTGTCAGCAGGATATCGAAAACCCCAGCTATGTATACATGATCCTGGACGAGACCGGAATGCAGATCATCGACGGCCGGCCCGACGGTGACCGTACCACGGGTCTGCTGGACATTCGGGCCGACAACAGCAGCCGGGACGCCCAGCTGCTGCTGGTAAAGGGCCAGCAGGTGCAGGTAGCCGACGCTCAGGGCGCCACCTATCTGGTGACCACCCGGCGGGAAACGGTGGATAACCTGCTGCGCCGGTCCGACGTCACCGTGGGCGACGGCGAGATGGTCGTGGTGGACACCACCGGCGAGACGCCTACCGTCTCCGTTATGGCAGAGTATTCCCAGACCCGTGACGTCACCGTCACCACCCCTTACAAAACAGAGCGTGTGGTGAACCATATGCTGGCCAAGGGAACGGAAGAGGTGGTGCAGGAGGGCGTTCCCGGCACCGTCGTCGAGACCTACAAGGACACCTACCGGGACGGCAAGCTGGTCTCCACCGAGCTGGTCAGCACCAGCGAGGACAACGCCGTCACCGAGATCGTCGAGTATGGCACCATGGTCTCCTCCGTGGAGCGATCTGACTACATGGTGGACGTGACGACCTTTGATGACGGCACCGGCTATCTGCTGTTCGCCTCCGGCGACACCATGGCCTTCTCCTCCGTGTACGGCTCCTGCGAATCCACCGCCTACTCCATCCACGGCTGGACGGCCTCCGGGCGGCCCACCGCCTACGGCAACATCGCCGTGGACACCTCCGTGTTCCCCTTCGGCACACGGTTCTATATTCTGACCAACGACGGTTATCTGGAGTACGGCATGGCCGTGGCCTCCGATACCGGCAGTGCCATCAAGGGAACAAAGCTGGATCTGTGGTTTGACTCCTACGACGATGCCTGTTCCTTCGGTCGGCGCTACTGCACCGTCTATGTTCTCAACTGAAGCTCTGCAAAAAAGACCCCCGCTTCCTCTATGGAAAGCGGGGGTTCTTTGTGTAAAACATGATTCCTTTACAGATATCATCAATGGGACAGCTCTGCGTCATAGAAAAACTGCCGCACCGCCGTCTCATATGCCCGGCAGTCCCCGGCCTTACGCACCTGCCGCAGCAGGGTGTCCGTCTCCCGGAAGGACCGGGAGAAATAGTTCCACAGCTCCCGCATATGGTGCAGCACCGGCACGTCGCCGGAAAAATCCCGGCAGTACAGGCCGTACAGCCGGTCGTGAAACTCCCGCAGCTCCTCCAGAGACGCTGCCGGGCCTCCCGTCGCCTGCCGCAGCAGGGACGGGTCCGCCACCAGTCCACGGCCTACCATGACGGCGTCGTCGGGAAAGGTCTCCCCCATCTCCCGCAGGTCACGGACGGTGGTGACGTCCCCGTTGTAGCACAGAGGCAGCGCCGTGTGCTCTGCCGTCCAGCGGAACACCTCCCGGTCTGCCGCCCCCTTGTAGAACTGCGTCCGTACCCGTGGATGCACCGTCAGGCGGCAGATAGGGTATGTCTCCAACAGGGCCAGCAGCGCCGGCCACTCCTCCGCCCGCTCCCAGCCGATACGGGTCTTGACGGAAATTTTCATATCCGGCAGGGCATCGAAAATGCCGTCCAGCAGCTGACGCAGCAGCTCCGGCTGGCGCAGCAGTCCCGCCCCCTTGTTCTTTCCCGTCACGGTACCGGAGGGGCAGCCCAAGTTCAGATCCACCTGCTCCCAGCCACGGCTGCGGCACTCCTTGGCGGCCCAGACGAAGTACTCCGCCCGGTTGGTGAGGATCTGCGGCACCACCGGAATACCCCGGTTTCGCTCCGGATCCATCTCCCCTAGTTCCTTGCGCTGGAAGCTGAAATTCCCGTTGGGGGACACGAAGGGCGTCACATACAGCGCCGCTCCGCCGAACATCTCGTGCTGCACCTGCCGCCAGCGCCAGCCGGTAAGGCCCTCCATAGGGGCTGCATACCACTCATGCATCGATTTTCCCCTCCAAACACATCTCCAGCGTTATGCCCGGTCTGCGCCGGTAGCGGGACACCTCCAGCTGCGGCAGCAGCTGCGAAAAGGCAGCATCCTCCCGGATAAGGCGTTCCTTCTCCGTCCGGGTCAGCTGCTTGATGCGGTATTCCAGCCGCAGGGCCGCTCCCTTGTCCTCCGCCTCCCACAGTGCCGCCAATGCCTGTACCGGGTGGGTCCGTGTGTACCGGGCGCAGGCTGTTCCCCGGTCGGTGTGCTGCCGCATCCGGCGGCAAATGTCCTGTGCGACTCCGGTGTAAAGGGTATCTCCTTCGCAGTATACCATGTATACGAAATACACGTTCCCGCCTCCTTTTTCCTCAGTATAGCACGGATACCCTTGCAATTACAACCGCCATGTGATAGAGTTTTGGGGAAAGTGAGGAGAAAGTATGACTCTTTTTGACCACTATTTGGAATACATGACCCAGCTGCTGGAAGGACGCCGCTCACCGCCGGAGGGCATCACTCTGCCGGAGGGGGACGTGACGGAGAAGGCCGCTTCCCTGAGCCGCCAGCTTCAGCAGATGGGGGCCACCGCCTTTGTCCGTGCCTGCGCCCGGCAGGACGGCGTTACGCTGCCGGAGGAAATTTACCGGCAGGCGGACGATACCGCAAGCCTTCAGCAGCTGCTGCAAAGCGCCGTACAGCAGGCCCCCATACAGGAGGCTTCCCCGGCGGAGGAGCCCTCCGAGACGGCCCCGGATCCCGATGCAGGCAAGCACGCCTCGAGGTGTTTCTGGACTGCGTGGCGCTGGATGACGGTCTGGTGCAGTACCTGATGGAGGTGCTGCAAAAGCGGGACTGGAAGGAGTTTTACAAGCTCAGCCAGATCACCACCAAGCTGGATCTGGACCCGGAGGAATTTCTCTATTGGCTGGGCAACAAGGAGCTCTACGCCGACGAGGAGGAGCGCTCCTGCGCCGTCATCATGGATGTCTGTCTGGAGCGGCTGCGGCAGGAGGGACAGCTGGAGCTGATGGCGGCACTGCTCTCCGGTGACCGCCGGACCTTCGAGCTGTTCCGTTGTCAGGCTCCGGAGCTGCAGCATCTGCCCGCCGCCACCTATGAGTGGTACAGCAAGAACTATTTGGATCGGGACTACCCCATCCGGATGCTAATGAAGTGCCGGGGCATCCGGTTCCCGGAGCATATCCCAGGAAATGAATCTAAGTAAGGAGCAACGATCCCATGACCACCAATGAAATGTATCAGCAGCTGGGCATCAGTCCGGAGGTGCTGGATTTTGGACAGCGAGTACTGGACGGACTGGACAAAGAAATGTCCCGTGTGGACGATATTGCCGAGTATAATCAGGCCAAAGTTCTCTCCGCCATGCACAAGAATCGTCTCAATGCCACCCACTTTAACCTCTCCTCCGGCTACGGCTACGACGATGAAGGACGGGACAATCTGGAGCGCGTCTATGCCGATGTGTTTCACACAGAGGCGGCGCTGGTCCGTCCCCAGATCACCTGCGGCACCCATGCGCTGGCACTGGCGCTGGGGGCCAACCTCCTGCCGGGCGACGAACTGCTGAGCCCCGTCGGGGCGCCCTATGACACCCTGGAGGAGGTCATCGGCATCCGCCCCTCCCCCGGCTCCCTGCGGGAATACGGTGTCAGCTACCGTCAGGTAGACCTGCTTCCGGACGGCAGCTTTGACTACGATGGCATCCGGGCCGCCATCCACGAAAAAACCAAGCTGGTGACCATCCAGCGCTCCAAGGGCTACGCCACCCGCCCCTCCTTCTCCGTGGAAGAGATCGGGAAGCTGATTGCCTTCTGCAAAAGCTGCAAGCCCGACATCATCTGTATGGTGGATAACTGCTACGGCGAACTGGTGGAGCGGCAGGAACCCACGGATGTGGGGGCCGATATAGTGGTGGGAAGCCTCATCAAAAATCTGGGCGGCGGTCTGGCTCCCACCGGCGGCTATGTCTGCGGCCGGCAGGATCTCATCGATCGCTGCGCCTACCGGCTCAGCGCACCGGGCCTCGGCAAGGAGGTGGGCGCCAATCTGGGTCTGCTCACCAGTTTCTATCAGGGGCTGTTTCTGGCTCCCACAGTGGTGGCCTCCTCTGTAAAGGGCGCTATCTTTACAGCTGGTTGCTATGAGGCTCTGGCTTCCGTGTGGTCCCCGGCAGCCGGGAGGTACGCCGGGACATCATTCAGGCGGTGGAGCTGGCAGCCGGGAGGCCATGTGCGCCTTCTGCAAGGGCATTCAGGCCGCCGCACCGGTGGACAGCTATGTGACCCCGGAGCCGTGGGCCATGCCCGGCTACGACAGCGACGTTATCATGGCCGCCGGAGCCTTCGTGCAGGGGGCCTCCATCGAGCTCTCCGCCGACGGCCCCATCCGTCCCCCCTACGCTGTGTATTTTCAGGGTGGCCTGACGTGGTATCACGCCAAGCTGGGGGGCCTCATGAGCCTGCAAAAGCTCCATGATGCCGGACTTTTGCCTAATTTGTAAGCATCCCCTGTCCTGCACGGCAACCAGAAGAAACACAGCCCCGGACGCCGAAGCGTCCGGGGCTGTGTGTTACTCACATCCACATCTCAAACAGCCGCAGCAGGGTACTCAAAAGCTTGCGGTACCACGGGCGGCTCTTCCACTCCTGATACGTCACCCGGCGGGAACGGTCCGTGATACGCTGGATATCCTCCGCCAGCCCCTCAATGGCCGGTACGCCGTAGAGTACCGTACCGCACTCAAAGTGCAGCTGGAAGCTGCGGTAGTCCATGTTCACAGACCCCACAAAGGCCGCCTCGCCGTCTGACAGCACGGTCTTGCCGTGGAGCAGACCCGGCTCGTAGATATAAATTTTCACACGATGCACCAGCAGCTCACCGTAGTGGCTCTGGGCCGCCAGATAGGCGAACTTGTGGTCCGGTATTCCCGGCAGCAGCAGCCGCACATCCACGCCGCTGTCCCCGGCAGAGCACAGGGCCTGCCGCATGGGCTCATCAATGGCCAGATACGGCGTGGTGATATGGACGGAGCGGCGGGCGTTGTTGATGAGGTGCAGGAACACGTCCTCCGCCGTGGAGATGGGATTGTTGTCCGGCCCGTCCACAAAGGGCTGGCAGAAACCCGCCGCCTCCCGGTGGTCGTGGGGGCGGTAGTAGTCCCGCTCCTGCATCAGCTGTCCGCCGTTGCGCTGCCACATATGGAGGAACTCCCGTGTCAGGCCCCATGCGCCGGGGCCGTCCAGCCGGATGCCGCAGTCCTTCCAATAGCCGAAACGGACGGTAAGGTTGGCGTATTCGTCTGCCACGTTGGCTCCGCCGGTGTAGGCCGTGCTGCCGTCGATGCAGACGATCTTCCGATGATCCCGATAGTTGAAGTACAGGCGGTTGACGTAGTGGTGGACCGGGTTGAATATCTGCACCTCTACCCCGCTCTCCCGCAGGGCCTCGATCTGTCCGGCGGGAAAGCGCATCATGCTGCCGAAGTCATCGAAGAGAATCTTGACCTCCACACCTTCCGCCGCCTTCCGGCGGAAGATCTCCTCCATGCGGTCCCATATCTGTCCCTGCGCAATGATGAAGAACTCCAGAAAGATGAAATGCTCCGCCTGCTCCAGCTTCTCCAGCATATCCTGTAAAAATGCCTCGCCGGTGGGCAGATACTTTGTCTCCGTATCACCGTAAAGGAGATATCCTTGACGGCTCAGATAAACACTGAGCCGCTCCCACTGGGGGAATTTTCGCCGCAGCTTCTCCATTTGGATGCGGTGGGCGGCCTGTTGGGCTTCCGGCTCCTCCGGCATGGGCAGCTTTTTCAGGTCCAGCCGCTTTTGCTGCCGGTCACCGTTCCAGAGAAAGTATAGAATGAGTCCCACCACCGGCACCGTCAGAACGAGGAAGATCCAGCCGAACTTATAGCTGGTGCCGTCGGTGCGGTTATAGATCCGCACGGCATAGCCGAAGGCCGCCAGTTCCAGCACCGTGTAGATGATGGCAGCCCGCTGGCGCAGCTCCGTGCTGAGAAAGAATGCCAAAGCGATCTGCCCCAGCAGCAGCGCCGCCACGAAAACCAGCCGCAGCGCCGCCGAGATACGACGTTCCGTTTTCTGTTGTACCTGATGCGTTTTCAACGGGTCACCTCCTGTTCCCTTTGGGATACCACGCAGAGCTGTCCGCCAAAGTGGACAGCTCTGCTTTTTGCTTATTTTCGATTGCGGAGCAGATCCTGCTGGATGTTCCACAGCCTGTCGGACAGGTCCACATAGTAGCTGTGAGGATTGTCGAAGCGCTTCACCTCGTCCCACAGGGTGTCCACCTGCTGGCGGCAGTAGGCCTGAATTTCCGGCAGGCTGGGGCTGTCGTACACCCGCTTGCCCCCCAGAAACACCGGCACCAGCAGAGGCCGGGCGGTGAAGTTATACACCGTCTTTTTCTTCCAGGTGGCGCTGGGGTCGAAGATCTCCAGATCCTTGGTGTCGTCCAACGTCTCGTCATAGACGGTGATGTAGTCGGCGATGGCCTTGCCGGTGTCGTTGCCGTAGAACCGGTAGACCTTCTTGAAGTGGGGAATGGTGATCTTCTCCACGTTCTCGCTGATCTTGATCTTGGGGGTGATGTTCCCCTGTTGATCCTCCACGGCCGCCAGCTTATACACGCCGCCGAACACCGGCTCGGACTTGGCGGTGATCATCCGCTCGCCCACGCCGAAGAGGTCGATCTTGGCATCCTGCAGCAGCAGATCCTGGATCAGGTACTCATCCAGAGAGTTGGATACGGAGATCTGGCACTCCGTCCAGCCCGCCTCGTCCAGCATCTTCCGGGCCTTCCGGGTCAGATAGGCCATGTCGCCGGAATCCAGTCGGATGCCGCACTTGGTGATGCCCATGGGCTTAAGCACCTCGTTAAAGGCCCGGATGGCGTTGGGGACACCGGACTTCAGGGTATTGTAGGTATCCACCAGCAGCGTGGCGTTGTGGGGATAGATCTGGCAGTAGGTCTTGAAGGCGTCATACTCCGAATCGAACATCTGCACCCACGCATGGGCATGGTGCCGCCGGCGGGAACGCCGTAGATCTGGTCAGAGATGGTGCAGGCCGTACCGGCGACACCGCCGATGTAGGCGGCACGGGCGCCGATGATGGCGGCATCCGCCCCCTGTGCCCGGCGGGAGCCGAACTCCAGCACCGTGCGGCCACGGGCGGCACGGGCGATGCGGTTGGCCTTGGTGGCGATCAGGCTCTGGTGGTTGATGGTCAGCAGCGTGAAGGTCTCGATGAGCTGGGCCTCGATGGCCTTGGCCCGGACGATGACCATGGCTCACGGGGAAACACCGGGGTTCCCTCCGGCATGGCGTAGATGTCGCCGGTGAAATGGAAGTCCTCCAGATAGGACAGAAATTCCTCGCTGAAAAGGTTCCGGCCCCGCAGATAGGCGATGTCTTCCGGAGAGAAGTGCAGATTCTCAATATAATCAATCAGCTGCTCCAGACCAGCGGCGATGGCAAAGCCGCCGCCATCCGGCACCCGGCGGAAAAAGACGTCAAAGTAGGTGATATGATCCTTGTAACCGCTTTCAAAGTAGCCATTGCCCATGGTCAACTCGTAAAAGTCGCAGAGCATGGTCATGTTCAGCTTTTCCTCAGTTTTCATTTTCATACCTCAAGTAAATTTTTTTTTGGGTGTGCTGCATACCATTATACTATCATTCCCCGAAACAGGCAATCCTTTTCCGTATTTTTCTCCCCGCTCCTCCCCTTTTCGTCGGTTTTTCCCGGGCATTTCGATAAAATCTGTGTATCAGGGGTTGACAAAACAATCTCTTCTTGCTATCATAAGAAATTGTAGAGTTCTCTTACAAGTTCATACCTTATCAAGAGTGGCGGAGGGATCGGCCCGATGAAGCCACGGCAACCTGCGAAGCAAGGTGCCAAATCCGGCGTATGCTGAGTGCGGAAGTGATAGTCCCGCATTCGTCCTTCGACAGATGAGGAGCGTTATTCTAACACGATCCGTCGAATGGCGGAGCGTGTTTTTTCATGCTCCGGTCAACCTGAGAGAGCTTTCACCCGTATGGAAAATATTTTATAAAGGAGCATGGAAAAGCTATGGCAAAGAGACTGTTTACCTCGGAATCCGTGACGGAGGGACATCCCGACAAAATCTGCGACCAGATCAGCGATGCGATTCTGGACGCCATCATGGAGAAGGATCCCAATGGCCGTGTGGCCTGCGAGACCTGCGTGTCCACGGGCCTGATCCACATCATGGGCGAGATCACCACCCACTGCTACGTGGATATCCCCAAGATCGCCCGTCAAGTGGTGCTGGACATCGGCTATGACCGGGCCAAGTACGGCTTCGACGGCCACACCTGCGCCGTTATCACCAACATCGACGAGCAGTCCGGCGATATCGCCATGGGCGTGGACAAGAGTCTGGAGGCCAAGGAGTCCGGTGACAGTGCGCTGGACAACGGCGCCGGCGATCAGGGCATGATGTTCGGCTACGCCTGCGACGAGACGCCGGAGCTGATGCCGCTGGCGATCTCCCTGGCCCAGAAGATGGCCAAGCGCCTGACGCAGGTCCGTAAGGAAAAGCTGGTGGATTACCTGCGCCCCGACGGCAAGACGCAGGTGACGGTGGAGTATGACGAGAATGGCAAGCCCACCCGTGTGGATGCCGTGGTGGTCTCCACCCAGCATGCCGCCGAGGCATCTCTGGATCAGATCCGCCGGGATATGATCGAACTGGTCATCAAGCCCACGGTTCCCGCTGAGCTGATGGACGAGAACACCAAGATCTACGTCAATCCCACAGGCCGCTTCGTCATTGGTGGCCCTCAGGGTGACAGCGGTCTCACCGGCCGGAAGATCATCGTGGATACCTACGGCGGCAGCGCCCCCCACGGCGGCGGCTGCTTTTCCGGCAAGGATCCCACTAAGGTGGACCGCTCCGCGGCCTACGCCGCCCGGTACGTGGCCAAGAACATCGTGGCCGCGGGCCTTGCCCGCCGCTGCCAGGTGCAGTTGGCCTACGCCATCGGCGTGGCCCAGCCGGTGAGTGTGCTGGTGGACACTTTCGGCACCGGTACGGTGGGAGACGACAGGCTGGAGACTGCCGTCCGCAAGGTGTTTGACCTGCGGCCCACGGCCATCATCCGGGACCTGGACCTGCGCAAGCCCATCTACCGCAAGCTGGCCGCCTACGGCCACATGGGCCGGGAGGACCTGGGCGTGACCTGGGAGAAAACTGACCGCACGGAGGCTCTGAAGGCCGCCGCAGAGGCGTGAAGCCTTTTTCAAAACTGAATCAAACGGTATGATACAGGCGGCGCCGCTGATTTTCAGCAGCGCCGCCTTTTCCGCTCAAAGCTCCATGGACAAATATACCATGTCCGACAAAAGCCGCCCCCCTTCGTATATGGGGTGGTCGTAAAATTGAAGGAAGAAATTGGGGACCCGGTGGCTTTCCCGGAACCCGCAGGCCCGGTAGAAGGGGAGGGTGAGGGCACTGTCCCCGGTGCCCACCAGGAGGCATGTCCCTCCGGCGGTCCGGCAGGCGCCGGCCACATGCCGAACCATGGCCCGGCCGTAGCCCTGGCGCTGAAAGGCCGGCTCCACGGCCAGATTTTTGATCTCGAACACGCCCGGCGCCTCCTTGGTCACCACGCACACGGCGCGAAGTCCGCCGTCGTACAGCGCCAACAGCGTTCCGCGGTCCAGATAGCGGTCGATCATGTCCTCCTGTTCGTCTCCCAGCAGCAGGAGGGGGAGAAAGTCCCGCTTGCCCGACTCGATTCTGCGAATATCCATGCCTGCGCCTCCCTGTCTCTGATACGGGTAGAAGAGCACATTTCCTCCGGATTGTCAAGTCCGGGGTGCCGTAATTTGTCTAAAAGAGTCCGAATGTGTCGAATCTATTTCAAAACCTGCGATTTTTGATATGCTATGTATGAATTGAAGAGGAGAGGAGACGGTTTCGGATGGATGAAGATATCCTGCGGACAGTGGAAAAAATCAGTGGGAAACTGAGCCGGGACTGCTATTACGACCTGTGCTGCCTGGTCAAGGCTGCCATCCCCCCGTATGCCGGGCACCTTCTCCATGGAGACGCTGTATCCGGAGGCGCAGAGATACAGTGAAAAGGAAAAGGACACCCTGGCAAAGGCCCTCTCCCGGGCGGCGGAGGACATCTGGGACTGCGGAGACCGGGCGGAGCTGCAGAAGCTCTTTCAACGCGTGCTGCGGGAAAAGCCCACGCCGAAGGATCTGGTCCGGGTGCTGGCCTTGTCGATCTGGCGTCCGGCGCAAGGCGGTGCGGCCGCAGGTGCGCTATCAGGTTCTGG
>ENA-OQCO01000876-OQCO01000876.1-human-gut-metagenome-genome-assembly--contig:-NODE-876-length-14202-cov-1.278792_pt1 | contig 14202 bp, 17 predicted proteins | sample MGYA00242500_ERZ504582 | MGnify/ENA primary metagenome ERZ504582 (study PRJEB26092, sample SAMD00036346) | human gut metagenome | host: Homo sapiens | study: EMG produced TPA metagenomics assembly of...
TCGGCATAGCGATATACTAATATCAACTATGCCAATATTTTTTCTGGGATTGAAAATCCCTAAATCCCCCCAAAACGGAGAGCTTTAATTTCAATCCTCTTTATAATTAAGGATTTTTCTGATGCCCTCTGTAATAGAAACATATTCCTCATAAATCTTATCAAAATAATCTTTTCCGGCATCTTCAATGTGGTAATAAACTCTGGTTCTTCTTTTTCCTATAAGTTCCTTATGATCTGATATCATTCCTTTTTCAATAAGTCTGTAAAGACTCGGATACATAGTACCTTCTTTTAAAATGAATAAACCATCGCTTCTCTTTTCGAACTCCTGGGTTAACTGATAACCATACATATCTTCTTGCTTGAGCAAATGCAATATAAGAAGTTCCGTCATCCCACGTTTTAAATTTTCCTGAATTTTCATATTTACTCTCACCTCTTCCTAACTTCTATTAAACCATAAATATTCAATTTTGTCAATACTTTTTTGCAAATTCTGCAAAAAATCTATAATATAATAAAATACTATCATTCAGTTATCAGAATCAGGCAGAATAAATATCGCCAAAATATAAACGACTACAGATATTCCTCCTGCAAAAGCAGCGGCTGCAAAAATCAAACGTATTACGTTTGCGTCAACATTTGTATATTCCCCTATGCCAGCGCAGACACCGCATAACATTTGATTGCTTTTAGATCTGTATAGTTTTTTCATAAGCATTCGCCTCACTTAAATAAAATATCAATATTGCCTATTCCGCATTCTACATCAATATTATATTTTCCTTCGGTATTATTCGATATATCCTTTCCGTTAACATTTATATTTCCATTTATAATATTAAACGCGTAATCGTTTTTGTCGCCGTATAATGTCGCTTTGACGTTACCGACTCCACACTCTATACTGCTGTTTCCTTCAATAATTCCATTAAGCTTTAATTCACCCATGCCCACTTTTATTTCAGCATTTTCAGAATGAAAATTTTTAACGTCCGCTTTGCCGGCGCCACAGGATAATGAAATTTTATCCGATGAAATGTTTTCAGCCAGAACCTTTCCTAATCCATTATTAACTTCTATATAATCCGAAGTTATACATTCAATATTATTATTTCCCAAACCGCAATCTATAAAGATTTTTTCAGCAGTCAAATATTTAATTTTATTATAGCCTGAACCTGTCTTTATCTGTATATCCTGAAGAGAAATATCAGCGGGAATAATTATCTGTATTTTACCAGCTTGTTTTACCAAACCAGGTATGGAAATCATCTCATGCCACTTATTGAAATCATATTTCAACCTGAAAATATGGCCTGACACAGAATAATTCAAATACTTTCTTGAAATATTATTAGCATTTATCTCAATTTTATCAACATCATTAGACGCTATTATATCCACATCAGTATATGTTATATTAATATCAAGGCCCGCTATGCCGTCCGGATCGACAACGGCTTGAATATCTGTCAGATTAAGCTGTTTTATATAGTCTTCTTTAGCTCCTACAGAAATTCCAATTACAGCAATGATTATTCCTAAAATCATAGTAAGCGATGGTATTATGTACTTTAATAGTCTTTTTTTTCTCATACCTTAACCTCAGACTTTCCAAGAATCTTATTTATTAAAGCTGCAAAGCACAACAAGACGCCCTTTAATAGCTTCAGCCATAGACTCGTTAGAGGCAGAAACAACAAAAACGGAATACTGCCTAAAATCATTCCGACTCCTATAAGAACAAGACCTATAGATATAACATTTACGATATTAGCCACTCCCATGCAAAACAACAGGATACCGCCTGAAATAAAACCCAGCATAACCGCCGCAATAGCAATGAATAATCCAAATATAATGCCTGCCGCCGCTGCAATAACACTTCCCCATACAGGAAAAGTAAATATAACCAGCATAACCGCAATAATCTTCTGCCGAGAATTCAGTTTTTGCCGCACTGCTTTTACTTCCTTTTTAGTTTTTTTTACCGTTAAAGATAGTTTATTACTGTTATTTAAGATTTTATGCGCAAGATTTTCCGGAGAACCAAGACTTGCAATAACATCCTGCTCATTGGATAAACCGGCGTCATCAAAATAATTTCCGTAATATCTGACAGCCGCTTCACGTTCCTTCGCGGGAAGCGACATTAAATTATTTTTAAGCTTTGAGAGATACTCAAATTTATTCATTATCTGAAATCATCTCCTGTAAAATTATTTTATCTATTTTTTCTTTGAACACATTCCATTCTTTACAGTATTTTTCAAGCTTATTCTTACCTTCGACCGTAATACGATAATAACGTCTGTTGCGTCCTTTATATTCCAAATCAAAGGCCTCAAGGCAAACATCTTTCTGAAGGCGTCTTAAAACAGGATATAATGTTGATTCAGATACATCAATGATTTTTTGAAGCTCATGAGTTATCTCATAGCCATACGTTTCCTTTCTGCTTACTATTGAAAGAACCATTGCGTCAAGCAGCTTAGCGCCTACGGGAAATTCCATTGAATCAGACACCTCTTTTTTATATTATTAAATTACTTTTAATATTATACAATATATAGTATATAAAAGTCAACCTATTTTATATTATATTCTTAAATTATTTTTTTGTTATATGCACGGTCCGTTAATCACTATCATAATATATAAAAGAAAATCTTATCAGAAACGAGGGCTTGCTATGAATAACAATATAACTTTTCTGGTTGTCGGCGGAGATTTAAGACAAATATACACAGCTTCTGCCTTGTCAGAAAATTTTAAGGTATATGCTGCCGGTTTTGACAATAATGTGTCATTACCCCAAAGAATAATATCTGTCGGAAGCAGCCTTGATTTGCCCGAAAAGGCCGATTATGTAATTTTACCGCTTCCGGCGACTCTTAATAGTATATTTGTCAATACTCCGTTTTGCAGAAACAACATTCCTCTGACAAGCCTTACATCTGTTCTAAAGGACGATGGATTGGTTTTAGGCGGTAAGCTTGACGCCGCCACCATAAAGATTTTCAATAAATGCGGAATAGAAGCGATAGATTATTTTGACAGAGAAGAACTTAACGTACTTAACGCGGTACCAACGGCCGAAGGCGCAATACAGATTGCCATGGAAGAAATGGCTTCAACTATATTCGGTCAGCGTGTTCTCATTACTGGTCATGGACGTATTTCAAAGGTGCTTATTAAAATTCTTAACGGAATGGGAGCAGAAGTGACAGTTACCGCCAGAAAATATTCCGATCTTGCATGGGCGGAAATCTACGGCTGTCACGGAATCCAGACGTCTTCGCTAAAAGATTGTATTAGAAATTTTAGTCTGATCATAAATACCGTTCCAGCGGTAATACTCAATGAGGACATTCTGAAAGAAGCCAGCGCTGAATCGCTTATAATAGACCTGGCCTCTAAGCCCGGAGGAGTAGATTTCGATACTGCCCGCAGGCTTGGATTAAAGGTGGTCTGGGCTCTTTCTCTTCCCGGTAAAGTAGCGCCGGTAAGTTCAGGAGAAATAATTGCATCAACTATTCTGAACATCCTTAAAGAGAGGAGATATACAGATGGCTGATCTTTCAAAGATCAAAATAGGATATGTCATGACCGGTTCCTTTTGTACATTCAATAAAAGTTTTTTACAGGCAGAAGAGCTTATAAAATCAGGAGCTGATTTACTGCCTGTAATGTCATATAACGCAGCCGAAATAGATACCAGATTCGGCAATGCAAAAGATAATATAAAAAATTGGAGGAAATAACCGGTAAAGAAGTGATAAAAACAATAGAAGCTGCCGACCTATCGGTCCAAAAAATATGACGGACATTCTCGTAGTCTGCCCATGCACCGGAAATACTATAGCTAAGCTTGCTTATAGTATAACTGACTCTCCCGCTACAATGGCAATTAAATCTCACCTGAGAAATAAAAAAGCCTGTTGTAATTGCACTGGCGTCGAACGATTCTCTTTCCGGTTCAATGAAAAATATAGGCGCGCTTCTAAATATGAAAAATTATTATTTTGTTCCATTTTTTCAGGATGATAAAATAAAAAAACCCACCTCGGCTATTTGCGATTTTTCACTTCTGAAAGATACTATTGAAGCCGCTCTTCACGGAAAACAGCTTCAACCTATTATTTTTTAAGAATGGCTGTATCAAAATTGATACAGCCCTTCTTTGATTCTTATACTAAAGCTTTTACATATCGCAGAATAAATACATTGAAAATTTTTTTCTATTAACGCTTTACAAAATTTGATTTCTGTTTCTCCTGAGCTTCAATCATTTGCGACATTCTTTCATCTATTCTTGCCTTATTTTCACTATTTAGGCGACTGAATTTCTCAGTAAAGCGTGACGATGATATACCTTTACAAAATGTTTTGTCATTAGTTCTTCCGGCTATATAATCCAAGGAAACATTATAATGGTCAGCTAATATTATCACCTTAGAAAACGGTATATCGGTTTTTCCTCTTTCATATTTTCCATAGTGATTAGTTGATACCTTGATTATTTCTGAAACTTCCTCCTGTGTTAAATCGGAATCCTCCTTTAAATCTCTCAGTCTTTGGTAATATTCCATAAATACAATCCTCCATTAATAATATATGATTAAAATTCTATCACATAAATTGTACGGATAATTAGTTTTCAAACTTATTTGGTAGATTATGTTAATTTATCAATTTTATAGCATGTATTTATGGACATTATTTATATAAGCCTATAAAATTATAGACAAAATATTTTTATCTAAATAAAACCAAAAACTGCAACTTACGGATATCTATTAAATTTTATCTTGACATATTTAAACAATTATTTTATAATATAGCTTAGATGATTTAAATATTGAAGTATGATCAAACACGTTTTGATAATAAAACGGAATCTCATTATATTATAGGTACAAAACCTCTGATTATACTTAAATACTTTAGACGGCCGTTATATTTTCTATGCGATATACAAATATAAATTATCAAAGAAACATTTACCATGAATTTAATGAGTGGCTTGCACAAAAATACATATAAGAGAATTTTCCTTAAGAAAAACTTCAAATTCTTCAAATAATAAATCGAGGCTACAGAACCGGAAATTCTATGAAATTTCAATTTTATAAATCAAGTAATTTGAAGATCAAATAAATTCGAATAAAATATAGTAGCGTTTAATTCGGGAATATGCTATAATTATTAAAAACTATAAGGAGTAATTATGGAAAACACGGATTTAACAACAAATGGAATAATTTACAAAGCGGCGCTTATCAGCGCCGATACCGGTGAATTTGACGCGGAATCGTCAATTAAGGAGCTTGAAGAGCTGGCTCAGACCGCCGGCGTAGAAACTTCATTTTATTTTATACAAAAGCGTCCGTCATATGACAGCGCCACCTGTATAGGTTCCGGAAGGCTGGAGGAAATTGCTGAAAATGTCAGGGCTATGGATATAAACCTTGCAATCTTTGACTGTGAGCTTACCGCCAATCAAACAAAAAATATAGAAAATATTCTCGATATACAGGTAATCGACCGCACAACTCTTATACTTGATATTTTTGCCCAGCGCGCTCGCACTAAGGAGGGACGTATCCAGGTTGAGCTGGCTCAGAATAAATACCGCCTTGCTCATCTTGCGGGAAGAGGAATTGAAATGTCAAGGCTCGGCGGAGGTATCGGCACAAGAGGTCCGGGAGAATCCAAGTTAGAAACTGACAGACGTCATATTCGCAGGAGAATTGAAACGCTGGAAGCTGAACTTAAAAAGCTTGAAAAGCGCAGAGGCTATTACCGTGCAAGGAGAAAAAAGGATAATATTCTGACCGGCGCTATTGTCGGCTATACTAACGTCGGCAAATCAACGCTTCTTAACGCTCTCACAGATTCTAATGTGCTTGCTGAAAACAAGCTTTTTGCCACGCTTGATATAACGTCGCGTATGCTGGAACTGCCCGACGGAAGAAGTATTATGCTTACTGATACAGTAGGACTGATTAGGAGACTCCCCCACCAGCTTATAGAAGCGTTTAAAAGTACTCTGGAGGAAGCAGCAACCGCAGATATTATTATCAATATTATAGATATAAGCGCAGAGGACGGACTTGAACAGGCGGAGGTCACTGATTCTCTGCTCAATGAACTTGGCTGCGGCGGAATACCTAAAATAAGAGTATATAACAAAGCAGATAAAATCGAAAATCCTGAAAGCTTACCCAATGACGATAAAACCGTTATAATATCGGCTGAAAAAAGAATCGGATTTGAAAATCTTCTCAGCTGCATCGCTGCCAATCTTCCGAAAACTTCGGTAAGACATACTTTTCTCATTCCATATAATCAGACGTCAGTTATAAATCTTATACGCGACGGCGGTAAGCTTTTTTCTGAGGAATATACTGAAAACGGAACTATGATAGACGCGCTTGTAGATTTTAAGCTGCTCCACCTTGTAAGGCCTTATATAGTAGAGCCTTAAACGGAATCCTATCAGCAAATACGATATAATTACTATTCTTTCTATAATAAACCTAAAAAAATCCCCTTATCAGACCTGATAAGGGGATTTTTTCTTTATATTTTCATTCCGATATCCAATGCTTTTAAATTTAAACCTACCAGAGTTTCCTTAGACGCCGGAATAATTTTTTTGAGCGCGCTCTCAACTGATTCTATATCTATAATACCAGTTTCCTTTAAAAGCTTTCCGCAAAGAATAATATTCGCCATACCGGCAATTCCGTGTTTTTCAGCTAAGGCAGTCGCAGGCACATAATAGCTTTGAATATCTTCCCTTTCACACTTCTCTTCAATCATTGACGAATCAATAAAAGCTTTACCGTCCGATTTAACCTTGTCAATAAATCTTCTGTAAGACGGTAAATTCATAATAATCAAATAATCAGGATTCACGAATAATGGAGAGCTTATCGGAGCGTCAGAAATATTGACTGAACAATTTGCGGTTCCGCCTCTCATCTCAGGACCGTAAGACGGAATCCAGCTTACCTCCCTTTCCTCAATCATACCGCAGTAAGCAATAAGCTTACCGGCAAAAAGTATCCCCTGCCCTCCGAAGCCTGAAAAAATTATACTTTTATTCATTTGCTCTCTCCTTTGCAGACGAATCCTTATAAATGCCCAGCGGAAAATAAGGCATACATTCCTTCCTCAGTCTTTCAAGAGATTCCACCGGCGAAAGCCCCCAGTTCGTCGGGCAGGTTGATAAAACTTCAACTATCGAGAACCCTTTTCCGTCACGCTGATTAATAAAAGCCTTTCTTATTGCTTTCTTAGCGTTCATAACCTCCTTGGGAGAATCAACGGAAACCCTCTGTGCAAGAGCTGTGCCGTCTATCTGGGCAAGTATTTCGCACATTTTTACCGGAAATCCCGCACTCTGCACATCTCTGCCGTAAGGGGTTGTCTGAGTAACCTGCCCCGGAAGCGTTGTAGGAGCCATCTGTCCGCCCGTCATTCCATACGTTGTATTGTTTATAAATATTACCGTTATATTTTCGCCTCTTGCGGCTGCATGTACCGTTTCAGCGGTCCCTATTGCCGCCAGATCTCCGTCGCCCTGATAAGTAAAAACAAATTTTTCAGGCAGGGAGCGCTTTACTCCGGTAGCCACAGCGGGAGCTCGTCCGTGAGGAGCCTCAATCATATCGCAGTTAAAATAATCGTATGCCATAACGGAACACCCTACCGGGCAGATTCCGATCGTATCCCCTTCTATCTCCATCTCGTCAATGATTTCACAAATAAGTCTGTGTACTATTCCATGAGTACAGCCCGGACAGTAATGCATGCTGACGTCGGACAAAGAATCAGGCTTTTTAAAAACTATGCTCATATAAATCTCCTTATAGCTTGCCGTTGATCTCAGTTAGTTTATCTATTACTTGTTCGGCTGTCGGTATTATCCCGCCGGTTTTTCCAAAAAAATCAACGGGCAGCGAACACTCAACCGCCAGCTTAACATCGTCGATCATCTGCCCCATGCTCATTTCAACGCAAAGAAAACGCTTGGCAGTTTTCGCTGTTTTTTTATAATCCTTTACCGGAAACGGCCATAACGTTTTCGGTCTAAGAAGCCCTGCCTTAACGCCTCTTTTCCTGGCTTCAGATACGGCGGCTTTACATATTCTTGAAGCCGCGCCGTATGCTGTAACAATTACTTCTGCGTCGTCTGTCATAAATTCTTCAGAATCAGTCTCGTCCGCCTCTATTTTTTTATACCTTTCAAATCTGTCAATAATGGATTTCTGAAGCTCGTCCGGATTAAGAAATAAGGAATTAATAATATTATGCTTTCTTTTATTTCTGTGTCCGTTAGCCGCCCACGGCTTGTCATGATTATTATTGCTTATTTCCGGAAAAACCACCGGTTCCATCATCTGTCCCATCATACCGTCAGACAAAATCATTACGGGAATCCTATATTTATCAGCAGTTTCAAACGCTTTCACACACATATCGGCCATTTCCTGAACGGAATTAGGAGCAAAAACAATCATTCTGAAATCTCCGTGACCTGCCGATTTTACAGCCTGCCAGTAATCGGACTGCGCTGGCTGTATGCCTCCTAAGCCCGGACCTCCCCTTTGCACATTCACTATAACGCACGGAAGATCACTTCCGGCAATATAAGATATACCCTCTGATTTAAGGCTGATCCCCGGCGACGACGAAGACGTCATAGCTCTCACTCCGGCTGAGGCGGCGCCTAAAACCATATTTATTGCAGCGATTTCACTTTCCGCCTGCAAAAAAACTCCGTTATTCTTCGGCATCTTTTTCGCCATATAGGCCGCTATCTCGGTCTGGGGAGTTATAGGATAACCAAAATAGCATTTGCAGCCTGCACGTATAGCCGCCTCCGCCAATGCCTCGTTTCCCTTCATTAAAATACGTTCCATATTTATTCCTTCACCTGTCTTTCAACTATGATAGCGCATTCAGGACACATTACTGCGCACATTGTACATCCGGTACATTTTTCAGGACAAACGCATTCAACAGTGAAGTACCCGTTTTTATTCACTTTATCCTTCTGTATGTCTATTATTTTCTGCGGACATGCGTTTTTACACAGTCCGCAGCCCTTGCATTTATCAAATATTATTTTTATACTTCCCATAAATTTTATCCTCTTAAAATATATTTTCAACGTAAATTTCCACATATTCAGTGATATTATCTAATGCAGAACATTTAAGAAATGCCGGAGCGGTGTGACATAGCAGCGGAATTCCGGTTATATCCGACAGCTTTTCAGCAAAAGAAAAGGAACCGGTAATATCCTCTATTGCCGTTATTTTCCCTATATTTGAATTGTTCACGATTTTAGTATGCTTCATTCTTGCTGATTTTTCAATACTGTCAATTAAATTAACAGCGGATTGAATATCGTTATAGGTATCCCGATATTTATTTACAACATAAATCATATCTATATTTTCGGTATACTTTTTTTAAAACATAATTAAAGCTGCCTAAAATTATTGCTCCTGCGTCATCTCCTCCAATATCGAGAATAATGTAATCGTTTTCACAAATAATCGCTTCTAAATCAAAACAAACCGCAGGTATATCTAAATTTGTATTAGCATATGCCGTACCGGCATATGAAATATTATTTTTCTTAAATTTATCCCTGAAATCCGCAGTACGGAAATAAGGATTAACAATATCCATATCCGCTATCGCTGTTTTAAAACCTTGTGCCGCATATCTGAAAGCCAGATTAATAGCGTAGTTTGTTTTTCCGCATCCGTAGTGACCGGTTATTATCTGTATTTTTTTCATTACCGCCTCCATTTTTAATTATAGTACTTTTCACATTTCAATTCAATACCTTATAAAATAAAAAAATGTTTATCAGACAGTTTTTTATCATAAAAGGTAATATTATAGCGTTAATTTTTTAAACCAATATTATTTTCAGCTTCTTATACCTGCTCTTTCCCTTGACATTAGCATTCATTATGTTTATAATAAAAAAGAAATCAGTATAAATTCGCATGATTGAATAATGCAACGATATTTGTCATAGGCTTTAACTATGGTTATAAAAATATTATAAGGAGATTTATTATATGATCAAAATAATTACAATAAGTCGTGAATATGGAAGCGGCGGAAGACTAATCGGCAAAAAAACTGCTGAAAGCCTTGGATGGAAATTCTATGATAAGGAAATTATTGAAGCGGCGGCTAAGGAAAGCGGTCTTTCCGAAAGCTTTATCGAGCAAAGCGGAGAATATGCTTCCGCTACAACCAGTCTGCTTTTTAATCTTTCTGTGGGCAACAATCTTAACAACGGTATCATGTCTCTTTATAACGAGGTATTCAACGCTCAGCGCAGACTAATTGAAGGCTTTGCGGATAAAGAACCTTGCGTTATCGTCGGTCGCTGCGCAGATTATATATTAAAGGAACGCGATGATTGTATGAATGTCTTTATTCATTCCTCCGCTGAAAACAGAATCAAAAGAATTACTGAAATATACGGCGATGAAATAAAATCTCCTGAAAAGCGTCTAAAGGAAATGGACAAAAAAAGACGTGTTTACTGCCGTAATTTTACCGGTAATGACTGGGGAAACATACATAATTATCATCTTTCGATTGACAGCGGCTTTTATGGAATTGAAAAAAGCAGTGAAATTATCATAAATGCAATAAAATAATTATATTTAACCGTTCATTTCAGTAATGAACGGTTAAATTTATGAAATATATCGTATAATACCGATTCCTTCCAAATTAGCTTGACATTTGTGAATAAATATTGTAAAATATGCATATATATTTTATTAAGAGGGGGATGTCTATGTTTTTTAAGAAAAAACTGATATCCATCATTACGGCTGCGGCTTGTATTTTTACCGGTATTTGTTTTTACGGCGACAATACCTTCGAATCAAATACCGTAAGCGCTGCTGAAACGACCGGAAAACAGCGTTTGAGCTGACGTCTCAAATGACCGTAGGATGGAATCTGGGAAATACTCTGGACTCATGGAATTCAAGTCTGAAAGTTGATTCTCCGCCGAAAAAATTTGCAACCTGCTGGGGAAATCCCGAACCGACGCAAGAGCTTTTAACGCGATAAAAAACGGCGGCTTCAACACGGTCAGAATTCCTACTACATGGTTTCAGCATTTGATTTATAATGAAAATACCGATACATATGAGATTGATAAGGTATGGATGGATTATGTAAAGCAGACAGTTGATTACGCTTATAATTTAGATATGTTCGTAATTTTGAATGTTCATCATGAAGAATGGGTAAATGTTGAAAGATTTACAAGCGAAACTTATGCCGACGCTTCTCATAAGCTTGAGGATATTTGGTCGCAGATATCGGATACATTCAGTAATTATGACCAGCGACTTATTTTCGAGGGTATGAACGAACCTCGCGAAACCAACAATCCGTCAAATAGCGAGTGGGGCAGCGGAGATACTAACTCATGGAATTATATAAATAATCTTAACGAGCTTTTTGTAAATACTGTAAGAAATCAGGGATCACCGTCAAATAAAGAACGTCTTTTGATGCTCCCCGGTTATTGCGCGTCTGCTCAGTATGAGGCAGTAAACAACATTAATATTCCTGAAAATTCAGGCAACATAGCGCTTTCTGTACACGCCTATACTCCTTATTACTTTACAATGGACACATCGGATAAAGCAAATCACAGCTTTCCCGGAAAAAGCGGCTGGGGCGCCGATTATGAAACCGAATTAAGAACGTTATTTTCAACATTAAAATCAATTTCAGATAATAAAAACGTACCTATAATTATCGGAGAATTCAGCGCGTCTGATTTTAATAACAATTCCGACAGAGAAGCATGGGCGGAATGCTATTTATCCAATGCAAAAGCAGTCGGTATACCATGCGTGCTATGGGACAACAACGTATCGTATAACGAAACCGGCGAAGCTCATGGATACCTTTACAGGGCTACAAATACATGGTATAAAAACTCCATAGGCGTTATTAAGAAAATCATGGATACTCTCGGAGTTACCGATTATAGCCTGCCTGAATATCAGGAATATGTAAAGCCCCAGTTCTCATGGGATAAAATGGAAATAGGTGATAATTGGATTGAAATGTATCGTTCTGACGAAGGTAAAAATCTTGCCGCGTGGAAAAATTTCACCGTAAGCAACTGGAAAGAACTCATATCCGAAGATTACGAATACATCATGTTTTACGATTCAGACGACGCTCCTACATTAATTTTTCAAGGCGGTTGGTTTACTGTAAATTCTGACGATTCAATGGCAAAGGATTTCGTAGCAGGTTTTACCTACGATGAAATAATTTCCACACTTGAAGCTAATCAGGTTTCACTTGATCAAATGAATAATATGTTTATCAGCGCAGGAGCTAAATCTGCTACGATTTACGCTTTATATGCCGTCCCGCTTAATCAGTCACAATTAAACGGAGATGTAAATGAAGACGGTGAAATCAACGTTGCCGACTTAGTTTTACTTCAACAGTATTTAGTGTGCAAATCGGAACTAACCGATACACAGCTTAATGCCGCCGATTATAATTCTGACGGCGTTGTGAACGTGTTCGACGCTGTCGCTCTGAGAGTTTCGTTTCTTACTGTTTCATAAATAATAATACGAATTTTAAAAACGCCTTACTGAAAATAACTTCAGTAAGGCGTTTTTTATACGTATCCGATAACGGAAGAAATAAATATTGCAAGCATAAAAACAGGAGCAATATATTTCATCATTATTCTATACATTTTTACTGATTTAAATTTCGAATTCAGTTCAATCTCATCTTCGATTATTTTCGTTTTAGCTACATATCCTATAAGAATACATGTAAATAAAGCTACAATCGGCATTAGTATATTGTTGCTGAAAAAATCAAAGAAGTCAAGCAGCTGTTTTCCGGCAATAGTAAACCCGGACCAAATACTGTAACCGAAAACGGATAATATGCCAATTGCAAACGCTGAAATCATGACGAAAATACATATCGTTTTTCTTTTTGCTTTTAATTTTTCACATAAAATTGAAACAATAGTTTCCATAAGCGATATAGAAGACGTAAGGGCGGCAAGTAAAACCAAGATAAAGAACACTGCGCCGATTATTTTCCCTCCCGACATAGAAGCAAAAACATTTGGGAGCGTTATAAACATAAGCTTCGGTCCCGCGCTGAGAGCGTCCTTATTTCCTCCTGAGAATGCAAAAACGGCAGGAATTATCATCATTCCGGAAATAAAAGCAACAGCCGTGTCAAACAGCTCGATATGTCTAACCGATTTTTCGAGATTATCCTCCTTACGCATATATGAACCATAAGTAATCATAATACCCATAGCTAGCGACATTGAATAAAATAGCTGTCCCATAGCGGCAACAAGCGTCTTAAGTGAAAATTCTTTAAAGTTTGGTTTCAAATAATAAAGCAGACCGTCAACCGCCCCGTCAAGAGTAAGAGTATACACTGCAATAACTATTGAAATAATTACAAGCAGAGGCATTAAAACTGTACTTACCTTTTCAATACCCTTCTGAACTCCCATAAGCACTACAGCAGAGGTTAATATAATAAAAATAGCAAGAAATAAAAAGCGGCTGACTCGTACCCCCTATAAAAGAATTAAAAAATGTTCCGTCGTCAGCTGCACCTGCTCCTGTCCCGGTCAAATATACCGTAAGATACTTTAATACCCATCCGCCTATCACACAATAATACGGAAATATTATTATCGGAACGGCAGCCGCAATCCACCCAAGAGGAGCAAATTTCCTGCTTATAGACGCGTAAGCTCCGATTACGCTTTTACCTGTTTTCCTTCCGATTGCAATTTCAGTTATCATCAGCGAAAAGCCGAAGGTCACTGCCAAAATAATATAAACCAGCAGAAAAATACCGCCTCCGTATTGAGCGGCAAGGTATGGAAATCTCCATATATTCCCTAAGCCTACGGCAGAGCCGGCCGCCGCGAGAACAAATCCTATACGGGTGCTGAACCCGACGTGATTCTTTTTTTCAGAAACCATTATTACACTCCTTTTTTATACATGTCTTAATTATACTATACAAGTAAAATGCATGTCAACTAAAAACATATTTTTTTAAATACAAAACTTGCATTTTATACTGCTATTAACAACGATAAGAC
>ENA-OQCO01000877-OQCO01000877.1-human-gut-metagenome-genome-assembly--contig:-NODE-877-length-14152-cov-5.969768_pt1 | contig 14152 bp, 16 predicted proteins | sample MGYA00242500_ERZ504582 | MGnify/ENA primary metagenome ERZ504582 (study PRJEB26092, sample SAMD00036346) | human gut metagenome | host: Homo sapiens | study: EMG produced TPA metagenomics assembly of...
CTGCAGGGATTTTCGGCGGGTGCCATCTGGCTGCAAGTCTTGGGGTATTCTGGAAGGAAAAATTTATCTCCGAAGTATTGCATACAGAAACAGAAATGGTGAGACCGAACGGCATGATCCTCAGTTATCCGGTCATTTCCTCCGGAAAATTTGCACATACGGGGTCTTTTGAGGCATTGCTTGGAGCTGACAGCAGTGATCCTGAAAAAAGAAAAAAGCAGTCGCTGGAATTTCAGGTAACAACGGATACTCCGCCGACTTTTCTCTGGCATACGGTCACGGATGATTGTGTCCCGGTTGAGAATTCACTGTTATTTTTTGAGGCATTGCATAAATACAAAGTGCCGGTAGAACTGCATTTGTACCCGACAGGTGTTCATGGGCTCAGTCTTGCAAATGAAGAGACAAGTCATGAAGATGGTGGATGTATTCAGCCGGAATGCCAGTCATGGATGGAACTTGCGTGTACATGGATCAGGAATTTATAAAAAAAGAAAAAGGTGTTCCATAAATCGGAAGGCCTTTTTCTTTTTGTGAAATTTTTTGTAACGTTTCCCATACATATATCGTCATATATGTGAAGGAGGACAAAACTGGTAGAGAGAGGAGAAACAAATGCTGAATATTCAGGAAGTATATGAGCAGTATTTTACTGTCGTATACCGTTATCTGCTCTCGCTTTCGCACAATACCCATATTGCAGAGGAACTGACGCAGGAAACATTCTTCAAAGCACTGAAAAAAGTCGACGATTTCAGAGGTGACTGTGACCTGCGTGTATGGCTTTGCCAGATTTCCAAAAACACGTACTATGACTATCTGAAGAAAAACAAGAAGTATGCACCGGAATCTCAGGACGAAAAGGAAGAAAGCTTTCCCTCAGATCTGCTTCAGAATTTTTCAGATAAAGAAACTGCACTTCAGGTTCACCAGGTTCTGCACAGACTTTCGGAACCGTACAAAGAAGTTTTTTCCCTTCGTGTGTTTGGAGAACTGTCATTTGGTACAATTTCCTCGCTGTTTGGCAAAAGCGAAAGCTGGGCAAGAGTTACTTATCACAGAGCATGTAAAAAGATCAGGGAGGAATTGAGTCATGAAGATCAGTTGTGATGTTATCGAAGATCTGCTTCCACTTTATGTGGACGATATGGTCAGTGAGGACAGCAGACAGCTTGTGGAAGAGCATCTGAAAGAATGTACAACATGTCAGAAAATGATGGAAGAAATGAAAAAGGAAAACAGCCTGGGTCATGGGAAGGAAGGTCTGGCAGACGCGGAAAGAAAAGCAATAGAGCCGCTGAAAAAAATCCGGCGAAAGATCCGGCGAAAACGAATAGCTGCTGTTCTGATGGCAGCCGTATTGGTGGCGGCAACCGGTGGAATTGGACATTACTGGTACTATGACAAAAAAAGCTATATTTCATGGGAGGATGCCGGAATAACAGTCAGAGATGGAAAAATATATGCAGGCATTAATCCGACAGGTCGATTGAGTGCAGTGGTATCAGTTGATCAGAAAAATATGTTTTATATGATGTCCGAGACTGCATGGACCCGCAAAGAATATCCGGCAGATATAGACACAGAAAGGGAACTCTGGGATGTTAAAGACCTTCAGGAGGCACATGACCGCGGAGTCAATGCAGTTACTGATGAAACTTCGATGCCATCTGGTATTGAAAATATCTATTATGTGGATCCGGAGAACATAAAAGAAGCATTCAGACTCTGGGATTACCAGGATGATCCGCAGGAAGCACAGCAGAAAGAAGAAGAGCTGGCCGCGAAATGCCACCTGATCTGGAGCGCAGAGGATACAGATAAATAAAATGCCTATTGATTTATGTACGAAATCGTACTATACTAACAAGTACGATTTCGTATATATTTTATTTGGGAGGTTTTTTATGAATATCGAATTATCGGAGCATTTTACTTACAGAAAGCTCCTGCGTTTTACATTTCCATCTATGGTAATGATGGTGCTGACATCTGTTTATGGTGTAGTGGATGGATTTTTTATCTCGAATTTCATTGGAGCGGAGCCTTTTGCGGCAGTTAATATCATAATGCCGTTTCTGATGATTTTTGGAGCGGTAGGTTTTATGATTGGTACAGGCGGAAGTGCTCTGGTTGCTTTTACACTTGGCACAGGAGATAAGAAGAAAGCAAACGAGATTTTTTCATTGCTTGTTTATCTCCTGATCGGACTTGGAATTCTGTTTACTGTGATCGGTGAAATATTTGTAGAACCGATTTCGCGGCTTCTGGGAGCGGATGCGGCGATGCTTCCGTGCTGTGTGACATATGGAAGAATCCTGATGCTTGCACTGATTCCGTTTATGCTTCAGAATGTATTTCAGAGTTTTCTTGTCACAGCAGAGCGTCCGCAGCTGGGACTCTGTACGACATTGGTTTCCGGAGTATCCAACATTATTCTGGATGCTCTGTTTATTGCAGTTTTCCGATGGGGTGTTGCAGGAGCCGCATCAGCAACGGCAATCAGCCAGACGGTTGGTGGTATTGTACCGCTGGTATTTTTTATCGTTTCCAGAAAAAGCAAACTTCGTCTGGGAAAAACACATATGGATCTTCGGGCAATAACAAAAGCATGTACCAATGGATCTTCAGAATTTATGACAAACGTATCTCTCTCCATTGTAAATATGCTGTATAACTGGCAGCTTATGAGAATGCTGGGGACAAACGGTGTTGCGGCATATGGCGTGATCATGTATGTTAACTTTATCTTTCTTTCAATCTATATCGGCTATTCTATGGGATGTGCTCCAATCATCGGTTATCATTATGGAGCCGGAAACAAAGATGAGTTGAAAAATCTGTTCAAAAAGAGCCTGAGGATCATTCTGGTCATGAGTATCGTTCTGACAGTTGCGGCAGAAGCTCTGGCAAGACCATTGTCAATGATTTTTGTAAGTTATGATCAAGAACTTCTGGAAATGACGACCTATGCATTTGCAGTTTATTCTGTTTCATTCCTGATTTCAGGATATAATATCTATGCTTCGTCATTCTTTACTGCGTTGAATGACGGATTTACTTCTGCATTGATTTCTTTTTGCAGAACACTTATTTTTGAAGTGATCGCAGTGCTTGTACTTCCGGTTTTGTTTGGAGCCTATGGAATCTGGTATGCAGTGATTACGGCAGAAGTTTTTGCATTGATGCTGTCTGTTTTTTTCCTGGCACGCAACAGAAAAAAATATGGTTATATCTAAGAAAAGGAGAAAGGAATTATTATGGAATCAGCATTTAAAGACTGGGATTATATTGAAGGAATGATCGACAGTGCTTACCATGAAGCTGCACTTAAAATGAATCTGTCTGACAGTGAATTTTCTATTTTATATATATTTAATGAACATCAGGAAGGATGCAATCAGAGTGCTTTTTATAAAGAATCCTGTATGACAAAATCTACAGTAAATTCTGCTATCCGCAAGATGGAAAAAAAGGAACTTCTTTATCTTACGCCAGGAAGTGGCCGCAATACACAGGTTTTTCTTACTGAAAAAGGAAAAAAACTGATGGAAGATACGGTGTACAGAGTGATAGAGATCGAGAATGAAATCTATAACGACTGGACACCGGAAGAACGGGAACTGTTTATGAAACTGAACAGAGATTTTGCAGAGAAATTAAGCGATAAGGTTAAAAAACTTCCGGCTTTGTGATAAGATAGAACAAAAGCAGAAAGGACTGTATATGTATGGGAAATTATCTGAATCCAGATAACAGTAAATTTCAGAGAGCAGTAAATTCTGATATTTATGTGGATAAAACAGGACTGATCAAATATACAAATCGAGTTATGAACACCATGCAGGCATATGTGTGCGTAAGTCGGCCAAGGCGTTTTGGAAAATCTATGGCTGCAGATATGCTGACTGCCTATTACAGCAAAGGGTGTGATTCGAGAGAAGTATTTTCAGGACTGGAAATAACAGAAGATGAAACATTTGACAGATATCTGAATAAATATGATACGGTTTTTCTCAATGTACAGGAATTTTTGAGCAGAAGTTCTGATGTGAAGGAATTAATTGCGAGAATTAAGCAAAGAGTAATTCGTGAGCTGACAAGGCAATATCCGGATGTAGAGCTATTTGATTCGACAGATCTGGCAGAAACTATGCAGGATATCTACGCAGAAAGTAAATGTCCGTTTGTGCTTATCATAGATGAGTGGGACTGTATTTTCAGAGAATTCAAGAATGATAAGGAAGCACAGGAAAAATATCTGGATTTTCTGAGGGATCTTATCAAAGACAAGAGCTATATTCATCTGGCATATATGACAGGAATTCTTCCTATCAAAAAATATGGTACGCACAGTGCTTTGAATATGTTTGATGAATTTTCCATGATCGATCCGGGACCGCTGGCTTCTTATGTAGGCTTTACGGAAAGCGAAGTAGAAAAACTCTGCGGAGAATACCAGATGGATATAGACGAGATAAGAAACTGGTATGATGGATATTCTTTTGAAGAAGTTCCGTCTGTATACAGCCCAAAGTCTGTTATCAGTTGTATGAGGCTTGGCAGGTTGGGAAATTACTGGAACCAGACAGAAACATTTGAAGCACTGCAGCTTTATATCGATATGAATTTCGAGGGCCTGAGGGACGATATCTTAAGTATGCTCGCAGGAGAGGAAGTTCCAGTAAATACAGGAAGTTTTACGAATGATATGGCAACGTTCCGTACAGAAGATGATGTCCTGACACTGCTGATTCATTTGGGATATCTGGGGTATCGTTATGCGACAAAGACAGTATTTATTCCAAATGGAGAAATTCGTGCAGAATTTGTGAATGCAGTTTCAGTATCAGATTGGGGAGAAGTATCGAAAGCTTTTAAAAATTCGGCAGATACCTTGCAGGCAATCTGGCAGGGACGTGAAAAACAGGTCGCAGAGGGGATTCGGCAGGCACACTTTGAGACTTCGCATATCCAGTACAATGATGAAAATGCATTAAGTTATACGATTTCGCTTGCACTTTATGCAGCGAGGAATTTTTATACTGTTCATCAGGAGCTTGCTGGTGGAAAGGGATTTGCAGATTTGGTTTTTATTCCGAGAAAACGATTTGCAGATAAACCGGCACTGGTTGTAGAGTTAAAATGGAACAAGGACGCAGTCGGTGCGATTGCACAGATTAAGGAAAGAGAATATTGCCAGAGCCTTGAAGAATATCAGGGAAACTTGTTGCTTGTCGGAGTCAATTATGATAAAAAAACACAGGAGCATAGCTGTAAAATAGAAGAGTACAGGAAATAGATTTGATAAATAAGATACACAGGAGAACATTGTGAAAAACATAATCGAAATTAACGACATCACTGCATCGGAATTAGACGTATACGCACGGACATCGGAAGTGCAGCTTCTGCGGTATTACGAGCCGAAGACGGGAATATTTATCGCGGAAAGTCCAAAGGTGATCGAACGGGCATTAAATACCGGCTATGAACCACTTTCTTTCCTCGTCGAGCATAAAGACATGGAAGGTGAAGCAAAGGAACTTCTGGAACATTATCCGGAAGTTCCGGTATATACTGCAGAATATGATGTCCTTGTAGGAATGACCGGTTATGCACTGGCAAGAGGGATGCTCTGTGCCATGAAACGTCGTCAGCTTCCGTCTATAGAAGAAATCTGTCAGAACACCAGCCGCATTGCGATTCTGGAAAATGTCGTGAATCCGACAAACATCGGAGCTATTTTCCGCAGTGCAGCGGCACTTCATATGGATGCGGTCCTTCTGACCAGCGGATGCAGTGATCCGCTTTACCGAAGGGCTGCCCGCGTAAGCATGGGGACAGTTTTCCAGATTCCATGGACTTATTTTGACAAAAAAGCTTCCTGGCCGGAAGATGGTATGAAAGCAATCCAGAATCTTGGATTCAAAACCGTGGCAATGGCACTTAGAAAAGATTCTTATAGTATTGATGATCCGAAGCTTCTTGCTGAAGAGAAGCTTGCAGTCATTCTTGGCACCGAGGGAGACGGACTGGCATCACAGACGATTGCGGACTGCGACTATACAGTTATGATCCCGATGTCACATGGCGTTGACTCTTTGAATGTAGCAGCTGCAAGTGCTGTAGCATTCTGGGAACTTGGGCGCAGGAGATAAGACAAAAATGGAGAGGAAAATGATACAGTAAATGTTAAAAAGATTTTCAAAATATGTTTTTCAGAGTGTAGCAAGCATGATGGGACAATCAGTCTATATTCTTGCTGATACTTTTTTTATATCGGTAAGTTCTGGCGCAGATGGACTGGCAGTGCTCAATCTGATTTTGCCGGTATTTGGAATGATGTTCGCGATAGGCTCAATGATTGGAATTGGTTCTGCGACGAGATACGGAATCAACAGAGCCAAAGGTGAAGAGGCAGATCATTATTTTACACAGTCACTCAGCTGGGCGATACTTTTTAGTGTTCCATTTATGCTGGGTGGAATTTTCTTTCCGGATAAATTCCTGGCACTTCTCGGAGCAGATGCAGGTCTGATAGAGCTAGGCAGAACGTATTTGAGAATTATTCTTATTTTTGCACCGTTTTTTATGTGTAATTATTCTGTTACGGCATTTGCACGAAATGATTATGCGACCTCAACCGTGATGGCAGGTTCTCTTGCTGGAAGTGCTTTTAATATTGTGTTTGACTATATCTTTATTTTTCCGGTCGGACTCGGATTTTCTGGTGCTGCATTGGCAACAGCATTTTGCCCGATTGTCACTATGTTGGTGTGCTCCAGACATTATCTGAGTAAAAAATGTAATATCGGTTTCAAATGGAAAAAACTGTCCGTGCGACATCTGATTTCCTGTTGTCAGCTTGGTGTTTCTGCATTTGTAGGAGAAATTTCTTCTGCGGTGATCACGTTTATCTTTAATATGCTGATTCTTGGGCTTACCGGAAGTACCGGAGTTGCTGCATATGGAGTGGTAGCGAATCTGTCACTTGTGGGAATGGCGATCATGAACGGAATGGCACAGGGTGTACAGCCACTGATCAGCGAAAGCTTTGGCAAAGGTGCGTTTGATGATGTAAAAAAACTTCTTCACTGGGGTCTGACCTGTGTAGTGGCGATAGAAGTTATCATGGTTGCACTGGTATGGAGTTTTACAGATCCGTTTATTTCGGTATTCAACAGTGAAAATAATCAGCTGCTTTTGGAATATGCGCATGTTGGTCTTAGGTTATATTTCCTGGGATTCTTATTTGCCGGAGTCAATATCGTTCTTGTCGCATATTTTTCTGCAACCGCAAATGCACGTCCGGCGATCATCGGTTCTTTGCTTCGAGGCGCAGTTGCTATTGGAGCATGTGCGATCGTACTTTCCATGATTTTGGGAATGAATGGTGTGTGGCTGTCTTTCCTTACATCAGAAGTGATTACTTTTATAATTGTTTTACTTCTGGCAAGGCACAAAGAAAGCAGGAAAACGAATGCATACGTTTGATATTCTGCTACAGCAGATCGGGCTGTTTATAATCTATATTCTGGCAGGGATGATCCTTGTCAGAACAAGGGTGCTGAGTCGTGAGACACTGGGGCCAATTTCAAAGTTTGTCTTGAAAATGGCACTTCCGGTGATGGTTTTTATCAACATTACAGATGGGGTAGAGCGGCAGGTGCTGTATGAATCATGGCCGATTTTTGTGATTGCAGCTATTTTTTTATATTTTTATGTATGCTGCCGGACGAGGAATGGTTAAGCTGTTACATTTGCAGAAAAACCGTGCAGGAATCTATCAGGCAATGCTGCTGTTCGGAAATATTGGTTTCATAGGCTTGCCGATGATTGCCGGTGTTTTTTCAGAAAAAGGTGTCTTATATGCATCCGTATTTATGATCATGGACCAGTTTATGCTGTGGACTTTGGGTGTAAAGCTATTGTCTCCGGAAGGAGAAGGGCGGTTTGCCTTGAAAAAACTGGTCAATCCGGCGACGGTGGCGATCTTACTTGGAATGATCCTAATGCTCGCACAGGTGCGGATACCGGCACTTCTGGATGCTGCTTTGCAGAAGATAGGTTCTACGGCATCACCACTTGCCATGATTTATGTTGGCGGCATTTTTGCAGGGATCTCTTTTCGAAGATATATACGGGAAATCTCACTGTATGGGATTGTTCTGGTAAAGATGATCGTAGCACCAATCCTTTTGTTCCTGATTCTTGGAATCTTTCCGGTCGGTGAGGAAATCCGGATGGCGATGGCGCTGATTGTGGGAATGCCGACAATGACAGCAGTCGTCATGATGACGAATGCATCCGGACTCGATGGGGATTATGCGTTGGGCGGTGTGTTTGTCACGACGGTTTGTGGAATAATGACATTGCCGATGGTATGCTGGATATTACAAAATATAAGATAAGATGTATAAGAAGAATAGTGCTTTTTATTCATAATAGTTCTGGAAGCTGTTTGGGGAAGAAAGCGACTGTTCTTCTTTTTTATTATTTTAATAAAATCAAGTAAGTTCCCTTCTTTAATTGCGAATATCCGCTTGACTTTCAAAAGGGCTAAACGATTTATCTTCTCAACAAGGAAGCGGGAAAAAGCTTGCATGGCCATGAAAATTAGTCTATACTAACTATAGAGTTAGATGAAGAAAACTCTTGCGTGAATAAATCAGATGGACTACAGTACTGAACTTGGAACGTCTTCTGATGAGTAGTAGAAAGGGGAATTGGTCATGTACCTTGAGATTGAGAAAGTTGTAGGAAGAGAAATTCTGGATTCCAGAGGAAATCCGACAGTAGAGGCAGAGGTTTATCTTCTGGATGGCACTGTTGGCAGAGGAACTGCACCGAGTGGAGCATCCACAGGTGAGTTTGAAGCCTGGAACTCAGAGATGGAGATAAAGCACGCTATCTTGGAAAAGGTGTACAGAAAGCAGTCGAAAATATCAATACGGTAATTAATGAAGCAATTGAAGGTCTGGATGCAAGCGATATTTATGCAGTAGATGCGGCAATGATCGCAGCAGATGGAACAAAAGATAAATCCAAACTGGGTGCCAACGCAATTCTTGCAGTTTCTATTGCATGCTGCAGAGCAGCAGCTACGGCACTGGAGATTCCGCTGTATCGTTTCCTTGGAGGCGTTTCCGGAAACCGTCTTCCGGTACCTATGATGAACATTGTAAATGGGGGATGCCATGCACTTTCATCTGGACTGGATGTTCAGGAATTTATGATCATGCCGGTTGGAGCACCTTCTTTTAAAGAATGTTTAAGATGGTGCGCAGAAGTGTTCCATGCGTTGGCTTCTATTTTGAAAGAACGCGGACTTGCAACATCCGTAGGAGATGAAGGTGGATTTGCTCCGGCGCTGAAATCAGATGAAGAGGCAATTGAGACGATTCTGGAAGCCGTGAAGAAAGCTGGATATGAACCAGGAAAAGATTTTAAGATCGCAATGGATGCAGCTTCTTCTGAATGGAAGAGTGAGAAGGGAAAAGGATATTACAAGCTTCCAAAAGTAGGTACAGAATATACAGCAGAAGAACTTATTGAACACTGGGCTAAACTCTGCAAGAAATATCCGATTATTTCCATCGAGGACGGTTTGGACGAAGAAGACTGGGAAGGATGGCAGAAACTTACTGCAAGACTGGGAGATAAAGTACAGCTTGTTGGCGACGACCTGTTCGTAACAAATACGGAAAGACTTGCCAAAGGTATTGAGCTTGGAGCGGGAAATGCGATTCTGATCAAGCTGAACCAGATTGGTTCTGTTTCTGAGACATTGGAAGCCATTAAGATGGCACATAAAGCAGGATATACAGCAATTTCTTCACATCGTTCAGGAGAAACCGCAGATACAACGATTGCAGATCTTGCAGTTGCATTGAATACCTGCCAGATCAAAACCGGTGCACCAAGTCGTTCGGAGCGTGTGGCAAAATACAATCAGCTTCTCCGCATTGAAGAAGAACTTGGCGCAAGTGCCGTATATCCGGGCATGAAAGCATTTAATGTAAAACAGGATTAAAAAAAATTACCTTCTAAAGCAGAACAGATCCCCGGCAGCAAGCCAGGGATCTGTTTTTATCTCTATATCACATGGGAGAGTCCTTTTTGCAGGGCAAGGATCTTATTATAAATTGCATCAGCCAGTGCGGCATGACCTTTTTCATCCATATGTTCACGGTCAGTAACACTTGGAGCAGCAAAATCAGATGCGTTTAAGAAGGCAGCATGATTTTGGAGTGCAATCTTGCGGTATTCATTAGCCAGATTTCTGGAAACCGCTACAGAAGCTGCATCAAATTCCGGATCAAAATCGGCATCTCCGACGCCAACGCCCAGGTGGATTGGCGAGATGACAAGCAGATCAAAATGCCGGGACGCATTCTGACGTGCTTTTCGGATTACCTGATCAAGTCCTTTTGCGATCACACTGGCGGATGCTCTGTAGCGTGTCTTACAGTCATTCGTGCCGAGCATGATGATCATGAGGTCAATTGGGTTATGCATCTCTACTGTGACTCCAATCAGATCCAGTCCGCGGCGGCCCTCACGCAGCTCATCCTGAAAGACAGTTGTTCTGCCGCAAAGTCCCTCTTCTATAATGTGATATCCAGATCCGAGTTTTTTCTGTAAAAGTCCGGTCCATCTTATATTTTCATCATAACGTCCGGATTTATCTGGCTTATATCCCCAGGTATTCGAATCACCAAAGCATAAGATATTCATAAGATCACGCTCCTTAATCAAACAAAATCATACAAACATACCAAATAAATATGTTAATATAATAAAGGTATTTCATTGAATTGTCAATGATAATTTTCAGAAATGAAAAGGTGGTCATTTTGTTTTTTAGGGGAGATAGAATTTAGGAAATGGTTAATTAAATATTGCAGATCAGGAAAAAAGAGAATATAATGGATATAAGTTAAATAAAACTAACTTAAACCATGAAAAAACTATTTCATGGATATAGCATATACTGTAAACAGAAGGGCATTTTGATTGGGGTGTCTGAATGACAATCATAAAATGCGCAAGGGAGGAGAAGAATGAATTTAAACGTATTTTATGGAATTTTGATTCCGTTTATCGGCACATCAGCCGGTGCGGCCTGTGTCTTTTTTATGAAAAAAGACCTGAACCAGTGGGTACAGCGCTGTCTGACCGGGTTTGCTGCGGGTGTCATGGTAGCAGCATCTGTGTGGAGCCTGCTGATCCCTGCACTTGAACAGTCAGAAGGAATGGGAAAGCTCTCTTTTGTACCGGCAGCAGTTGGCTTCTGGGCAGGGGTGCTATTCCTGCTTTTGTTGGATCATATTATTCCACACCTGCATCAACAAACAGATAAGGCGGAAGGACCGAAGAGTCGTCTGCAAAAAACGACTATGCTTATATTGGCAGTTACACTTCATAATATCCCGGAAGGAATGGCAGTCGGTGTCGTTTATGCTGGTTATCTGACCGGAAACGTGCAGATTACGTTGATGGGGGCACTTGCACTGTCACTTGGAATTGCAATCCAGAATTTCCCGGAGGGGGCGATTATTTCCATGCCTCTGCGTTCTGAGGGAATGGGAAAAATAAAGGCATTCATTGGTGGTGTTTTATCAGGAATCGTGGAACCGATTGGTGCAGTGATCACAATCCTGGCAGCAGGACTGATCGTCCCGGCATTGCCATATCTTCTGAGCTTTGCGGCGGGAGCCATGCTCTATGTTGTTGTGGAGGAACTGATCCCTGAGATGTCTGCCGGGGAACATTCGAATATTGGAACGATTTTCTTTGCAGTTGGATTTACGCTAATGATGATATTAGATGTGGCATTAGGCTAAGTGCGTATTCTGATGGTTGTATAAACCAGTGGCGGTATGAGGAAGACTTGCGGCATCTTTGTAGATATAGAAGATGCCGCCCAGGAATCCAAAGATCAGACCTGCATAGCCACCGGAACAAAGAACAATGGTCGCTTTGACAAGTGCCGTTGTATTGTGAAGAAACAGACAGATCAGAGCACCGGCAAAAAGTCCGAGAACTGTCCATTCGAGTACCAGAACAGGAAGAAAAACGGATGCGGTAGAAGATTTTTTTGAATGTTTGCTGATATAGTTCCATATTGTTTTATACATTGTAATCCCTCATTTCTTAATGAAAAGTAATTGTTTTTTGATTTATTTTCATTATAGTGAGAGATTGTAAAGCAGGAATGCATAGTAATGAAAAATCTTTGTAAAATTTATGGTTTTGGTCAAAAGCTTTACATACAATAAATAAATGCATGAATGGAAATGAGATATTTATGCCGGATCAGAAACTTGATAATCTTTTAAACCTTGCAATGGATGCTACGCCACAGGAGCGGGCGAAGTCGGAAAATCTGAATGTCGGATATGATTCTACGACCAGGCTGTGGGATGTGATCGTAAAATACAGTGAACCGGAAAGAGGATTTGGTGGTGATGGAATTCAGGTAGTTCCGCTGCTTGGCGGTTATGCTGTGGTTACTTTACCGGAAACGGAGCTTGATGCATACTCTGACAGAGAGCAGGTGGAATTTATAGAAAAGCCGAAAAGACTTTATTTTGAGACTTTTGAAGGGAGAGAGGCGAGCTGTATCCTGCCAGTGCAGGCTGAGTTAAATGGGCTGACCGGTGAGGGGATTCTGGTCGGTATTGTTGATTCCGGAGTGGACTATTTTCATCCGGATTTCCGGAACGAGGACGGCAGCAGTCGGATTCTGCGATTATGGGATCAGAGTGTGAATGGAAATCCACCAGAAAGTTATGTGACAGGAACAGAATATACAAAAGAAGAAATAGATAAGGCGCTTGCACTTGAAGAAACTGAGGGCAGGCGCCTTGTTCCGTCCAGGGATTTCAGTGGACATGGTACTGCAGTTCTTGGAATTGCAGCGGGAATGGGAGAGCATCAGGTGGAGTGAACCGTGGTGTTGCGTATGAAAGTGAACTTCTGGTTGTAAAGATGGGAAATGCACGAGAAAATTCTTTTCCAAGGACAACGGAACTGATGGAAGGGATCGATTATCTTGTCCGACAGGCAGTGCAGATGGGGAAGCCGATTGCTATCAATATCAGTTTTGGAAATAACTATGGTTCCCATCAGGGAGACTCATTGTTGGAAACTTATATCAGCAACGTAGTGAATGTGGGACGTTCTGTCATTTGTGTTGGAAGCGGAAATAATGGGAATGACAGAATCCATACGGCGGGACAGCTGCGTCAGGGACAGACAGAGACGATAGAAATGAGCATTGGGACTTATGAGACAACTCTGAATCTACAGCTGTGGAAAGCATATGCAGACGAGATTGAAATTTCCATAGAAACGCCATCTGGTGAACGACTGCCGACGCTTTCTGAAAAAATCGGTACACAGAGATATCGTGCGGGGGAGACGAATCTGTTGATTTATTATGGTAAACCAGGGCCTTTTCAGGTGACACAGGAGATTTATTTTGATTTTATTCCTGTGGGGACATATCTTACCAGCGGAATCTGGAAGATTCATCTGCAGGGAAAACGAATCCGTGAGGGTAACTATAACCTGTGGCTCCCGGGAGGAAACGTCCTGAACCCGGTGACTGGATTTTACCGACCGGTGGCATCGGAGACATTGACGATTCCCTCCACGGCAGCGAAGGTGATCACGGTAGGAGCCTACGACTCCAGATTAAATGCCTATGCAGACTTTTCCGGTCGCGGTGGAGAGAGACTTTCTTATCCAAAACCAGATCTCGTCGCACCAGGTGTCAATATCACTGCACCCGTACCGGGTGGCGGATATGCTAACGTAACCGGGACATCATTTGCCACACCATTTGTGACCGGATCGGCAGCACTTATGATGGAGTGGGGAATTGTAAGGAGAAATGACCCATTTCTATGGGGAGAGAAGGTAAAGGCATATCTGAGACGAGGCGCCCAGCCACTGCCTGGTTTTGAGAAGTATCCGAACGAAAGTGTGGGGGTGGGGGGAGAACGTTATAATAAGGTTACATTGAAGAAAGTCAGTAAAATCAAGTGTTTCCGTTCATTTTCCCAACACAGAACGAAGCACTTCCGCCATGATTTTGAAGAAAATCTGCCCGGGTTGGATTAAAATGATATGGGAAAGAAAG
>ENA-OQCO01000878-OQCO01000878.1-human-gut-metagenome-genome-assembly--contig:-NODE-878-length-14148-cov-1.315669_pt1 | contig 14148 bp, 13 predicted proteins | sample MGYA00242500_ERZ504582 | MGnify/ENA primary metagenome ERZ504582 (study PRJEB26092, sample SAMD00036346) | human gut metagenome | host: Homo sapiens | study: EMG produced TPA metagenomics assembly of...
GTCTGATTTCGGCAAAATTATGCCAGCGGCGGCGTGGACTATACCCTGCGCGCACCGTCTGTGGAAGTATCTCTACAGGTTCGGGCGATTCCCAACGCGGCGTGCCCCAAAGCAACGAATGGGACACGATGCTGAACAAGAACAGCGGATATATCCAAAACTGGAATAAAATGTATTCGTGGGGACAGGATACTTCTTCTGCCGCCGAGTCGTTCCGGGCGTACCGTGGGTACAACTCGGCCCGCTTCTGGTATTACACCTCGTCCTCGTTTCGGAACGTCTACCTCGGTTTCCGCCCCGTCCTTGAAGTCCTGAACGCTGACACACTGGGCTTTGGCGGACTGAAGGCCGTTACCCTTGACCTGAACGGCGGCAAGCTGGGCGGCAGCTCCGATGCTATTCAGATCATCGTGAAAACCGGCAGCGAGTTTACCGCGCCCGCGTCCGACGGCCTGACCCGCCCGGACGGAAATACAGGCAGCTACTTCATGTGGCTCGGAAGCAACGGTAAGCTCTACGCCCCCGGCGACAACGTTCCGGCGGAAGTTACCAAGCTCACGGCGCAGTTTACTAACACCTACACCGTAACACTGCACACGAACGGCGGTACGATCAACAGCGGCAATGTCACCGGATACACCTACGGCGTGGGTGCAACGCTTCCGACGGCGGACGATATGGACTATACCGGCCACACGTTCAAGGGCTGGTATGACAACGAGAGTCTGACCGGCGATCCTGTGACGGCAATCGGCGGTACAGAAATGGGCAATAAGGAATACTGGGCGAAGTGGGAGATCAATCAGTATACCATCACCTTCGACACCGCCGGCGGCAGTGAAATTGCGCCCATCACGCAGGACTACGGCACCGCCGTCACCGCGCCCGAACCCCCCGCCAAGCCCGGCTATACCTTTACGGGCTGGAATCCTGCGCTCCCGGCAACGATGCCCGCCGAAACCTGACCGTCACGGCGCAGTGGACAGTCAATCAGTACACCATCACCTTTGACACCGCCGGCGGCAGTGCCATCGCACTCATCACGCAGGACTACGGTACAGCCATCACCGCGCCCGCCGCCCCGACAAGAGAAGGCTATACCTTCACCGGTTGGGACAAGACGATCCCCGCGACCATGCCTGCCGGGGATATGACCATCACGGCGCAGTGGACGGTCAATCAATACACCATTACTTACGATCTGGACGGCGGCACGGCAGAGGGCAACCCCGACACCTACACCGTCGAGACGGACGCCTTTACCCTCAAGAACCCCACACGCCCCGGCTACACCTTCACCGGCTGGAGCGGCACCGGCCTGACGGGCGAGGATAACCTGACCGTCACCATCCCGAAGGGCAGCACCGGCAACCGCAGCTATACCGCGCACTGGTCGCTGAATACCTACTCTATCACGTATGACCTGAACGGCGGTACTGCCTCCGGCAACCCGACGTCCTATACCGTGGAATCGGCAACAATCACGCTGAATCAGCCGACAAAGACCGGATACACGTTCACGGGCTGGAGCGGCACGGACCTGGTGGGCGAAGATAATCTGACTGTCACGATCCCGGCAGGCAGCACCGGCGACCGCAGCTACACTGCACACTGGTCGCTGAATACCTACTCTATCACGTATTTTTTTTTTGACCTGAACGGCGGCACAGTATCCGGCAATCCGGATTTCTACACTGTGGAATCGGCAGCAATCACGCTGAATCAGCCGACAAGGATCGGTTACACGTTCACGGGCTGGAGCGGCACGAACCTGACGGGGGAGGATAACCTGACCGTCACCATCCCGACCGGCAGCATCGGCAACCGCAGCTACACGGCACACTGGTCGCTCAATACCTACTCCATCACCTACGATCTGGACGGCGGCACAGCGTTCGGGAATCCGGATTCCTATACCGTAGAATCCGCGGCAATCACGCTGAACGAGCCGACAAAGGCCGGATATGTCTTCACCGGCTGGAGCGGCACAGACCTGGTGGGCGAAGATAATCTGACTGTCACGATTCCGGCAGGCAGTATTGGCGACCGCCGCTATACGGCGCACTGGGAATTCGACCCGACGATTATCGCCGCGCTCAATCCCACGCCGAACGTGGACTTCCTCGACGTTTCCCGCACCGACTGGTTCTACTATGACGTGCGCTACGTCTGCGAAAACGGCCTGATGAACGGCACGTCCCGCAACCGGTTCAGCCCCTACGGCACGGCGACGCGCGGTATGCTCGTGACGATCCTGTACCGCATGGAGAACGAGCCGAGATGCTTCGGCAGCGCGGCGTTCTCGGATGTAAAGCCCGGCGCGTATTATGAAAAGGCAGTCGTCTGGGCCTCGCAGAACAACATCGTCAGCGGCTACACCGACGGAACCTTCCGCCCCGACGCGCCCGTCACCCGCGAACAGCTGGCCTCCATCCTCTACCGCTATACCCTCTATCGAGGACAGGATGTGAGCGCCGGTGAAACCACCAGCCTCACCGGCTATGGCGACGCACAGGCCGTGTCCAGTTACGCGCTGCCCGCCATGCGCTGGGCCTGCGGCACGGGCATCCTGCAGGGCGCAAACGGCAAGCTCAACCCCTCCGGCCTCGCCACCCGCGCCCAGCTCGCAGCCATGCTGCACCGGTATCTGACAAAATAATAGCACTGAACCACGCGGGCAGGCACAATTTGTGCCTGCCCGCATATTATTCACGAAACGTTCACAACTATCGCGTATACTGACAGAACCTGCGGCACAAAAACGCGTCTGTAGGATGACGCGGGATTTTCCCGCGTCAGAAAAAAGATTCCAAAGGAGTTCCAACATGAAAAAACTGATTGCGATGTTTCTGGCCGCTCTGACGGCACTTTCCCTGACAGCCTGCGCGGCAAAGTCTGGCGCGCAGCCGGACGCGTCGGAAATTCCCGACGCGCTGACCATCCTGAACACCGTCTGGGCAAGCTATTCCGAAGACGAAAAATTCCCTGCGGCGGGCGGCGATTATTCCGAAGCCAACATGACCGATGGCCAGCCCGGAAAGGTCGGCCTTGAAACGCGTCCGACGTTGAATATCTGCTGAGCATTCCTGCATCCGTCGTCGCGATGGCGGACGACGGCGCGTCGCTGTTCCATATGATGAACGGCAACACCTTCACCTGCGGCGCGCTGCGCCTGACCGATGCGGGGAAGCTGGATGAGGCGGCAAAGGAAATCCGGGACTATATCATGGCCAAGCAGTGGATGTGCGGCTTCCCGGACAAGCTGATCGTCGTTTCGGTTGACAACTATCTGATCTCGTGCTTCGGCGCGGAGGATCTCGTCAACACCTTCCGCGACAAGCTGCAGGCCGCGTATTCTGGCGCTGTTGTCATCACTGACGAGCCGATCGTGGTGTGAAATAATTAATTTATGTAAACCGAAAGGGCCGCCATGCTGTTTTCTAGTGTTCCGTTTCTGTTTTATTTTCTCCCCGCTGTCCTGCTTGTCTACTTTCTCGTACCCAAACGGGCGAAAAACGGCGTGCTGCTCCTGTCGAGCCTTGTGTTTTACGGCTGGGGTGAGCCGCGCTATCTGCCGGTCATGCTCGTCTCCATCCTGCAAGGCTATATTTTCGGACGGCTGATCGAGCGCTTCCGCGATACCAGGCGGGCGAAGCTGTTTTTGCTCCTGTCTGTTCTCCTGAGCCTCGGGACGCTTGCGTATTTCAAGTATGCCGATTTCATGATCGCAAACCTGAACGCGCTGACCGGGCTGTCCGCGCCGCTGCTGCGCCTTGCGCTCCCGGTCGGCATCAGCTTCTATACGTTCCAGATCCTGAGCTACACCGTGGACGTGTACCGCGGGACGGTCCCGGCGCAGCGGAATTTTATCGATCTTGCAGCCTATATCGCCATGTTCCCACAGCTGATCGCCGGGCCGATCGTCCGCTATTCCGATATCGCCGTGCAGCTGAAAACACGCGAACACAGCGTATCGGAGGCGGCCTCCGGCGCACGGCGCTTCATTCTGGGCCTTGCGAAAAAGATCCTGCTTGCCAATCTGCTCGGAGAGCTGGTGTCAAGCTTCCGCGCGTCCGCCGATTTGTCGGTCCTGTATTACTGGCTGGGCGCGATTGCGTTCACCCTGCAGATCTACTATGATTTCTCTGGCTACAGCGACATGGCCATCGGTCTTGGCCGGATTTTCGGCTTCCGGTTTCCGGAGAACTTCCAGTACCCCCTATCTGTCCGGCAGCATCACGGAATTCTGGCGGCGCTGGCATATTTCGCTCGGCTCGTGGTTCCGCGATTATCTCTATATCCCGCTTGGCGGAAACCGGAAGGGGAGCGCCCGGCAGCTGCTGAATATCCTGCTCGTCTGGCTCGCGACCGGCCTGTGGCACGGCGCGGCGTGGAATTTTGTCCTGTGGGGTCTTCTGTACGCGGTTCTGCTCACGGCGGAAAAGCTGTTTTTGCTGCGTGGACTTCAAAAGCTGCACGTGCTGAACCACGTCTATGTACTCCTGTTTGTGACGCTCGGCTTCGTGCTGTTTGATGCGTCCAGCGTGCAGGACGCCGCGCAGTCCATCCGCGCCATGGTTCGGCGGCGGGGGCCTGCCGCTGGGTCAGTGCGGAAAGCCTGTACGAGCTGCGCAGCTGCACCGTGCTGCTCCTGCTTGCCGTTGCCGGCGCAACGCCGCTGGCGAAAAGCCTGTGTGCAGCAGTCCAGCGCAGCCGAGCAGGAAAAACGGCGCTTGCGGTTCTGGAGTCGGTCGGTCTGACCGCGCTTCTGGCTGTCTGTACGGCCTTCTTGGTTGACGGCTCGTTCAATCCGTTCCTGTATTTCCGGTTTTAGAGGGGAGGCCCCATGGAAAAACGAAAGAATCTTGCAGTTGTCTGCCTGACGGCGGCGTTCCTGCTCGGATTTCTGGTCTGGAGCCTTCTGAAGCCGGATGATACGGTTTCGCAGAGTGAGCGCCGGAAGCTGGCGCAAAAGCCGGAGCTGACGGCCGCTTCTGTGCTGAAAGGCACGTTTATGACGGATTTCGAATCCTATACGCTCGACCAGTTCCCGCTGCGCGACGGCTTCCGGCGGCTCAAGGCCGCTGTTCTGCTGGATATGCTGCGCGAAAAGGATAACAACGGCATCTATCTTGCGGACGGCTATGCCGCCAGGCTGGAATATCCGTTGGACGAGTCCTCCGTCCTCCATGCCGCAGAGCGCTTCCGGACTATCTATGAAACGTACCTGTCCGGGACAGATGCCAGAATCTATGAAGCTGTTATCCCGGATAAGGGAGCGTTTCTTGCGCGGCAGAATGGCTATCCGTCGCTTGACTACAGTGCGTTTTCCGCGCTGCTTCAGAAGAATATGCCTTATGCGGAAGCAATCGACCTGATGCCAGTGCTGTCTCTGAACAGCTATTATCGTACTGATCTGCACTGGAGACAAGAGGCGATTTTGCCGGTTGCAAGTCAATTAGCAGAAGCAATGGGTGTGAAACTGTCGGAGAAATATGATACGGTGACGGCTGACACGCCATTCTACGGTGTCTACTGCGGACAGTCGGCTCTGCCGCTTGCCCCGGATACGCTCCGCTATCTGACGAGCGAGACGCTTCTCGGCTGCACCGTCTACGATTATGAAACGGACAGCACCGGGCCGGTCTATGATCTGCCCGCGCTGGAAGGGGAGGACCCGTACTCCGTGTTCCTCTCCGGCTCAAAATCCCTGCTCACGATCACGAACCCCAGTGCGGATACGGACCGCGAGCTTGTGATCTTCCGCGATTCGTTTGCAAGCAGCCTTGCGCCGCTTCTGACCAGCGCCTATGCGAAGATCACACTAGTCGATATCCGCTATGTGCAGCCGGAGCGGCTTGGCCGCTGGCTGACGTTCGATTCACAGGATGTCCTGTTCCTCTACAGCGTCTCCGTTCTCAATCACAGCGAAACCCTCAAATAAAAAACGCCCGGCGGCCAGTCATGGACGCCGGGCGTTTTGCGTGCGGTTCTGCAAAAACTCCTGCATAAAATGCGTTATGTCAACAATATCCGTGCGTTATGTCGTGAAAGTTCTTCGTTTTTCGCCCCTGAAAGATACTGGCAAAAAGACGTGTATTTGTCGAAATATGTGGGAAATTTGCGTGTTGACAAATCTGTTGACAGTGTGAATAACTTTTTGCGGATTCTATTTCAAAAAAATTATGGTGAACCTTGTGCTTTATGGCTCCGGCATGGCGGACAGCATCTGTTCCAAAACGGGCAGATGCGAACCGCTCAAGGGCGTCAGCGGCAAACGCGGCAGACCGGCCGGAATGCCCTCCAGCGCCAGCGCCTGCTTCACGGGAATTGGGTTGACCTCGCAGAAAAGCGCGTCTACAAGCCCCATCAGCGCCGTCTGGATCCGTCCCGCCTGCGCGTATTCGCCAGTCTGACAGGCGCGGACCATCTGTAGCGTCAGCTTAGGCCGCACATTGGACAAAACGGAGATCGCACCCCTCGCGCCGACCGCCATCAGCGGTACGGTCAGATCGTCGTTTCCGCTCCAGAGCGGAAGCTCCTCCGCGCAGGCGTCCAGAATGCGCATGGCCTTCGGGACGCTGCCGCTGGCCTCCTTGATCCCGCCGATGTTCGGATGCGCGCAGAGCGCACGGCACGTCTCAACCGAGACGTCCACGCCCGTGCGGCTCGGCACGTTGTAGACAATCACGGGGCAGGGGACGGTGTCGGCTGCCGCGGTATAATGCGCGATCAGCCCTGCCTGCGTACACTTGTTGTAATAGGGTGTCACCAGCAGCACGGCGTCCACGCCCATAGACGCAGCGACACGGCTCAACTGCAAGGTGTGAGCCGTGTCGTTTGTACCGGTTCCGGCGATGATTTTGCATCGTCCGGCGCAGTATTTGACTGTGTGCGCGATCAGCGCAAGCTTTTCGTTGTCCGTCATGGTGGAGGCCTCTCCGGTCGTTCCGCAGACGACGACCGCGTCGACGCCTGCGGCAAGCTGCAGATCCAGCAGCTGATTCATGACGGCAAAATCGACCGTACCCTGCTTGAACGGCGTAACGAGCGCAGTCGCGACGCCTTCAAAAACGGGCTTTTTCAAAGAATCGCTCCCTTCGGGATCATTTCCTTGTGATATATCCTTCCGCGCAAAGCAGTTCCGCCAGCAAAACAGCGCCGCCGGCTGCTCCGCGCAGGGTATTATGAGACAGGCAGACGAATTTGTAATCGTACTGCGTATCGGGGCGCAGACGGCCGATGGAGACGGCCATACCGCCCTCAAGCATACGGTCGAGCTTCGTCTGCGGACGGTCGGCTTCCTCAAAGTAATGCAGGAACTGCCTGGGAGCCGACGGCAGCTTCAATTCCTGTGCGTGTCCCGAAAACGCTGCCCAGTCTGCCTTGATCTGCTCTAGCGACGGCTTCTCGCCCTTGAACGAAACGAAGCACGCCGCCCATATGACCGTCCGAAACAGGCACGCGCAGACACTGCGCGGTGATGTTGGGTTCCGTCGCATTGACGATCTTATCGCCCTCGATATGGCCCCAGAGCTTCATCGGCTCCTGCTCGGACTTTTCCTCCTCGCCGCCGATATAGGGGATCACGTTGTCGATCATTTCCGGCCATGTCTCAAATGTTCTGCCTGCGCCGGAAATTGCCTGATATGTGCAGACCAGCGCCTTTTCCACGCCGTATTTCATCAGCGGGTGCAGTGCCGGGACATAGCTTTGCAGGCTGCAATTGGATTTGACGGCGATAAAGCCGCGCTTTGTGCCGAGCCGCTTGCGCTGTGCGTCGATGATGCGGATGTGGTCGGCGTTGATCTCCGGCACGACCATCGGCACGTCGGGCGTGTGGCGGTGGGCGGAATTGTTTGATACGACCGGGCATTCGAGCTTCGCGTATTTCTCTTCCAGCGCCTTGATCTCGTCCTTTTTCATATTGACGGCGCAGAAGACAAAGTCGACCTGCCTCGCGATCTCCTCCGCGTCCGCCTCGGCGTCCATCACGATCATGGATTTGACGCTTTCCGGAATTGGTTCAGCCATATGCCATTTTCCTTCGATCGCCTGCGCGTAGGTCTTGCCTGCGCTGTGCGCGCTGGCGGCCAGCACGACCGGGGTGAACCACGGGTGGTTTGCCGTCAGCAGCACGAACCGCTGCCCCGACCATGCCCGTTGCGCCAATGATACCAACTCTGAATTTCTCCATGATGAAAGCTCCAATCCTCAAACTCGCCGGAAAGTTCCGGTTGCATATCATTTTGGAATGTAATATAATACATTTGGTTTGTGCAGAAATAAGATGTTCTTGCACGATGGACAAATGTCCGCGAATTCAAGCGGCCTCATCATATCATATTCATTCCTGCCTGTCAATGTGAATCGCGGAAAAAATCGGCGTATTGGAAAGGGCTGTATTTGTTGAAAACACATGATTTTTATTACGATCTGCCGGAGGAGCTGATCGCGCAGACGCCGCTGGAGCGCCGCGACGCGTCCCGGCTCATGACGCTCGACCGAAAAACGGGCGAGGTCACGCACCGGCATTTTTACGACCTGCTTGAGCTTCTGCAGCCAGGAGATTGCCTGGTCATGAACAACTCCCGTGTGCTGCCCGCACGCCTGCTCGGCCATCGGGTGCCGTCCGGCGGCGCGGTCGAGGTGCTGCTGCTCAAGGATCAGGGAAACGGCATCTGGGAGTGCCTTACGAAGCCGGGCCGCAAGACGCACACCGGGACAGAGCTGTCCTTCGGAGACGGCGATCTGACGGCGACCGTAGTAGGGGAGAGGGACGACGGCAACAAGCTCGTGCAGTTCCACTATGAGGGGATCTTCCTTGAGGTGCTGGAACGGCTCGGAAAAATGCCTCTGCCGCCGTACATCAAGGAAGAATTGCAGGACGGCGAACGCTACCAGACCGTCTATTCCAAAATCAACGGCTCTGCCGCCGCACCGACAGCCGGTCTGCACTTTACGCAGGAGCTGCTGGACAAGCTCGCCGCCAAGGGCGTTAAGGAAGCGTATATCACGCTGCACGTCGGCCTCGGCACGTTCCGTCCCGTCAAGGCTGCGGAAATCACGGAGCATCATATGCACTCCGAATTCTGCATGATCTCCAGGGAAACCGCGGATATCATCAACGAAACCAAACGCGCAGGCGGGCGGATCGTCTGCGTCGGCACAACTTCCTGCCGGACGCTGGAATCTCTGGCTGACGAAAACGGGTATTTCCATGAAGCCTCCGCATGGACGGATATTTTCATCTATCCTGGCTACAAATTCAAGGCCATGGATGCGCTCATCACAAACTTCCACCTGCCGGAAAGCACGCTCGTCATGCTCGTCTCCGCATTCGCAGACCGTGAAAGGATCCTGAACGCCTACAACATCGCCGTGCAGGAACGCTACCGCTTCTTCTCCTTCGGCGATGCGATGTTAATCTCGTGATTTTGCATAAAATAACATTACTTAGATAGATTAAAATTATGCAATATTACCAATTAGTAAGCACGAAATACCATATGGTAACATCGGTTGACCGATATTGATAAAACATTTCGGGAAGAATTGATATCGGCGTAACTTTTTCGTTCAAGAAAAACGTTCATTGTTGACTTAGAAAAATAATATGGCATAATAGAATTACCGGAGCAAATGATGATGCGATTTTGAACACGGAAAAAGCGAGGAGGAGATCATGCCGGAACTTTGCAGATTTTATAACATCGTTATCAAGATGATTTTCAGCGACACTGACAAGCACCACAAGCCGCACTTTCATGTTTATTACAACGAGTACGAAGCCTCTGTTGGCGTGGATGGCGAATTGATCGCGGGAAGTCTTCCAGTCAAACAGTTGAAGCTGGTGCAGGCTTGGGCTGCCATCCACGAGGACGAACTCTATGCCGCGTGGAATAAGGCGGTGCAGAACATTCCGTTCGGCAAAATCGAACCGCTGAGATAAGGAGGAACGCTTATGTATATTTCTAACGGAATTGCGTATGCAGGGGAGCAGGAGCCAGTCATCAAGGTCTGCGGCGTTCGTCCGCTGCCCGGTCATAGGCTTTGGCTCCGATTTACAACTGGCGAAGCAAAAGTTTTTGATTTTACACCCTTGCTGAAAGATGCAGGTTTTGCGCCGCTGGCCGATGAACATACCTTTGCGGGCGTCTATATTGACTACGGTGTGACTGTCTGGAATGACGGTGACATTGACATTGCGCCAGAATATTTATATCGGCATTCGAAAGAAGCGGAAGGCATCGCCTGATGGCAAGTGATTTCAACCGGAAGTACGGTGGCCATGGCTGCCGTACTTCGCTATGAAAGGGCGTAGGATCATGTGCAGTTTATTCACTTTCCCGACTCCCGTACACATCGGCGACGCGATGTTCATCTATTAAAAAGTTGAGGTAACAATGTTTAAAGTATTAAAAACAGAGGGTGCTGCCCGCAGAGGGGAGTTTTCCTGCCCGCATGGGACAGTTCAAACTCCGGTTTTTATGAACGTCGGTACACAGGCTGCCATCAAGGGTGCGCTCTCGGCCGCAGATTTAGAAAAAATCGGAACCCAGATCGAACTTTCCAATACCTATCATCTGCATCTGCGGCCCGGAGACGAGGTCGTGCGCGATATGGGCGGCTTGCACAAATTCATGACGTGGGACGGCCCGATCCTGACGGATTCCGGCGGATTTAGGTCTTTTCCCTGGCCGGACTCCGAAAGATCAAGGAGGAGGGCGTGACGTTCGCGTCCCATCTTGACGGCCACAGGATCTTCATGGGACCGGAGGAGAGTATGCGCATCCAGTCGAACCTCGGCTCCGATATTGCCATGGCGTTTGACGAGTGCGTGGAAAACCCCGCAAAATACCAGTATGCCAGCGTCCTGCGAGCGCACGGCGCGCTGGCTTGCCCGGTGCAAGGAGGCGCTTGCCCGATATAACGCTGAGCCGGGCGCTGTCAATCCAGGTCAGCAGCTCTGGGGGATCAATCAGGGCGCGACGTTCAAGGATCTGCGCATCTGGCACATGAAGGAGATCGCCAAGCTCGACCTGCCGGGCTACGCCATCGGCGGTCTGGCCGTCGGCGAACCGACTGAGGTCATGTATGAGATCATTGAGGCGGTCGAGCCGTATATGCCAAAAGACAGGCCGCGCTATCTGATGGGCGTCGGCACGCCGTCGAACATCATTGAATCCGTCGCACGCGGCGTGGACTTCTTCGACTGCGTCATGCCGGCCAGAAATGCGCGGCACGCCAAGCTTTTTACATGGCAGGGGAGCATCAACCTCAAAAACGCGAAGTACACGCGTGACGACGGCCCCATTGATCCGCAGTGCGTCTGCCCGGTCTGCAGGCGCTATTCCCGCGCGTATCTCCATCACCTGTTCAAAGCGGAGGAGATGCTCGCCATGCGCCTGTCCGTCATGCACAATCTGTATTTCTATAATACGCTGACCCGGCGTATCCGCGACAGCCTTGACACCGGGACCTTCGGCGATTTCCGCGCGGAGTACTCGCAAAAGTTGGCGGAAAAAATATAAAACGGAAATTTATTCAGAAATCCTGTCGCGCCGACTTGAAATGTTGCCGCAGACACGATATAATAAACGAAATTCAAATATGGAGGAAAGACCATGTACCTTTTCTTAACCGCAGCGGATTCCACCGGTGCAGCAGGCGGCGGCGCGTCCATGATCCTCATGTTCGTCGTGCTGATCGCAGTGTTCTACTTCTTTATGATCCGCCCGGAAAACAAACGCAAAAAAGAAGCGCAGCAGATGCGTGACTCGCTGAAGGTCGGCGACAATATCACGACCATCGGCGGCATCATCGGCGATATCGTCTCGATCAAGGACAACTCCATCGTCATCGAAACGACCACCGACCGCGTCCGCGTTGAGTTTGCAAAGTTTGCTGTTTCCACCAACAACACGGCGGAAAAGGAAGCTGCCAAGCAGAAGGCCGCAGCTCTGGCTGCCCGCAAGGAGCAGAAGGAAAAAGAGAAGAAGGCCAAGAAGGATAAATAATTGTCTGACCCCGTACAAGGCGGCAAAAATGAAGTGTCCCCAAAAAGTTAGACAAAAATTATGAACACAACCTGTTCAAGCAGCCGAAAGGGCCTGCTGCCTGCGGATCGCAGACGGCAGGCCCTTCAGCTTTGCATTGATCCTGCGGCTGCTGCCGTGCTCCAAAGAAGCGCCCGATCACAGTCCTCTTGCGCTCTGGCGTATGGCGCCGATTGACAGCTCCTTTTGGCATTGAAAAACACCCCATTTCTTAGTACCAAGTATGTTATCATACTTGCCTAACAAATGGGGTGCTGTTCATATGCCGTGCGCACAGGGCACCGTTCTGCATGATTGTCAGTGCAGCGCTTCGTGCTCCTTTTGCAGCTCCCCGCGCAGCTCAAGCACGTTCCAGCCCTTATTTTCGTCCGTCAGGACGGCTTTCAGTGCAACGGGCGGGAGCTTTGCTGCGCGTATGGCCTGCAAAAACAGGTTCAACTGCGCATCTGAAAAATGCGCGAAGACGAGCAGCTCACCGGGGAAATCCTCACCGTCATAAAAGCTCTCAAAGCTGTCGAGATCGCCCGTCAGGGCGCCGACGGCGTTCAGGTACTCCCATTTTTCCACGACGCGCACCTTCGCGCCCAGACGCATCGCGGCCATGCGCAGCTTTGCAAGCTTTTTGGCAGGGAAGTGGACAGCCAGGATCACGGGCATCATGCGCGCACCTCCTGCTTGTCCTCCCGCAGGAAGCCCGCCCACATCAGAAGCCCGGCCAGCGACCAGAAATAGGCCATCATGTACGGCTCTTCAAAGATGTTTTCAAATCCGCAATGAACGAAAACGCCGCACAGTCCGGCAAAAATCCCCGCGCACAGCGGGAACAGCCGGGACAGGCCCTGTTTTTTCTGCTGCGCCGTGCGGTAGAGCGCGCGGCAGCCGTTTGCAAGGAAGCCGAGGACGGTGATCAGGAACGCGGCGAGGCCCGTATAGCCCATCTCGATCATGAGCTTGAGATAGTAATTATCGACGTAGAAATACTCCTGATGATCAATGACATGATTCTGCATGGCGACGCTCCGCCGAACATGCCGAGGCCCACGCCGGTCGCTTTTCCGCGCTGCTCCAGAAGCGTCATCGCGACGAGCTTGCGGCCCGCGCGGCCGCCGGAGGTGTTGGCCTCCGCGAAACTCAGACGTGAACAGGAAGCCGATGCGGCTGCGCACAAACGGCAGCGTGCACGCGACGCACCCCGCCGCAAGCAGCAGCACCAGCAGCCGCCGGTCGACCAGCAGCACGAAGATCACAATGGCAAGTGCCAGCGCCATCCATGCCCCGCGCGACATCGTAAACAGGCAGCCGAAGCACATACAGAACGCGCAGACCCACGCAAGCACCTGCAATTTGCGGTTCTTCGTGTAATAGGCGAGTCCTGCCGCCATCGGTGCAAACATCGTCATGAAATCGCCCATGATATTGGGGCTTCCGAAGATCGAGTAAACGCGCGTGCGCACAGAGGATTCCGAGTGCGTCATCCAGCTGGACGGGATGGGAACAGCGGCGATATACTGATAAATTCCGTGCAGCGCAATGACCGCCGCCAGAATGACCAGTGCCAGATATATCCGCATGAAATCCCGGTCGTTGTGCACCAGCCGCGTAATGAGGAAGAACCAGAGCATATACTGCACAGTCGCGCGGAAGCCGGAGATCTGGATGGAGTAATATGGCGTAACGACGTTCATGAGAACGAAGCAGACCGTAATAAACAGGCAGACCGGCAGATCGAGCGGATTGCAGCCCGTTTTGAGCGGCGTTTCGCGCCCAAGACGCTCATAGACCACATAGCCAAGCGACAGCAGCATCAGACACTCATCCCAGCACGACGACAGGACCGGCACGGCCAGAAGATCGCGCAGCACGTAGTCGATCACGACATACATGGAAGGCGCAAATAAGATCACGCCATGCAGTCCGTCAGAGAACAGCCACGAAAACAGACGGCTGTTCTGGCCGCAGCGAACGAAAAAGCGCCAGATGCGGCAAAGAACCGAATCGTCCAGACAGTCCTTCAGGCCGTGCCGCGCGGCAAGCCGCGCGTTCGAGCCGCGCAAAGCGTTTCGCGCTCCGGCTCTCGCGCGTCGGTGCG
>ENA-OQCO01000882-OQCO01000882.1-human-gut-metagenome-genome-assembly--contig:-NODE-882-length-14091-cov-1.723575_pt1 | contig 14091 bp, 17 predicted proteins | sample MGYA00242500_ERZ504582 | MGnify/ENA primary metagenome ERZ504582 (study PRJEB26092, sample SAMD00036346) | human gut metagenome | host: Homo sapiens | study: EMG produced TPA metagenomics assembly of...
GGTGGGTTCCGGCTCCGGGTCCGGGGATGTCGATGGAGGGCGGCAGCTCCTCGCTGGAGCCGCTGCCGGCATCGTCCGGCTTCTTGTCGCCGTACTGTCCGTCCTCGGTGCGGGAGTCCACCTCGTCGGAGGAGACCACCTGATCCGACACGTCGATGACCTCTCGCTTCATGGGCTCCACCGTCACCACGGTGTCCTCCGGCATCAGAAAGCCCGCCAGCGTCCGCAGGTGGGCCGTATAGTCCCCCTCCGGCATGGCCTCCGTGGTGATGACGCCGTCCAGATCCCAGTCCTTACAGACCGTTTTCTGCCCGTCGCCGTCTATCAGCTCCACCACGAACAGCGCTCCCCGCACCGGCTCCTCCGTGTCCGCTGCCAGGACCCGCAGCACCAGCTGCTCCTCCTGAGTCTGGCTCTCCAGATGCACCGGCACCAGCGCCGTGTCCGTACCGAAGCTCACCGGCTTGGCCTGTCCCCGGCTCTCCGCCGCAGCCACATACTGCGGAGCCTCCGCCAGTTGCCACAGGCCCAGCGCCGTGGCGGCCACCAGCACCGCCATCACGCCGCACAATATCCGTACATACTTTCCCATGGGTGCTCCTCCCTATCTGACCACCGCATATCCACCGGGACACCGACAAAATGCCGACCATGCCCCATTTTTCTTATGATAACATCATCATATCCCATTTATTGCATTATGTCAACGGGGAAGTTCACCGTCTGTGGAAAAAATCAGCGCCGGAAGGACACATGGTGTTCCCGTCCGGCGCACAATTTCATTGTCACAGCTCCACCACCAGCGGCACATGGCCGGTGTGGGGCAGGAATTTCTCCAGCACGTCCTCTGTCCGCAGCCGCAGGGAGCTGGTATTGCGGCAGGGATGGCAGCCGAACCACTCCCTCTCCGCCACCGCCCGATCCAGCACCAGCATCACCCGATGCTCCGTGTCGTTCAGCAGTCCCAGCACCGACGCCGAGCCCGGCTGCACACCCAGCAGCTGCTCCAGATCCTCCGCCGTGGCAAAGCTCAACCGGGAGGAGCCGATCTGCTTGGACAGGTCCTTGGTCACAAAGGGCTTGTCCCCCGGCATGGCCAGCAGGTAAAAAGCCGACCGGTTCCGGGGCGTCAGCAGCAGATTCTTGCAGATGTCCGCCCCCAGCGCCTGAGAGATGACGGCGCAGTCCGCCATGTCCTCCGCCGGGTCGTGATCCACCCGGTCAAAGGGGATGCCCAGCGCCGTCAGCGCCGCATAGGTGCGGTCCTCCACCGGCGTCCGGCTCTCTGCCGGGGCGCCGTGATACACAGGCGATACGTTCATGCTCTCACGCCCTTTCCAGCAGCTTTTCCCCGGCCCGGAAAATGTCTCCGGCCCCCACCGTCAGGATCAGGTCGCCGGGCTGGGCCAAAGAGGCCAGCGTATCCGTCACCTTCTCCAGACTGGAGCAGTAGATGGCGCCGGGGATCTCCCGTGCCAGATCCTGCGAGGAGATGCCGATGTCGTTCTGCTCCCGTGCGGCGTAAATTTCCGCCAGCACCGTCACATCCGGCAGCTTCAGCTCCTCCACGAACTGGGAAAACAGCGCCTTGGTGCGTGAGTAGGTGTGGGGCTGGAAGGCACAGATGACCCGCTGATAGCCCATGGTGCGGGCGGTGGTCAGCAGAGCATGGAGCTCACCGGGATGGTGGGCGTAGTCGTCGTAGACCTCCGCCCCGTGATATGTCCCCTTGTGCTCCATGCGGCGGCCTGCGCCGTGGAAGGTCTCCAGCCCACGGGATACCGCCTCGCCGGGCAGACCCAGCACATACGCTGCCGACGCCGCTGCCAGCGTGTTGAGGATGTTGTGCTTACCGGGGATCTTCAGCTCCACATGGGCATAGACCTCCCCGTGGATCACCACATCGAACACCGGGCAGCCGTCGAAGAAGGACACGTTGTCCGCCACGCAGTCCGCCGTCCGATCCTGCACGGCGAAGGTGAACACCGGGTGCCGCAGTCCCTTCACGGAGTCCCGTGCGCCGGCGTCGTCGGCATTGGAGATGATGTAGCCCCGCTGGGGTACCAGATCGGCAAAGGCATGGAAGGAGTGCTCGATATCCGCCAGATCCTTGAAAAAGTCCAGATGGTCCTCCTCCACGTTAAGGATCACCGCCACCGTGGGGAAGAAGTTCAGGAAGGAGTTGCAGTACTCGCAGGACTCCAGAATGATGGTGTCCCCCTGCCCCACCCGATAGCCGGAGTGCAGCAGCGGCAGCGTACCGCCGATCATCACCGTGGGGTCGGCCCCGGCCTCCATGAAGATATGGGTTGCCATGGAGGTGGTGGTGGTCTTGCCGTGGGTACCGGAAAAGCACACGGCATTTGCGTATTTCTGCATGATGGCGCCCCAGGCCTGCGCCCGCTCATATACGGGGATGCCCCGTGCGATGGCCCCGGAGATCTCCGGGTTCTCGTCGTGGATGGCGGCGGTGCGGATCACCAGATCGCAGTCCTTTAGATTCTCCGCCGAGTGGCCGATGGCCACGTCGATGCCCAGTGAGCGCAGGTGCCGTACGGTATCGCTCTCGGACATATCCGAGCCCTGCACCGTCAGTCCCATGCCCCGCAGCACCTCCGCCAGCGGACACATGGACACGCCGCCGATGCCCGCCAGATGGACCCGGACACCGGGCTTGAGATACGTATGGATATCCACAGTGGGATGGATCATATTCAGATTCCTCCTTCATTTCCCGCCGAAAACCTGCTTTTCGGCAAGCGCTTGCGGAGCTGTATGCTGCGCCCCGTCATTATAATACGCCGCTGCGGCGGATGCAAGCCCCTTACTCCCTCCGGCGCAGCAGGCTCTTCCAGTCCAGCTCCATCACCAGCAGGCTCACCATCATCAGCGCCGCCCCGATGTAGCCCCGCAGCTGCAAAACCTCATGGGCAAAGAAATACGCCACGATGGCAGAGAACACCGGCTCCAGCGTGAAGATCAGCCCCACATGGCTGGCGGAGGTGTACTGCTGCTGCACCGTCTGGATGACGAAGCCCACGCCGGAGCAGAACACTCCCAGAAACAGGGCCGCTCCCCACACGGCAGTGGTCTGTGGCAGGCAGGGCTTCTCCAGCAGGAAGGCCAGCCCCAGCATCACGAAGCCCACCACCCCCAGCTGCAAAATGCCCAGCTGCAGGGCGTTGACCTGCGGATCGTGGACCGCCCGGTCCGTCAGCACCAGATCCCCGGCGTAGGCTACGGCGCATAGCAGGCAGATGATATCTCCCAGCGCCGGGCGCAGCGCCCCGTTGAGGGTCATGAGCCCCATGCCCACGGTACACAGCACCAGCGCCACCGCCAGCCGCCGATCCGGCCGCTTCCGCAGAAACAGCCACTCCAGCAGCGGCGTCACCACCACCGGCAGAGCGCAGATAAAGCCTGCGTTGGAGAGAGAGGTATACAGCACACCATAGGTGCAGCCGATGTACGTCAGCACCAGGCACAGCCCGATGGGGATGCTGGCAAGCAGCGTCCGCCGGGAGATGCCCCGCAGCTTCCGGAAGAAGATGGCCCCCAGCACGAAAAACGCTGTCAAAAAACGAAAGGCGTTCAGGGTCAGCGGCGGCAGCTCCGTCAGGCACAGGTCCAGCAGAAAGTAGGACACTCCCCAGAATGCGGTGGCCAATACCAGCAACAGATCCGCTTTACGCTGCCTGCTCATATCTCATCCCTCCCGTACAGCATATCGCTTACGGGACATTATATCACACCTTTTCCCCAGTGAAAAGCACTATTTCCATAGCCGCAGCCACCCGCTGTCATGGAGCTGCTTGACAAACAGCAACGCCATGGGACACAGCACCATCCCAGCCACGCCGAAGGCGCAGAAGCCCACATACATGGCCGCCAGCGCCGCCAGCGGCGGCAGGTCCACCTGCGCCGCCATGATCTTAGCTCCAGCACGCTCCGCACCAGCGAGATGACGCCGTACAGGGCCAGCAGCCCCAGCCCCTTGGGGACGTTCCCTGTCAGCAGGCACAGCGCCCCCCACGGCACCAGCACCGTCCCCGTGCCGAACACCGGCAGGGCGTCGATGACGGCGATCAGTGCCGCCAGCAGCAGGGCATAGCCCTGCCGCAGCAGGAGAAATCCCGTCAGCAGTTCACAGAAGGTGACCCCCAGCAGAATGCACTGGGCCTTGCACCACTTTCCCAAGGTGACCAGCAGGTCCGCCTTGACGCCTCTGGCCTGCCGCAGCCTGTCCTCCGGCAGCTGCCGCCGGAGGAACGCCCGGATACGGGGATAGCTTCCGGCGGTGAACAGCACCGCCAGCAGCGTGGTAGCACAGAACAGCACCGCCTGCGGCAGCGCCGCCGCTGCCGCCGTCACCGCCCGCAGGCACCGCTGGCCCATGCTCTCCAGCAGCTCCGCCAGCTGAGCCGACAGCCCATCCAGCAGAGCCTCCAGCCAGCTCCGCAGTCCCTCCGGGCAGGCAGCGCACAGCTGCTGCGCCCTGCCCCGTACCAGCTCCGTCCACCGGGGCAGAGCCTCCAGATACCCCGGCAGCCGACCCGACAGCTCACAGACCTGCCGCAGCAGCACCATGGCCAGCAGCACCAGTCCCGCCGCCACCGTTCCCAGCACCACCAAGCTCAGCACCGTGGCCGTAAAGCCCCGCCGCCAGGTGCAGCCTTCTCCGGCACAGTACCACCGCCGGCTCCAGCAGCACCGCCAGCGCCAGTGCAATGAGGAACGGCAGCAGCCACACCAGCACATACCGCACCATCAGCCATATAAGCGCCAGCCAGACCGCCCCGTAGGCGCACCGGATGAGAAACGTCAGCTTTGGGTCCCGCAAAACCGTCCCCTCTTTCTTATAAAAACAGTTGTATTTTCTCCAAATACATGGTATGATGCAGAGGAGAGAAATCCCGCCCGTCCCCGGACCGGCAAAAGGAGTGTAAGATCATGGCAAATGAAAAGTTTTACATCGTAGCGGCGGACGCCCTGCCGGAGGTATTCCTGCGGGTGGCGGAGGCCCGGCGGATGCTTCAGGTAGGCGAGGCCGACACCGTGGGCGAGGCCGCCTGCAAGGCCGGCATCAGCCGCAGCGCCTTCTATAAATATAAGGATGCGGTGCAGCCCTTCCAGAACATGAAGGCCGGGCGCATCATCACCTTCTATACTCTCTTGAAGGATACGCCGGGTGTACTGTCCAACATACTGTCTATTTTTGCCAATTCCGGGGCAAATATACTGACCATCAACCAGACCATTCCCACCAACGGCTGCGCCGGTGTCACCGTCACCGCCGAGACCAGCGAGATGCACGAGTCGCTGGAGGAGATGATGACCGAGATCACCGCCGCCGAGGGCGTGCTGAAGTTTGAAATTCTGGCCGCCTGACCCCTTCCATATCAAAAAACCGTCCCCTGTGCTGTCTTTGCACAGGGGACGGTTTTTTGCAGCGGATGGATCACTGCCGCTGCTTCGTCTCTCTACCGTAGGCCCGACGGCTTTTCATCAGCAGAGCGGCCTGGAGGTAGGGACGGTACCCCTGCTCCGCACCCTCTGCAGGCCCGGCGGCTATGCGGCTCATTGAAAAAACTCCTTCGCAGCTAAATACGACTTGATGGCTCGGTATAGCGCAGCTTTCGGGAAATTTCAACAGCCCCGCCGCCACAAAAGAGGGAGAGGCAGCGCCTCTCCCTCTCAAGCCCCGCCCCATGCAGACCGCAGGAGGCGGACACTCTGTTTTCCTTATCCTATGTGCCCCTCATGCCCGCTTCTTCTTGCGCTGCAGCTGCAGCCGGTCAGCGATCATGGCGATGAACTCCGAATTGGTTGGCTTGCCCTTGGCGGAATTCACCGTGTATCCAAAGTACTTCTGCAGGGTCTCCAGGTCGCCCCGATCCCATGCTACCTCAATGGCGTGGCGAATGGCCCGCTCCACCCGGCTGGGAGTGGTGGAAAAGCGCCGTGCCACCTCCGGGTACAGTACCTTGGTGACGGCGTTGATGACGTCCATATCGTCCACCGCCAGCAAAATGGCCTCCCGCAGATACTGATAGCCCTTGATATGGGCCGGTACGCCGATCTCATGAATGATGGCCGTTACCATCCCCTCTAAAGCCGGGGAGTGGTAGGGCTCCTCTTGTTCCGGATGTACCGCCTGCCGCATCAGCTCCAGCAGAGACTCCTCGTTGACGGGCTTGGGCAAGAAGAAATACACGCCCAGTTCCACCGCCCGGCTCACGGCCTGCTGGCTGCAAAATGCGGATATGACGATCACCTTCCTTTCTCCCGGCTCCTCTGCCAGCTGGCGCAGGATGCCGAAGCCATCCAGCCCCGGCAGTACCACGTCCATCAGGATCAGTTCCGGTTTTGTGCGGCGCACCAGCTCCATGACCATCGGCCCGTCGCCGGTGGACGCCGCCACCTCAAATTCGCCGGTTTCCTCCAGCAGCTGCCTCAGCAAAATGCGAAACTCCTCATTCGCATCCGCCAGCAGCACTCTCGTCCTTTTTCCATCGCATCCAATCCTTTTCCACAGTTTGCTCCGCCGCCCCCAAATGTTCTCCAGCCATTCCCATTTGTCGTGCAGCTTGTGTATAATTTATCATATTTATCTCATAGTTTCAAGATTATTATGTCGAAAAATCCTCTTAAAAACGCATCTCATATCAAAAACCCGTTAAAGCCGATGAAAAATACAACAAAAATATCGCCCGGCGTTCTTTCAATGCCGGGCGATATTGTAACTCACGCTTTATTCAATTTTCGACGGTCTGTCAGATATCTCCCCTTACAGGAACCGATCCAGCTCCGCCTCCACGTTCTTCCGGTGCTTCACCTGCGGCGCACGGTGCAGCTGCCCGTGGGACATGACCAGCTCTACATGGCGCAGCGCCCGCAGGTCGGCCAGTGGATCCGCCGCCGTAACGATGAGGTCCGCCGCCTTTCCCGGCTCCAGCGTGCCAGTCTCCTGACCGATACCCGCCAGCTGGGCGCTGCGGCCGGTGGCGGTGTACAGAGCGAAGGCGTTGGACACCCCCACATACTTGTGGAAGTAGTACAGCTCCCGCCAGAAGTCGTACTGGGTGATCCACGGGCAGCCCACGTCGTTGCCCAGCACCACCGGGATATCCTGTTCCAGCGCCGCCTTGGCGCATTCGATGATGCCCTCGAACACCACGTTGCCGTTGTACTGCTCCACCTCCGAGGCGTTGGAGACGGACCGGTCAAACAGCGCATAGGGCAGGGCCGGGGAGATGGTGGTACACAAAAACGCCCCCCGCTCCCGGAACAGCCGCAGGATATCCGCATCGGGCTTGGCGCCGTGCTCAATGGAGTCCACGCCGTTTTCCAGCGCCACCCGCACGCCCTCCGGCGACTCCACATGGGCCGCCACGGTGTAGCCCATCTCATGAGCCTTTTCACATACCGCCTTGACCATCTCCGGCGGCATCTTCAGCTCGCCCGGCACGCCCTTCTCCTTGGCGTCCAGCACACCGCCCGGTGATCATCAGTTTCACCAGATCCACGCCCTGCTGCCGCCCCTTCTCCAGCTGCTCCAGTGCCTCGTCGATGGTGTTGGCCGCCACCGCCACAGACCCGGCCATGTGGCCGCCGGGGACGGAGATGCCCTCGTTGGCCGCCAGGATGCGGGGTCCCACCCTCCGTCCGGCCCGAATATCATCCCGCAGCCGGGTGTCGAAGTCCGCCAGACCGCCCACGTACGGATGGTGGTAACGCCGGAGAACAGCTCCTCCTTGGCAAAGCCCGCCACCATGCCATAGGCCACCTTCCGGGTCAGTCCCGTGGAGAGGATGGTCTTTACCAGCTTTTCGTTGTCCCGCTGCTTTTTCTGAGGCTTGCCGCTGCCCGCCAGATGGACGTGCATATTGATGAGCCCCGGCATCAGATAGCCGCCCTTCAGGTCCACCACCTCATAGCCCGTCAGATCTGTCCCCTCCGGTACGATGTCCGTAATGCGGTCGCCGTCGGTCCGCAGCACCAGTCCCTCACGGGGCTGCATCTCCCGTGTACCGTCCAGCAGCTTGCCACCACAAAATGCGTATTTCATCGCTCTCCCCGTCCTTTTCTCTTTCTATCGAGTGTTTTCTGTCCGCTACGCCTTAGCTTCTATGGGTCCTTTACGGTACAATATAAGCCCCACCGCCCCGCCTGTCAATCGTTTTGCAGAGAAAATCCCGGTAAACCCGGCGCAGGAGGCCCGGAGCCGATGCTCCAGGCCTCCTGCCTCACAGGGCGCTTATCCCGCCGTGGTCAGCATATTCTCCAGAAAGATACCGTATCCCTCCGCCGGGTTTGCCACCAGCACATGAGTCACAGCTCCCACCAACCGTCCGTCCTGCAAAATGGGGCTGCCGCTCATCCCCTGCACGATGCCTCCAGTGGTCTCCAGCAGCTCCGGGTCCGTCACCCGCAGCAGCAGATCCCGGCCGTCCCGGCTTCGGGGGTTCACCCGCAGGATCTCCACCTCATAGGCACGGGTATCGCTGCCGGAAATGGTACATAATATAGACGCCTCCCCGGCGTGTACCTCCTCCGGCTCTGCCACCGATACCGCCTCGCCGGAGATAAAACCCGCATCCTCCACCGTGCCAAAGATGCCCTCGTTGCTGTTGACCGTCACCGTGCCTACATCCCGCTGCACGGTAAAGTCCCCCTTCAGCTCGCCGGGGTCGCCCCGCTGGCCCTTCTTCACCGCCTTCACCATAGTCTCCATAATGGAACCGCTGGCCAGCGGCATCAGCTCCGCCGTGTCCACATCCGTGATACCGTGGCCCAGAGCGCCGTAACTACCGGTGGCGGGGTCATAGTAGGTCAGCGTGCCGACACCCGCCATGCTGTCCCGGATCCACGCACCCAACCGGATGCCGCCGTCCTCGCAAACCACTGGGCTGGCCATCACCTCCAGCGTTTTCCCGTCCCGCTGCACCGTCAGCTCCGCCGCCGTTTCGCCGTTTTCCGCCAGCATGGCCTGTAAATGCTCTGTGGAGCGGATCTTCTCACCGTTGAAGGTCAGCAGGATATCTCCCTCTTTCAGGCCGCACTCCTTGGCCGGGGAGCGAGTCTCCTCCGTTCCCTGCACCGGCGACACGGATACCACCAGTACACCGTCGGCAAAGAGCTTGATGCCCACGGCCTTGCCCACGGGGATCAACTGCCGCTCCTCATCGGCCCACGTCCGCTGCCATCCCAACGACAGGGCCAGCACCATCGCCAGCAGTACGGCAGCGCCCCGCCGCACGCCTCGCCTTGCTTGCGTTTCATGCATCGGATCACCTCTTATTTTTTGTTTTCGTCGCCGGCGACACCATTACTTTGCGCCGCAGCCGCCGGTTTCATCGGCGTTAAATTCCGCCAGACATGGCAATCGTCCCGCACGACTGTCACGCCGCCGCTTTTGCGCCGCAGGAAAAATTTTCCGCAGTGAAGCGCCAGCTTTTAGGACACCTCCCCCGTTTTTCTCCGTTGCAGCCCCGCCCACTCCTATGTTATAGTAGAGGGGAAAGGACGTGAAGCCATGAAAGGAACCACCCGCCTGCTGGCCCTGTGCGGCGTACTGACCGCCTTGGGCGTGGTGCTGCTGTGTCTGGGGGGCATCGTCCCCTTTGCCCTGTATATCTGCCCCATTCTGGCCTCCATCGCCCTGCTGCCGGTGCGCTCCCGCCCACGGTACGCATGGTGCTGCTATGGGGCCATCGCCCTGCTGGGTCTGCTGCTGTGCCCGGATAAGGAGGTATCGCTGCTGTTCTGCTTCACCGGCTACTACCCCCTGCTGAAGCCCCGGCTGGATGCCCTCCGCAGCCGACTTCTCTCCCTGACGCTGAAGCTGCTGTGGGCCGCCGTCTCCATGGCGGCGCTGTACGCCCTGATCCTCTATGTATTCTGCCTGCCCGCCGTGGTGGAGGAGTTCGCAGCCACCGGCCGCTGGCTGCTGGCCGCCACCATCGCCATGGGCGTCGCCCTGTTCTTCGTCTATGATGTGCTGCTGGGCCGTCTTATGGCCCGCTGGCCCGCCAAGGTCTGAGGGACAGCGCCGTCTCTTGTAACCTTTTCGCCCGCCGCCGGGCCTCTTTTTCACAGAATATGGGAGTCAACGGTCGTTTCCGCCGTAGGCTCCCCTTTGCTTTTCCCGACACTTTCCCATCGATATGTCCCATTTTCGTCACAGTGCCTTGTACATCCTGCCCAAAATTTCCGGGTGTTTTTTACCATTCTGAAAATTTTGTTATCAATTTGTAATTTTTGTGTAGCTTTTTTGATAGAGTTGTGGTATGATATCTCTCGTAGTTTTCCAAAACCAACGCAGAAAGGATGGCAAAAGCATATGTCCAGAAAATTTGCCTGTCTCTATCTGGCCGTTGCGCTGCTGGTGTCCAGCATCTGGATCGCCAGCGCCGATGAACGTGATACCGTACAACAGGAGGTGCAGTACAGCGCCGCTGTGGAGGCGCTGGATGCCGCCGGGCTCACCAGCCGCTCCAGCAATGTTCTGCCCAGCGGCGAGGGTCTGGCTCTGGCGCTGGAGCTGGGCCTGCCGGAGGAGGAGACCATCTCCCTCTCCCAGCTGCCCACCGAGGCCCTCAAGACCAGTCAGGCCCAGGAGGACGCCGCCCGCCCCAAGCAGGCGGACACCGCCGCAGCCGCCGCTGACGCCGCCGCCAAGGAGGCCGCCCGTCAGAGCCTGCTAAGCGAGTACGACGGCGTGCAGCTCACCGAGGCCGTTCGGCTTCGCAGTGCTGCCGATAACGACACCGCCACCTCCCTCACCATCGACAGCGGCAAGGTGGCCCGCCTCAACGACTATCAGGACGCTGGTACCAGGTCACCTTGGCCAGTCCACCGGCTACATCCCCGCCGAGTATGCCCAGCCGGTCCACTATGCCGACTATGAGGGTACCTCCGCCACCAACACCGTGCGGGAGGAACTCATCGCCTACGCCTACACCTATCTGGGTACGCCCTATGTCTACGGCGGCTCCAGCTACTCCGGTACCGACTGCTCCGGCTTCACCATGGCTGTGTTCGCCAAGTTCGGCTACTCCCTGTCCCACGGGGCCAGCGACCAGTATTACACCGCCACATCTGTCTCCTCCGAGGAGCGGCAGGCCGGTGATCTGGTGTTTTTCGATACCTTCGGCGGCATCAGCCACGTGGGCATCTATTTGGGCGGCGGTCAGTTCATCCACGCCAGCTCCTCCGGCGGTGTGAAGGTCAACTCCCTTTACGAAAGCTACTACGCTGCCTGCTATCTGGGGGCCGGACGCATCCTCCCCTGAAGCGTCACATAGAGACATCCTAAGAGAGCCGCCTGCGGGCGGCTCTCTTACTTTTTCTTTCGCCGCCGTATATTCGTATTTTTATTCATTTTCGCTGCATTCCCTTTGTGCAATTTGCTTCTTTCTTCCGCAATATTCAGTCCAGAAGCGAGCAGTTTGCATGATTCTCTCGTTTTTGTTGTAATTTTATTCATTTTGCACTTGACTTTTATTCATCTCCGTTGTATCATAACCACATCCTCCGGAACGCCCGGAGCCTTCCATCCACAAGGCCGCCTGCACAGGCGGCACAACGAATACAAAGTGAGGTATGAGAAATGAAAAAAGTATTGGCCCTTCTGATGGCCGCCGCCATGATCCTGTCTCTGGCCGCCTGCGGCAGCAAGAACCCCGACAGCAACGATGATAGCAACGACGATAGCAACGACAAGAAAACCGCCCTGATCCTGGGGACCAGTGCCGACTACGCCCCCTTCGAATTCATGTATCCCGATGACAAGGGTGAACTGACCTACGCCGGCATCGACGTGTCCGTGGCTCAGTACATTGCCGACGACATGGGTCTTTCCCTTCAGGTGGAGAACATGGCCTTCGAGTACCTGCTGACCTCTCTGGGCAAGGGCGACTTCGACATGGTGCTGGCCGCCATGGAGGCCACCCCCGACCGTCTGGAGAACGCCGACTTTTCCGACCCCTACTATAACGATATTCCCCCGGCCATTCTGGTGAAGGCTGACAAGGCCGACCAGTTCAAGACGCTGGCCGATTTCGCCGGCAAGTCCGTGGGCGCACAGGCTGCCACCACCAAGCTGGATATCATCGCCGACTCCATGCCCGGTGCCAACGCCGTGTCTCTCCAGTCTGTGCTGGACCTCATCAATGACCTGACCTACGACAAGGTGGATGCCATCGTGGTGGACGGCGGCGTGGCCCAGCAATATGCCGAATCCAACCCCGATCTGGTCATCGCCGGTGCCTCCAGCGAGCTGGGTGAGGCCTCCGCCTACTGCGTGGCCGTGGCCAAGGGTGATCCTAAGGGTCTGCTGCCCGGCATCAACGCCGCCATCGCCAAGCTCAACAGTGAGAATAAACTCCAGAGCTTTATCGATGCCGCCAACGAGCTGGCCACCAAGGCCGTGGACCCCAACTGATCCGAAACTGCACCCTCCCCGCTGCGCCCAGTGCTCCGCACTGGGCGCAGCGCCGGGTATTCTTCCATCTGAAAGGAGATGACGCCCATGTGGTGGAGCGACCTGTTCACCAACATGAACCCTACCGATTTTTTCAACTTTTCCTTCCTGCCCAAATACGGCACCGCTTTCGTCCGTGGCATCGAATATACCCTGCTGCTGGCCGTGGTGTCCGTGCTGCTGGCCATTCTCCCGGCATTGGGGCTGGCCCTTATGCGCCTGAGCCGGAAAAAGCCGGTGCGCTGGCTCTCCGGGGCCTACATCGCCGTGTTCCGCTCCACCCCCATGCTGGTGCAGCTGTCCATCATCTACTACGGCCTGTTCTACGCCATCTCCCTGCCCCGGCTGACCCTCTTCGGCTTCGTGGATATCAGCCGCTTCATCCCCGGCGTGGTGGCGCTGGCCCTGAATAGTTCTGCCTATGTGGCGGAAATTTTCCGTGCCGGTATTCTGGCCGTGGATAAGGGACAGGCGGAGGCCGCCCGTTCTCTGGGCCTCTCCCAATGGCAGAGTATGCGTCTGGTGGTGCTGCCGCAGGCGGTGAAGAATGTCCTGCCTGCGTTGGCCAACGAGATGGTCACCATGGTGAAGGAGTCTTCCATCTGCTCTGTGCTGGGCATGGCGGAGATGATGTTCGCCGCCAAGACCATCGCCGGCTCCACCGGCATCTCGCTGGCCCCCTACACGCTGGCGGCACTGGTATATTTCTGCATCAACTACCCGGCCTCCAAGGGCATTGAGGCCATTGAAAGGAGGATGCGTCGTGGCGACAAGCAATAACGCACTCATCTCCGTCCGGCAGCTGACCAAGGAGTTTCGTCGTGGCGTGGTGGCGCTGGATCACTGCGATCTGGAGGTCCACCGGGGCGAGGTGGTGGCCATCATCGGCCCCTCCGGCTCCGGCAAATCCACCCTCCTGCGCTCCCTGAACCTGCTGGAGCAGCCTACCTCCGGCGCCATCTACTTCGACGGTGCGGATCTGGCGGACAAATCCGTGAACATCGACCTTCACCGTCAGAAAATGGGTATGGTGTTCCAGCACTTTAACCTCTTCCCCCATAAGACCGTGCTGCAAAACATCACCATGGCCCCGGTGGCCCTGAAAAAGAAAACACCGCAGGAGGCCCGGCAGCAGGCCATGGCACTCTTGGAGCGTATCGGCCTGGCAGATAAGGCCGACGAATACCCCAATATGCTCTCCGGCGGACAGAAGCAGCGCATCGCCATCGTCCGCTCCTTGGCCATGGAGCCGGAGGTGCTGCTGTTCGACGAACCCACCTCTGCGCTGGACCCGGAGATGGTGGGTGAGGTGCTGGACCTCATGCGCTCGCTGGCCGCCGACGGCATGACCATGGTGGTGGTGACCCACGAGATGGGCCTTTGCCCGCGACGTGTCCGGACCGGGTAATTTTTATGGACGGCGGCGTTATCGTGGAGGAGGGGGATCCCCGCCAGGTCATCGAAAATCCACAGAGTGAGCGCACCCGCGCGTTCCTGGCTCGGTTTAACCAGACGTAAATCACACATGAAAAAACGGCCCCCATGCCAAAAACTTGGCATGGGGCCGTTTTGGTCGGCTTATCGAATCTTCATGGAAATGTCCAGGG
>ENA-OQCO01000883-OQCO01000883.1-human-gut-metagenome-genome-assembly--contig:-NODE-883-length-14073-cov-1.099025_pt1 | contig 14073 bp, 15 predicted proteins | sample MGYA00242500_ERZ504582 | MGnify/ENA primary metagenome ERZ504582 (study PRJEB26092, sample SAMD00036346) | human gut metagenome | host: Homo sapiens | study: EMG produced TPA metagenomics assembly of...
CCACGGCTCGGGCCTGTTCACCCGCGGCCAGACGCAGGTTCTGTCCGTCTGCACGCTGAACACCCTCTCCGCTGCGCAAAAACTCGACACCATCTATGACGAGACCGAGCGCCGCTATATCCACCACTATAATATGCCGCAGTGGTCCACCGGCGAAGCCCGTGCGAGCCGCTCCACCTCCCGCCGCGAGATCGGCCACGGCGCGCTGGCCGAAAAGGCCCTGCTGCCCGTGATCCCGTCCGTTGACGAGTTCCCGTATGCCATCCGCGTCGTCTCCGAGGTCGTTTCCTCCAACGGCTCCACGTCTCAGGCCTCCATCTGCGGCTCCACGCTGGCTCTGATGGACGCAGGCGTGCCCATCAAGCGTCCCGTCGCCGGTATTTCCTGCGGCCTCATCTCCGACAAGGAGACGGGCACGTGGAGAACCTTCACCGACATTCAGGGCGTTGAGGACTTCCACGGCGAGATGGATTTCAAGGTCGCCGGTACGACCGAGGGCGTCACCGCCATCCAGATGGACCTCAAGAACGACGGCCTGACCATGGAGATCATCGCCGACGCGCTCGAGCGCTGCCGCAAGGCCCGCCTTGAGATCCTGAACGAGATCATGATCCCCTGCATCGCCAAGCCGCGCGACCATGTTTCCGAGTATGCACCCAAGATGCTCACCATGAAGATCGACGTGGACAAGATCCGCGAGGTCATCGGCAAGGGCGGCTCCATGATTCAGAAGATCGTGGCCGAGTCCGGCGCACAGGTCGACATCGACGACGACGGCACCATCCACATCGCGTCTCCCGACGCCGCCTCCTGCGACGCCGCCAAGAAGATGATCGACGATATCTGCTTCGTGCCTGAGGTCGGCAAGCTGTACTACGGCAAGGTCGTCCGCATCCTGCCCATCGGCGCGTTTGTCGAGCTGGCTCCCGGCAAGGACGGCATGATCCACATCTCCAAGCTGGAGAACCGCCGCGTCGAGAAGGTCGAGGACGTGCTGAACATCGGCGACATGACCTGGGTCAAGGTCACCGAGATCGATGAAAAGGGCCGTGTCAACCTCTCCCGCAAGGACGCGCTCAAGGAACTCGCCGCCGCTGCGGACAAGAAATAAACAAGCCTAAAAATCCCCGCCTCTCCAACCGGAGAGACGGGGATTTCTGCACACTAAGACGTGCTGCCTAACGGCTTCCGCAGCTACCGGCACGCCGCGCCGCCCCATTCAACGGCGGTGAAGCCGGTGCGGGCCGGTGCTTCGAGCGCCTGCGGCGCGATTTCGACCGGAGCAGCCAGCGGCTTGAAGGCCATAAAGACGCGAATGAGCGTGTCCGGCTCGGGCGTGATGGTGAGGCGTGCGCTTTTGGTATAGGCCTCGCGCTGGAACGCGATCAGGTTATAGGCGTTTTCCTGCATCAGCGGCAGCCAGTAGATGATAAACTCATTGGCCTCCGCGCGGTTCAGGCCGAGCCTGGCCAGCGCGTCCTCAAGAAACTCCGCCGTGCCGCTTCCCGGCACGCAGAAGCCGGTCGAAAAATCATATTCTGTATCGGATACGCCCTCCCAGTATAAATACCGGTAGGTCTGGCCGTCCTTGTCGGTCAGCGTCCCGTCGGGTCTTGCCGAGACGGTCCAGCCGTCCTCGTAGGCCGGATACGTGCACGTCAGCTCCCCGTCATAGTCCAGCTTGACCGTTATCTCTGTTTCCGTCTGCGGATACAGATACGCGACCGGCTTGGCGTCGCAGACCTCGTCCTGTGCTTCCTCCGGATAGAGATAGATGACTGGCTTTGCAGAATACTGCGCATTCTCATCCTCCCGCTCGTCGCACGGCGCACAGGCGGTCAGACTGAGCGTCAGCGCAAGGGGCAGCAAAAAAGCAAGCAGTTTTTCATGTCGGTTCCTCCTGCATAAAATATGTTCTATCCATACAGACAGGAAATGAAGAAGCTGGTTGCATAGGTTTATATTATTTATTATTTTTTCCGGCCATCAGCCGCGCAAGCGTCGCGCGGACCACAGGCAGGCAGTCCTCCGGCCTCTCCAGCTCCAGAACGGCCTGCTCAAACGGGCACAGGCCCGTCCCCTGCCGGTTCAGGAGCTTTTCGGTCTTCGTCTCACAGGCGCAGTCCACGCCGTTCGCGGTCAGGAACTCCGCTGCAGCTGCGCTCATCGTCTCGGCATAGACGGCGGATGCGCCGCCCAGAAGATAGATCGCGGCGGCAGCCTTGCCGACGATGGTATCGCAGACGAGCGCGCCCTTCAAAAGCTCCGGCTGCGCGTCGAATACCCGCAGCGCCGGGCCGACGCCCCGGCCAAACTCCTTATGGACGGTCACGCCGCCTTTTTGTACAACAAGCGTATACGCGCCGTTTCAAACAGCGCGGGCAAATTTTCCATGTTCATTTCGGACGCATCTCCTTCGGCAGTTCTTTTTCGATCCGGATCATGACCAGCGACAGCAGCAGCGCCAGCACCATCACGCCCACGGCGATCAGATAATACGGCTGGTTGGCAATGTCGGCAATGGAATAGCCGCCCGTACCGTCGGAGACGGCGTAGCCGATCACCAACAGCACCAGTGCGGCGGCGAAGCAGAGGTTCCGGATCGTGCCGAGCAGCTTGTCCCGGCCAAGCAGGAAGCCGTAAAACGCCTCCGGCGCGTCAAACTGCGCCCCCGCCTTCCACGGCGTAAACAGGCGGCAGAAAAAATCCTTCACAGGGAAGCCCCCTTTTTCCTTGATAGAGCAAGTATAGCAGGCTTTTGCGAAAAAAGCAACGCACCGGGCACTTGATGCGCCGCCGGGCGTTGACTTTTTTGCGCAGGACTCGTATACTTTTGGAAAACAGGCATTTCAGGAGAAGCGGATCATGATCTACACGGTTACGACGAATCCCAATATTGATTATTATATGGACCTGCGTGCGCCGCTGCGCGTCGGCGGCATCAATCGCTCCGGCCGCGAGCTGCTTGCGCCAGGCGGGAAGGGGATCAACGTCTCGCTGATGCTGCAGACGCTTGGCAAGCCGTCGTGCGTGCTGGGCTATCTCGCCGGGCCGACGGGGGCGGCTCCTCGAAGCGCTCATGAAAGACACCGGCTGCGATTGCCATTGGTTCTGGCTGCAAAGCGGCCAGACGCGCATCAACACCAAGATCAACACCAGCCCCGAAACGGCCTTCAATGCCTCCGGCCCCGCGCTTGGGCAGGCCGACATTGACGCGCTGTGCGCGTTCCTGCGCGGACTGAACCCGGACGATCAGCTCGTCGTCAGCGGCAATCTGCAAAAAAGCCCTCCGGGCGCGTTCTCCGCACTCCTTTCCGCCGCGCAGGAGGCGGGCGTCAGCGCCGTCGTGGATACAAGCGGCGCAGCGCTTCGCGAGGCGCTTGCATTCCGTCCTCTGCTCATCAAGCCCAACGGCGAGGAGCTGTGCGAGCTGTTTGGCAAGCAGGCAAGCACGCCGGAGGCGCTGCTTGCCCTTGCGCAGCGGGCGCAGACACTGGGCGCGCGGAACGTGCTGGTGTCCATGGGCGCGGACGGCGCGCTGCTGTTGGCGGAAACTGGGCGCGTTTACCGGGCACGGCTCCGCAGCACGCAGCCGGTTATTTCCACCGTCGGCGCGGGCGACAGCGTGACGGCTGGCTTCCTCGCAGGACTGCTGGACACGGAAGACTATGCCTTGGCTCTCCGCCTCGGCACCGCCTGCGGCAGTGCGACAGCCTACAGCGCGTGTTTGGCAAGCCGGGATATGATCGAGCTGTACTGCCGGCGGTCGAAATTACGACTCTGTAAAAACTCGGAAAGGAAGAGAACCATGCAGGCAATTCAGGAACTGCTCTCCAACCGCGTGCTGATCAGCGGCCTTGTCGGCTGGGGAGCGGCGCAGGTTTTGAAGACGATTATTTACGCGCTCATGCACCATACGCTGGACCTGACGCGCATTTTCGGCGACGGCGGTATGCCGAGCGGCCATTCGGCCACGGTCTGCGCCGTGGCGACCTCGGCGGGAATTATCTATGGGCTGGACTCGTTCCCATTCGCCATCAGCGTAATTGTCGCGATCATCGTCATGCACGACGCAATGGGAGTCCGGCTCGAAACCGGCAAGCAGGCAAAGCTCCTGAACGAGTTCATCGACCTGTTTGCCAAGCTGGAGCAGCCGCTGTCCGATCAGGAAAAGCTCAAGGAGCTGGTCGGCCACACGCCGCTGCAGGTCTGCATGGGCGGCCTGCTCGGCATTCTGACCGGCGTTCTGTGCAATCTCGGCGGATGAGCGCAGCCGCCTCCCCCAGCACTTCATCCTGTAAATTATAATTCACCCCGGAAAGGAGCACCCCATGGCACAACTTGGACTCGGTACGCGCTGCGTACAGGCGGGCTACAGCCCGAAAAACGGCGAACCCCGCCAGATCCCCATCATCCAGAGCACCACGTTCAAATACGAGAGCAGCGCCGAAATGGGCCGGCTGTTCGATCTGGAGGCCAGCGGCTATTTCTATTCCCGCCTGCAAAACCCGACGAACGACGCCGTCGCGGCGCGTATCGCCGCGCTTGAGGGCGGCACAGCCGCCATGCTGACAGCCTCCGGGCAGGCCGCCATCTTCTTCGCCGTGTTCAATATCGTCGGCGCGGGCGACCATCTGGTCAGTTCGTCGAGCATTTACGGCGGCAGCTTCAACCTCTTCGCCGTCACCATGAAGCGCATGGGCGTTGAGGTCACGTTCGTCGACCCCGACTGCTCCGCTGAGGAACTGGACGCCGCCTTCCGCCCCAACACAAAGGCCATGTACGGCGAGACGGTCGCAAACCCGGCGCTGACCGTTCTGGATATCGAAAAATTCGCGGCTGCCGCGCACCGGCACGGCGTTCCCCTGATCGTGGACAACACGTTCGCCACGCCCATCAACTGCCGCCCGTTTGAATGGGGCGCGGATATCGTCGTACACTCGACGACCAAGTATATGGACGGCCACGCGGGCGCCATCGGCGGTGCGATCGTCGACTCCGGGAGCTTCGACTGGACGAAACACCCGGACAAATACCCCGGCCTGTGCACGCCCGACGAGAGCTATCATGGCGTGACATATACCGAGCGCTTCGGCCTTGCGGGTGCGTATATCACAAAGGCGACCGTCCAGCTCATGCGCGATCTCGGCGCGATCCAGTCCCCGCAGAGCGCGTATTATCTGAATCTCGGCCTCGAAAGCCTGCACGTGCGCATGAAACGGCACTGCAAAAACGCGCAGCGGGTCGCGGAGTTTTTACAGCAGCATGAAAACGTCTCGTGGGTGCAGTACTGCGGCCTGCCGGGCGACAAATATTATGAACTGGGACAGAAATACCTGCCGCACGGCTCCTGCGGCGTCGTGAGCTTCGGCGTAAAGGGCGGACGGGCCGCAGCCGAGGCCGTCATGGGACGGCTCAAGGTCGCATCCATCGAGACGCACGTAGCCGACTCCCACACCTGCTGCCTGCATCCGGCTTCCACCACGCATCGGCAGATGAACGCCGAGGAGCTGCTGGCCGCAGGCGTCCGCGAGGATCTGATCCGCTATTCCTGCGGGCTGGAGGACGCGGAGGATCTGATCGCCGATCTCGATCAGGCGCTGCAATAATCTCAGAAAGGAATCCACGCCATGCCCATTATGATCCCGAACGGTCTGCCGGCGGCGAAAACGCTGGCGGACGAGAATATTTTCGTCATGAACGAGACGCGGGCCGTCACGCAGGACATCCGCCCGCTGCAAATTCTCGTTCTGAATCTCATGCCCACCAAAATCGCCACAGAGACGCAGCTGTCGCGGCTGCTCGGCAACACGCCGCTGCAGGTGGAGCTGGAGCTGATCCACACGGACAGCCACGAATCCAAAAACACGTCCCGCGAGCATCTTCTGAAATTCTATCAGACGTTCGAGGACGTGCGCGACCGCTGGTTCGACGGGCTGATCATCACCGGCGCACCCGTGGAGCAGATGCCGTTTGAGCAGGTCGAATACTGGCCAGAACTGTGCCGCATCATGGAATGGAGCCGGACGCACGTGCACAGCACGTTCCACATCTGCTGGGGCGCGCAGGCGGGGCTTTATTATCACTACGGCATCGGGAAGGTCGATCTGCCCGAAAAGCTCTTCGGTGTCTATCCGCATGTGGTCGAGCGGCGCTCGTCCATGCTCATGCGCGGATTCGACGATGTGTTCATGGTGCCCCACTCGCGGCACACGAGCGTCCGCCGCGAGGATATCGAGCGCTGCGGCAAGCTGAAAATCCTCGCCTCGTCCGAGCAGGCCGGGGTCTACGCCATGGCGACCGAGGGCGGTCGGCAGATCTTCATCACCGGTCACTCGGAATACGACGCGCGGACGCTGGAGTCGGAATATCTGCGCGATAAAAACGCCGGACTTCCCATCCATGTGCCGGAGAATTATTACCCGGACGACGACGACACGAAGCCGCCCATGGTCACATGGCGCAGTCACGCAAACCTCCTGTACCAGAACTGGCTCAACTACTTCGTCTACCAGACCACGCCGTACGACCTCTCGGCCATCCGGCCTGTATAAGGATAAAAGCGCCGCTCCTTGCCGTGCACAGCAAAGAGCGGCGGTGTCTATGCAGGGCATTCACGCCAAAGGCTCAACTTTGAATAAAGCGAAGATTCGTAGGGGCGGACGCTCTGTCCGCCCGCGCGGATTGCAGTCTTTATCTGAAAATTGACGGCGAAAACCGTATGCACCTGCATACTTGACTGTAGGGGCCGATGCCTACATCGGCCCGATTGGAAGTTGCAAATTCTCCGCAGATTTCCGTAAAACCGGTACATTCTGCCGGGCCGATGTAGGAATCAGCCCCTACACTCGCTTTAGGATGTGCATACGGATTCGCCGTAGATTTCTAAAAAAGCACTGCTTCCCGCAGGCGGACAGAGTCGTCCGCCCCTACGCTGGAAAGAGCCAGTGCTTCGCAGAAAAACGGGATCTTAGCACGGCCTGCCGCCCTATCACGCCCGGTTAAAGCTTAAAAATCTGGTGCCCTGGAAGGTGAGGCTTCCCCGGTCGCCCTCGACGAGATAGCCGTAGTCGCGGTCGGGGATGCTGAGCTCCATCCGGTCGCCGCTTTCGACCTGGAACGTCGCGTAGTACCACGTGGACGAATGGCTCATGTGGCTGTTCGCGTCGTGGTGGCGCGTGACCTCCATCCGCTTGGAGACGACCGTGGCCTGCACGGTCAGGCGCGGGGACTTATTATTCTTGTGCCACTGGCCGACATTGCGCACAAGCGTCGCAATGATCACGCCCAGAATCAGCACAAACATCACCGTGAACAGCACAGGAAACACCGAATCAAAAAAACCGAAGCCGAACATAAAAGCGTCCTCTCTTTCTGTCATTTGCCTATATAGTATCAGACGCAGGAATGGCGCGCAAGTTCCCGTTTAAAAATAAAAAACTTGTGCAGATTCCCCTTTGATTTTTTTCGCCGTCTGTGCTATGATTTCCCTGTTGTGTAGCAGTCTTGCGTAAGTCCAAACGGACTTACGCAATTTTTTATGTCTGGAGGAAAACAAAATGAAAGAAAAACAGAACGCCGCGCTCGGCACAGCCCCGCTCGGCAGGCTGATGCTGAAGTTTGCCCTGCCATGCACCGTCTCGCTGCTGGCCGTGCCGCTTGTGATGCTGCTGCCGAGGGCGTTTGGGCTGATGGGCGTTCTGTACTCCATGCCCGCCGCGGATATTCTTACATTCTTCGCCTCCTGCTTCGTCCTCCTGCGTACCGACCGGCAGCTGCGAAAATAACGCTTGCATTTTTGTGGTCCCGTGTTATACTGGGTATGAATTTCATAACTCAGTATAACTTTTAATAAAAAGGAGAGATCTTCATGGCGATGCAGTTCCCGAAGGGGAAATTCATCAGTCTGGTCAAGGTCGGCGAGAAGGGACAGATCGTCATTCCCAAGGGGGCGCGCGAACTGTTCGGGATTCAGCCGGGCGACCAGCTTTTGCTCATGGCCGACAAAAAGCGCGGCATCGCGCTGGTCGGCATGGACGATCTGCACGTGCCGGATTCGCTGTTCCGGCTGGCAAAGGAGGCGGACGACGATGGAAATTCTGAGACTTGACGGCCTTTGCAAGCAATATCCGCCTTCCGGCTGGACAACGTCTCGTTCTCCATGGAGGCCGGGACGATCATGGGCCTCATCGGCCGCAACGGCGCGGGCAAGACCACGACGCTCAAATCCATGCTCCATCTGGTGCACCCGGACGCCGGGCAGATCACGATCTGCGGGCTGGATATGGACACGGACGAGCGCGCCATCCGGTCGCGCATCGGCTTCGTCTCCGGCGGCGCGTCATATTACCAGCGCAAGCGCCTGCGGGAGCTGACGGACGTGACGAAGGACTTCTATCCCGGCTGGGACGGCGAACGCTACGCCCGGCTCGTCCGGCAGTTTTCGCTGGACGAGCGCAAGCGCGTGTGCGAGCTGTCCGAGGGCATGAAGGTCAAGTACCAGCTGGCTGTTGCGATGTCGCACAAGGCGGAGCTGCTGATTCTCGACGAGCCGACGTCCGGCCTCGACCCCGTCTCGCGCGACGAGCTGCTGGACACGTTCCTGACGCTCTGCGAGCAGGAGGGCGTGTCGATCCTCTTCTCCACGCACATCACGTCCGACCTCGATGCCTGCGCCGACACGATCACCTATATTCAAAACGGACGCGTCGCCGTCAGCGAAAAAAGCAGGCGCTGACCGGCGCGTATCTGTCCGTACAGGGGCCGGACGCCGCCTGCGGCGCGGCACTGCGCGCAAGGCTCATCGGCGCGCGCAGCCACAAGGGCGAGCTGGACGCGCTCATCCGCGCGGAGGATGCAGGACTTGCCGCCGGGCTTGCGGTCAGCCCGGCAAATCTGGAACAGATCATGGTACATCTGGAACGGGAGGCGGAAGCATGAAGCTGCTGATCAAAAAGGAATGGAAGCTGACCGTCACGCCGGTGCCGCTGCTGTTTTTGCTGCTGAGCGCGCTGGTACTCGTGCCGAGCTATCCGTATTACGTAACGTTTTTCTACAATGCCCTCGGCATTTTCCTCATGCTGCAGGCCGCCCGCGAGAACCGGGACGTGTATTACATGGCGCTGCTGCCGCTCACGAAGCGCGATCTGGTCCGGGCGCGGTTTTCGACCATCGTGACGCTCCAGCTTCTGCAGGCGCTCGTCTGCGTTCCGTTCATGCTCCTCCGCAGGGGCTATGCGGAGATCAACAACCCGGTCGGCATCGAGGCAAATCTGGCCTTCCTCGGCTTCGGCTTCATGCTGATGGGTCTGTTTGATCTGGTGTTTCTGCCGATGCACTACAAAAACGGCTACGATCTCGGCAAGCCGTTTGTCATTTCCAGCATCGTGCTGTTCTTCGCCATCGTGCTGCTGGAGGCGCTCGACCACATCATCCCGTACATGAAAACCGTCTGCGAAAGCTACGCCTCCGCAGACCTCGTCCGCCAGCTGCCCGTTCTGCTCGGCGGCATGGCCGTCTACGCGCTGGAGGTCTGGCTCGCCTACCGGAAATCCGCCGCCCGGTTCGAAAAGGTCGATTTGTAAGCCCAGGTATTGTGCGCACGGGGCTGTCTCAAACATCCTTTTGAGACAGCCCCGTTTTTTGCGTCAGCAGCTGCCGGCTTTTGTTTCCCGGCGTCCGCATTGTGCGGACGGCCGGGATTTTTTGATTTCTGCGGCGGACAGGCTGCGAAAATCCTGCATTTTTGTGAAGCCCGCAATTTTTTTGCATATCGTTTATAAATGCTTCACAAATCCTGCGCATAAAGGCGCTATAATCAGCGTAATTGAAACAAAGAGGAAGTGAGCTGCATGGGAACAGATCCGTATCAGGTGCTGGGCGTGTCTCCGAACGCATCGGAGGACGAGATCCGGCAGGCGTACCGCAGGCTGGCAAAGCAATACCATCCCGATCTGAATCCCGGCGACAAGACGGCTGCGCAGAAAATGAACGAGATCAACGCGGCCTATGACGCAATCAAGAACCCGCAGGCTTACCATCAGCAGCAGGCGCAGCAGCAAGCCCAGCAGCAGGCCCGGCAGCAATACAGCCAGGCCGGTTATCAGGAGTACAATCCCTTCGAGGATCTCTTCCGTTCCTGGGGCGCGCAGAGCCAGTCGGACGACTGGCAGCAGGAAAGCCGGAACGGCTGGCAGACCTGGTATACCCTACCGTCCTCCGGCGAAGAACAGCAGGAGGACAACGACAGCCCCGGCGGCTACCGCTGGACGTATCACCGCACCCGCCGCCGCGGGAATTTTCTCGTGCGGCTGCTCGGCATTTATCTGCTGATCCAGATCGTCGCCATGCTGTTCGGCAGCTGCGGCTATCGCGGCGCGTATTATGACCCGTACTACTACCGCAATTACAGCTACAGCGATTCCGGAACCTATTCTGGTCAGAGCCAGTCGCAGACCGGCTCCGACACAGGCTCCGGCAGCTGGTATTGAGCGCACCTATCTCACAGGAGGAACTCCGTATGTCCAGAACGATCGGTATTGATCTCGGCACCACCAACAGCTGCGTGGCTGTGATGGAGGGCGGCGAGCCTGTTATCATCCCCAACGCCGAGGGCGGACGCACGACGCCGTCTGTCGTCGCGTTTTCCAAGACCGGAGAGCGCATGGTCGGCCAGATCGCAAAGCGGCAGGCCGTCACGAACCATGACCGCACCATTTCTTCCATCAAGCGCCAGATGGGCACCAACTACAAGGTCTCCATCGACGGCCATAAATACACGCCGCAGGAAATTTCCGCGATGATCCTGCAAAAGCTCAAGACGGACGCGGAAGCCTTCCTCGGCGAACCCGTCACTGACGCCGTCATCACTGTCCCGGCCTATTTCACCGACGCGCAGCGGCAGGCGACGAAGGACGCGGGCAAGATCGCGGGGCTGAACGTCCAGCGCATCATCAACGAGCCGACGGCAGCCGCCCTTGCCTACGGCATCGATAAGGAGCAGTCGCAGAAGATCATGGTCTATGATCTCGGCGGCGGCACGTTCGACGTGTCCATTCTCGATATCTCGTCCGGCGTGATCGAGGTGCTGGCCACGGCAGGCAACAACCATCTGGGCGGCGACGATTTTGACCAGTGCATCGTCGACTATCTCGTCTCCGAGTTCAAAAAGCAGACGAAGATCGACCTGACGCGCGACCCCGCCGCCATGCAGCGCGTGCGGGAGGCCGCCGAAAAGGCCAAGATCGAGCTTTCGTCCATGACGCAGACGACCGTGGAGCAGCCGTATATCGCCGTCGGCAAGCAGGGGCCGCTGCATATGGAGATCCCGCTTACACGCGCGAAATTCAACGATCTGACCTACCATCTCGTGCAGGCCACGCGCGAGCCGGTCAATCAGGCCATCAACGACTCCGGCGTATCCATTTCGCAGATCAGCAAGGTTCTCATGGTCGGCGGTTCGAGCCGCATCCCGGCGGTGCAGGATCTGGTGCAGTCGATGACAGGCTCTCTGCCGTTCAAGGGCATCAACCCCGACGAGTGCGTCGCCATGGGCGCGTGCTTGCAGGCGGGCGTTCTGTCCGGCAGCGTGAAGGGCCTTCTGCTGCTCGATGTGACGCCGCTGTCGCTCGGCATCGAGACGCTGGGCGGCGTGTGCACGCGTATCATTGAGCGCAACACGACGCTCCCCATCCGCAAGAGCCAGATCTTCACGACGGCCTCCAGCTTCCAGTCGTCCGTCGATATCCACGTTTTGCAGGGCGAACGCCCCATGCGCACCAGAATAAGGAGCTTGGCCGCTTCCAGCTGACCGGCATCCGCCGCGCCCCCAGAGGCGTTCCGCAGATCGAGGTCACGTTCTCCATCGACGCCAACGGCATCGTGAACGTCTCGGCCAAGGATCTCGACACCGGCAAGGCCCAGCAGATCACCATCACCGCCTCGAGCAACATGAGCCGCGAGGACATTGACCGCGCCGTGCGCGACGCGCAGCGCTATGCTGCCGAGGACGCGAAGCTCAAGGCCGAGGCCACCGCCCGCGACCGCTGCGAGCAGATGATCTTCCAGGCCGGAAACGCGAAAAATGTTTCCAAAGAGGACAAAACGCGTCTGGCTGAGGCCGTCAAGACTGCCCGCCGCGCCGTCAAGTCCAAGGATCCCGCGCAGATGAACGGCGCCGCCGATCAGCTGGAGGTGCTTCTGAACGAGGCCGGCGTGCACATCGACCCGAACGCGGAATACCACGGCTCGGCCCGCTATGAAAACCCGAACAATGACTTCACCGACAACGCCGTCGACGCGGAGTTCGAGGAAATGAACTGATATCTGCCGTTTAGACTGCAAAATTCCCCCGGTTTTCCGCTTGGAAACCGGGGGATACGTTTCTCCGACAGGGATTGTTTTTTACACACTTCTGTGATACACTGTAAAAGCTGCGCGCTGCGCAGCAGATCGGAGAAAAGACATGAGTCAAAAAGGGCATACAAGAAGCACATTTTCCGGGAAGCTCGGCTTTGTTCTGTCAGCGGCGGGCGCGTCCGTTGGCCTTGGGAACATCTGGCGCTTCCCGTATCTGGCCGCGAAATACGGCGGCGGGATCTTCCTGCTGGTCTATATCCTGCTGGCCATGACGTTCGGCTATACCATGATCGTCGCCGAGACGTCTCTGGGCCGCATGACGGGCAAAAGCCCGGTTGGTGCGTTCAAGGCGTTCGGGAACTCCGGCTGGCTGCGGTTCGGCGGGTGGATCAACGCAATTATTCCGATCCTGATCGTGCCGTATTACTCGGTCATCGGCGGCTGGGTCGTCAAATATCTGGCCGATTACGCGCTCGGGCGGAGCAGTGCGCTGGCCGCCGACGGCTATTTTTCCGCGTTTATCTCCAACGGCGTCCCGGCGGAGGTCTGCTTCGTCGTGTTTGCCGCGCTGACGCTGACGATCATCTTCGCTGGCGTGGAAAACGGCATTGAGCGCGTGTCGAAGTTCATGATGCCGGTGCTGGTCGTGCTGTCCGTGATCATCGCGGTCTATTCCGTGACGCGGCCCGGCGCGCTGGAGGGCGTAAAATATTTTCTCGTGCCGAACCTCGCGCATTTCTCGTGGATGACGGTCGTAGCGGCCATGGGGCAGATGTTCTATTCGCTGTCCATCGCCATGGGCATTCTGATCACGTTCGGCTCGTACATGAAAAAGGACATTTCCATCGAAGGCTCGACGCGCAACGTGGAGGTTTTCGACACGGCCATCGCCATCATGGCAGGCCTGATGATCATTCCCGCCGTGTTCGCGTTCTCCGGCGGCGACCCCGACGCACTGAAGGCCGGGCCGTCTCTGATGTTCGTCACGATCCCGAAGGTCTTCGATTCCATGGGCCTCGGTACGCCGATCGGCATTCTGTTTTTCCTGCTGGTGCTGTTTGCCGCGCTGACAAGCTCCATTGCGCTGACGGAGAGCGCCGTGTCCACCTTCCAGGACGAGCTTGGCTGGGGCCGGAAAAAGTCGACTGCCATCGTCGGCGTCGTGATGCTGGTGCTCGGCAGCCTGTCGTCGCTCGGCTATGGGCCGCTGGCGGGCGTGCGGATCCTCGGGATGCAGCTGCTGGATTTCTTTGATTTCCTGACAAACTCCGTCATGATGCCCATCGCGGCCATTACCGTCTGCCTGCTCGTCTCGCGGGTCGCCGGTGTGGGCCGCATTGAGCAGGAGATCCTGCTCAGTGAGCCCAGATTCCGCCGGAAGCGGGTCTTCAACGCCATGATCCGTTTCCTCTGCCCGTTCTTCGCCGCGATCATCCTCATCAGCTCCGTCGCAAACGCCTTCGGCTGGATCTCCATGTAACAGCAAGCCGCCCCGCCAGTTGGCGGGGCGGCATTTTCAAAGAAACCGGCGGACCGGGTCATCCACCTCTATAAAACGTATAAGATCAGCGTCAGAGATTCTGAGCTGCTTCAAATTGCGCGGGAAAGATCCAAGAAAACCGAAGGGGTTTTCTTGGTCGCTTCAAGGAGGTCCGGAGGGAAATCGAAATCCCTCCGGGCTCGTTTTCTTTTCCCAGTCTTTCTTTTGGAGTAAGC
>ENA-OQCO01000886-OQCO01000886.1-human-gut-metagenome-genome-assembly--contig:-NODE-886-length-14045-cov-3.820017_pt1 | contig 14045 bp, 14 predicted proteins | sample MGYA00242500_ERZ504582 | MGnify/ENA primary metagenome ERZ504582 (study PRJEB26092, sample SAMD00036346) | human gut metagenome | host: Homo sapiens | study: EMG produced TPA metagenomics assembly of...
ATTACTACCTTCTTCTTGAATTCATAACTGTATTTTGACATAAAAATACCGACCTCCAAAGTTAGATTTTTTAGGTCTAACTTTTGGGGGTCGGGTCATTATCCAATATGCTTTTTTGCAAAAACTGACTTCTCAAGGAAAATGTACTGTCTCAGCAGATTAAGGTTATGCTTAAATGCTTGAAACAACAACAGACACAGCGAACAAACTCACGTGCCTTTTACTATTTTGAAATAATCTGAATAATAGAATATCGTTTTACAAAACAATCATTAGTTTTGCTCATCTGGTATTCCTAATATGTTATTATATATTAGTTTTGATAAAAATTCAGTTCTACTTACGGGATTGAAAGTCTTTCCCTTATATCTTTGCACAAAACCTTTTGGACACATTAGAGCCGATTCGTTATAAATATTGTATTTGTCCTCAAGAGACTTATTTTTACACCGTCTGTTTAAATTCTCTTCCAATAAAAATAAATTTCCTATTTGTGCATTTTCTATTCCATTAGAATCAGGTAAAATGTGTTCTATAGTAACTTCCAAATTAACATCACGGTTTGAAATGTATTTCTCAATTAAATTCAAAACAAGTTGACAACGATCTTTGCATTTTGAATCACTATATATTGGCCAACAGTGTGAATAGCCAATGTTTTTAAAGCTATTAGTAAAAGCTTCTAAAGTTGGTAATTTACTACGCATATTTTTGAGAAATTCCTCAAGATTATCATCTGAGAAATTTGTTTCTAATACATAAGCATATTTGTAAACTGTATCGCTTAGCATATTTGAATTTTCTTGCCCGATTATTTTATAACAAATATAAAAGTTGTATATAAAATTTAAAATCTCGAGGTATCTATTTTCGCTTATTATTTCTAAAGATAATAGATGTCTTAAACTTAATAGGAGTGGACGAAAAACCACAACTCGTTTTGTTTTGAAAAACATAAATACTTCTTTTTCCTTAGGCAAGCAATTAGTTTGGTTAATGAACGCAGTATAGTAATCAGATTTTAATTTTATATCATCTAATAGTTTGTCAACATTCCTACCACGGGTAGCATTTTGCAATGATTTATATACACTTATTGATTGCTTTTTATCGTTATTGTAATTGTATTTATGAAGAGCATAGTGTCTTAAGAAGTCATCAATGCTACTGCCTAAATTATTTTCAATCTCTTCCCAAATGCGTTTGGCATCATCTCTTCTTTCTTTAGGCTGAAGATATCTCATTATGTAGTTTTTCAGCAGTTCGTGATCTTCCAGATCTAAACCACGGGCATTAAGTATTTCAAATATAGTATAGGAATCCTCATCTGTAGAAGAAATAATATTAACATATCCTATTCCGATCAATGCATCTCGTGTAGCGAGCAATTTTTCATCATCTAAATTTTGAAGCTTTCCTGCAAAAAATTTGAAAGCATTTATTATGGATTTGTCTTTTGCTTGGGAAACGGTGCACAGGTTGGCAAATGCCGTAATACTATATGAGGATAAATCTTTCTGTGAACAATCTTTCAATTTATTTACTATTTTTGGCAAAGATAGATGATATTCAGGATAAACAATTTCTCTATCTTTTGCTTTTATATCTTTTGCAATGAGATACTTTAATGTACCATTAAAATCGTCTAACATTCCTCTTTTTTTAGCATAAACATAATAGAAGCAAGAAAAATTGTGAGTGTTAAAATTCTTTGCTGACCGTCAATTATTGTGTATTTTTGTAAACCTTCATCTTTTCCTTCATCTTTTAGAACAATACTTCCTATAAAGTGGGATTGTGAAATACCATCCACTACTAATTCAACATCGTCATATATGTCTGCCCAGTTTTGTGTGTTCCAAACATATCTACGCTGATTCCTTGGTATACAGTAAATAGCGTCATTTAGTAATTTATCTACTGATTTTTCTTTTGCTTCAAAAGACATTTTTATACTCCTTTGTTTTTAAATATGATTTATTTCGAGAGATACTGGTGCTAAAAAATAACTCGTGTTTTATTAACATTGTTTTAGCTTTTCGCATAGCGGCAGGATTTCTTCCAGCTTGGCAACGATGCGCTTTTGCTCGGCAAGGTGTGGGAGAGGTAGTAAACTGGTTGCTAAATAGTCCTTATGGATACGCTGCTGACCAGCTGTTCCAGTGAATGACTTGACACCGTTGGCAATAAAGTATTCAGTTTTAAAGAACCACAGCAAGTACTCTCTAAGAACAGTATTGTTGATAACTCTAACAATCGATAATTCTGTTGTTCCTGCTCCATATCCGTTAATCAAATCTCGAAACACAACTGATTTTCTATTTTGAAAGCACGGTGTGATTTTTGCTATGCCAATATCTCCATTAGCAAAATGTGTAAAGCCCTTTTTTATTGCTCCCCATTTTTTAACTTCAAAAGTATGAGTATTCCTAAATCCATCTGACACACAGGACATAGGAACAAACGAAGTATCAATATTGTTATCTATATCATTTTTAGGGTTGAGTGTAACAATTTGCGCAACACGCACCCACTTCCAGCTCTCCGGAATATCAAACGGAATCTCATCCTCTGTAATTTCCGGCAGGGTTTTTTCTTTTTTGATTTTGCCCGCTTTAATAAGTTTCTGCTTTTCTGCCTGAATCTGCTTATACAGTTCTTCGGCGGTGCCTTCTTCGGGGCGCTGTTCAACCAGTTTTCCCTGAATAGCCATTTGAAGAATTGATTTCTGCATATCCGCAGGGAAACGCTTGTTTAAGTCCTCCAGCCTGTTCCATGCCTTTTCATAGCGGTCGATATACGGCAACAGTTCCTCAATCTTCGCTACAATGCGCTGTTGCTCGGCAAGAGGTGGGAGTGGAATCAACTTTGGAGAAATCATAGGTACTGTAAGCTGTTTTACAGCAGAACCTATACCATATTCAGCAAAGGCTTGGATTGCCACTTTGATATATTCTAAATAAGTATGTTCAAGCGGGATAATAACAAGGAGCCTGACAATTGGCAAAAAAGGTTCAGTTCTTATCTCTGCATATCCTATTGTGCCTCTACCAGAAACCGTTAAACTTCGTTCTAAAATTTCAGCCTTATTGGTATATCCATATATGCCTTTGTTAGTTTCACCGTTTGATATTACAGGAACTGTATATTCTGTTGACTTGTTTTTTGAAAAAGCACTTGGTTTGTCACCGCCGGCAGAAATACTCTTAACAATGGTGCCTAACCTTACCCATATCCAATTCTCCGGAATATCAAACGGAATTTCATCCACCGTAATCTCCGGCAAGGACTTTCCTTTTTTTATTTTTCCATCTTTAATAAGTTTCTGCTTTTCTGCCTGAATCTGCTTATACAGTTCTTCGCCTGAGCCTTCTTCTGGGCGTTGTTCTACCAACTTTCCCTGAATAGCCAATTGTAAAATACTTGCTTTCAATTCCTGCGGCGTCATTTCTGACCACCTCCGAGAATGGCGGTTATGTCAGCCAGCACACGGTCAATTTCTGCGTTCAGCGACGCCCGTTCCTCCTGATAACGCTGAATAAGATCCATTGGATCAAGTATTTCTTCTTCAATATGGGGATAACCACAAAGGTCAAGGTTATAATTCGTAATTACTAAACCATTGGAATCTCTTAACTCAATATCACCATTTTCTGTTTTGTAAGCAGTATATTTTTTAGCTTTGTCAAAACCGTCTATGCTGATTTCCTGACGGTTGTTCCACCACCCGATAACAGGCTCAAAATGCTCCAGCTTCATCGGTTTGGTTTTTGAGAAATGCTTATATCCCTCGGGCATATCAAGACGGTAAAACCAGGTTTCTTCGGTAGGCTTGGTGCGGTCAAAGAACAGAATGTTGGTAGTGATAGATGTATATGGAGCAAAAACACTGCTCGGCATACGCACAACGGTATGCAGATTAAATTCGGATAGCAGTTTCTTTTTTATATTTATCTTCGCATTATCTGTGCCGAACAGAAAGCCGTCAGGCAGGATAACAGCGGCACGACCGTTCTTTTTAAGGCGGTACATAATCACCGACATAAAGAGGTCGGCGGTTTCACTGCTTGCAAGGTCAGAGGGAAAATGATTTTTTACTTCTGCCTTTTCCGAGCCGCCGTAAGGAGGATTCATCAGAATAACGTCAAACTGATCGTCCTCGGTGTAGTCCAATACATCGTGGAGCAAGGAGTTCGAGTGGAAAACCTGCGGAACATCAAGATCGTGCAAAAGCATATTTGTAATGCAGAGCATATACGGAAACTGCTTTTTCTCGATACCGTAGATAGAATTATTGTATTTTTCTTTATCCTCGGTGGTTGTGACTTGCTTGTCCAGTTCTTTCAGCCAGCTTGTGATAAATCCGCCGGTGCCGCAGGCAAAATCCGCCATTTTTCGCCGATTTTCGGCTGAATCATCTTTGACATAAAATCGGTTACAGCACGGGGTGTGTAAAATTCACCGGCAGAACCAGCGCTTTGCAGTTCTTTCAGAATGGATTCATAAATCTCGCCGAAAGCGTGGCTTTCCTCATAATCGCTGAGATCCAGTTCATCAATGACATTGATAACCTGACGGAGTAATACACCGTCTTTCATATAGTTGTTTGCGTCGGCAAAGGTGGTTTGCACAATAGCCTTTTTTATGGGAGTAGATGCGGTAACAGGCAGATTTTTGAGAGTCGGAAACAGCGTGTTGTTTACAAAATTAAGTAATGTATCTCCAGTCATGGCAGAGCCGGAACGGTCGTCTGCCGCCCAAGCTGACCAACGACATTCTTCGGGAATGATGGATACATAGTTTTCTTCATCATATCCCAGTCCTGTTCTTTTGCGTCATATACTTTTAAAAAGAGCATCCATGCAATCTGCTCAATACGCTGGGCATCACCGTTGATACCTGCGTCATTGCGCATAATGTCACGAAGTCTTTTTACAAATCCCGATAGATTGCTCATTAAAATTAACCTGCCTTATATAGTTCTTCTTCCAATGCTTTTACAGCTTGAATGTAGCCTGCTTTTCCGCCAAAATAGGTGGCGATTTTTGAGGGCTTTCCGAATTTCTTAAACGGATCAAGCTGTAAAATCTCGGTTTTCTCAATTTCGTAAATACCTGTGTTCATATATTTATCGAGGAGGGCTTCCAGCACTTCTCTTGCAACACCGCTGTATTTGCTCAGAAAATCACGCTTTTTTACATTATTCGCACGCTCTTTGCGTGTAAGCGGCTTTTGATTAAAGGCGACATGGCAAATGAAGTCAAAATCATCCACATCGGTCATACCTTGCTCCGCTTTCATTTGCTCAAGGTCTATGCCTTGTTCTTTCAACAGTTCCCGAATAGCTTCTTTCTTTTCTTCGGAAGTCCACTTTGAAATAAAGTTGTCAAGAGAAGCATATTTGCCGAGAATATTAGACTTTGTATAGTCAACAATGCTTTCCTGACGGAGAAGCTTGCCCAGGGCGTCATAAACTTCCACCCGCTTTCCGATGATATGAACATCACATCCGTTTTCATCAACAACATATTTGTCAACAGTAGGGGGTGGCGAAACAGAATCACCGCTATTACCTGGTGTATTGGGTTTCGGTATCGGCTTGTGATTAGGGTCAAAGCCTTCTACAATCTCAATAGGGCCATCCCAATCGGGATCGGAAAACAGTCTTGTCACATTGCGGAAGTCCATTACCACAAAATGATTTTTACCTTCCTTTTCACGCAGACGAGTGCCACGACCGATTATCTGCTTGAATTCTGTCATAGAGTTAATCATTTCATCGAGAACAATCAGCTTTGTCATCTTGCAATCCGCTCCTGTGGAAAGAAGCTTTGAGGTTGTTGCAATTACCGGATAGGGTGCAGATACGGAAATAAAGTAGTCAAGCTTGCTTTTGCCGTAAGTATCGGAGCCTGTGATACGGACAACATAGTCGGGATTTTCTTTGACCATATCGGCGTTGAGATTATTCAGCGCAATACGCATACGCTCTGCGTGATCTTCAGTAGCACAAAATACGATGGTTTTCTGCATTCTGTCGGTACTCTTGAGATATTCGGTTATCTCCCTTGCAACCTCGTATGTGCGGTCTTCAAGAATAATATTGTAATCAAAGTCGCTGTTAGTATAAATGCGATCTTCAATTTCATTTCCAAATTTATCAAGCTGTCCCTTGTAAGGCCGCCAGCCGTCTGAAATGTCGGTTGTTATATTTATAACCCTGAACGGAGCAAGAAAGCCGTCTTCAATACCCTCTCGCAAGCTGTATGTATATACAGGCTCTCCAAAGTAATCAATGTTTGAAATATATTTGGTTTCCTTCGGAGTTGCAGTCATACCGATTTGTGTAGCAGAGGAGAAATAATCAAGAATTTTGCGCCAGTTGCTGTCTTTTTTTGCAGAACCTCGATGGCACTCATCAACAATAATTAGGTCAAAGAAATCCTGATTAAATAACTTTGCAAATCGAGCAACTGTTTCTTCACCGCTTTCTTCATCTTCGTTTTCTTCGTTGCCTACAAGCTGTTGATAAAGAGAAAAATATACCTCGTGAGAAGTTATGGTAACGGGATCGTCTTTTGCAAAATTTATCTTATGTATTACTTTTTCAAGAGGAGAGAAATCCTGCTGAATCGACTGATCCACGAGAATATTGCGGTCAGCCAAATACAGAACTTTCTTTTTGAGTCCGCTTTTTAAAAGGCGGTAAACAATCTGAAATGCCGTATAGGTTTTGCCTGTACCCGTTGCCATAACGAGCAGTAAACGCTCTTGTCCGTTTGCGATTGCTTCAACGGTACGGTTAATAGCGTTACGCTGATAATATCTCGGATCATATGTGTTCTGGCTTGAGTAGTAAGGCTGATTGATTATTTTTCTTTCGTTATCAGATATGCCTTTGCCGCCGTTTGTTTCGCTTTCCCATCTGGCAGTAAGTTCATCCACAGTCGGAAATTCGTCCATAGACAGTGTGCGTTCCAAACCGGTCAGAAGGTCGTGTTCCTGAAATCCGTCACCGTTTGAACTGTATGCAAACGGAATATCCTGCATTTTGGCATAGGTAATCGCTTGCTGCAAACCGTAAGATATAGAATGATTATTATCTTTGGCTTCAACAATCGCAATAGGTTTATTTTTTGTTAAGTAAAGAACATAATCAGCCTTCTTTGGCTTTTCACGGGTTACAATATTTCCTTTCAGATTGATGCGACCGTCTGTTATTTTGGTTTCCATCGTAATACGGTCGAGTCCCCATTTTGCTTGTATTGCAGGAGTTATATATTGTAGCTTTATGTCTTCCTCAGTCATCTGCTTTTTATCTAAAATCATTGTCAGCCCTCCCTCGTATTACATTTTAAGCATTATATCACTTTGGCAAATATAATTATACTATTATAATATAACACATTTCGACATATAAATCAATGATTATTGGCGATTTATACTAAAAAGAACAGAAATATCACTAACATAATTTTAAAAAAAGGAGCTGTATGTCTTAACAACTCCGTACTAAAAATCTATAATTTGTTTTTTGCCCTGCAAATCACGATATGCCTTTTTTCGGGTAGCCAAAGAATTATATGTTTTACCGATAGTGCAAAACTGCATAAAACTATTAACCCAACACTTGCTGTAAGGCAGGTGTTATTTTTTTGCAATTTTTTATATGGGTAAGTTTATTTTTTGCAATTTCTATATGGGATGAATTTTTTAGAACATGGGTTGAATTTCAGGCTCGCCCACTCCAAATAAGTAGAGGGATATATTTATTTGAATATCAAACGAAAACGGAAAATTCATTTTTTATAGCACAAAAAAATAAAAAACTTTTCAAAAATACCCTGACAAAACGCCTGTGTTTGTCCAAATAAGTGAGAGGGTATTTTGAAATTTTTTGAAAATACACCCCCTCCAAAATACTGATTTTGTCCATACAAGTGAAGGGGATAAAGAAATATATTTTTAATTTTCTTTATCAAATTCGAGAAAATTCATTAACAAATTATTTTCTAAGGATGTGAATCTAAACAATGAAAAACGCTTATTTTCAATGCGCCAGTACTCGAAGAGAGAAAGAAAATTAAACCAAGGAAACCTATGACAAATCTTAGCGAGCAGACTGTTTGTATCCACAAGCGGATAAAACAGTAAAAGCTCGTTAGTGGATACCCCTAAACCCCGGGAAAAATAAGAAAAGGAAGGTAACATATGAAATCCAAATTTATCAAACTGCCAAAGGCTCTCTTTGATGATGCATATATAGACTTGTCGTGCGGTGCAAAGCTGCTCTACTCGCTGTTGCTTGACCGCAGAATGCTTTCGGAGCAGAACAGTATGACTGACTCAAACGGCAGAGCCATTGTGTACTTCACAAACAATGAAGTCTGTCAAAAGCTGAAATGCAGTCATGACAAGGCTACGAAGCTTTTTCGTGAGCTTGAACGTTTCAAGCTTATACATAGGCTAAGGCAGGGCAAAGGCAAGCCTGACATTATTTATGTTGATAACTTTATTGACAGCGAAGAAGCCTCATTCAAGAGTGCGGAAAATACGCTTTGCAGAGTGCAAAAATTAAGTGTACCTGACTGCGGAAAATCAGCAGGAAATAAAACTGAAATTAATAATACCGATAGGAGTAATACCAATCTATCAATCGACTATGACGAGGTTGAGAATGAAATAAAATTCCAAATTGAATATGATGTACTGGCGGAGCGTGATTACGGCAGTGTGCTCGACGAAATTGTTAGACTTATGACAGACACTTACTGTTACGCAAGTGATACTGTTCGGATTAACAAACGGCAAATCCCCATACAGACTGTTCGCAAACGGCTGTCAATGGTAACCGCTGAGCATATTGAATATGTAATAAGCTCGCTTGAAAAGAATAAAAGTAAAATCAAAAATATGAGAGCCTATCTACTGACGGCTCTATACAATTCAATTGATACTATGGAAACCGACTGCTTGTACGGTAATTAGGGAGGAAATCAAAATGGATGAAAAAATAAAATTTTTAGGCACAAAAGAGGTTGCCGATGCACTCGGATGCAGTTTGCCGACTGCCCGAAACATTATGATGAGGGCTGATTTCCCGTTGGTGAGAGTCGGCAAAAACTTCAAGGTCAGTGAGCAGGCTTTTATAGAATGGAGCAGCAAGCGCAGAGTATAAAATAAGGCGAAAATCTGTTGACGGCTTATCGCTTTTGGAGTATTATAAATACAGTCGGATAACGATAAGCTGTCTTTAGGTTTTGAAAGGACGGATTACAATAAACGCTAAAGACACAAAGAAAAAACAAACCTACGGCAACGGCTCAATATATTTTGTAGAAAGCCGTCATCGCTTTGCAGGTCAGGTTTATTTGACAATCGACGGTGAAAAGGAACGCCGCACCGTTTACGGAAAAACAAAGAAAATCGTCAAGGACAAAATGCGTGAGCTGCAAATTCAGGCTCTCGCAGGCAACCTCGAAAAGCGCAACCGTAACAAGGTTGAGATAAAAACAATTCATCAGCTTGCCGAAAAGATGATAGAGGAACAGCTTGCCCTGAATGAAATCAGGCAGTCAACCTATGACCGCAAAATGGAAACTCTGAAAATGCTTTCCGATATTTCTGATAAGCAGCTTACGGAAGTCACCGAGGACGATATAGTCGGTTTTTTCAAGGTAAAGCTTGATTATTCCCAGTCGAGCATAAATAAGATGTATCAGCTTTTGGGAGCAGTATTTGTAAAAGCAATCAGCAAAAAGCTCATTGAGAGCAATCCTTTGAGCGACATCAAGTGCCCGAAGTCGAGAAAAAAGCAAATCCCTGTCAGAGCCTTGACGGTTGACGAGCAGATAGGACTTTTGAATGTGCTGAAAACCGAGGACATACACTACGGTGACATAATGCTTTTGTCAATGTTCACGGGAATGCGAATCGGCGAGTGTTGTGCCCTTACGGCAGAGGATATTAACCTAACCGACAAAACAATAAATGTCAGTAAAACCGTATCAAGAGGCGAATTTGGAAACACCGTAATCAACGATACCAAAACCGCCGCAGGCACGAGAACGCTTTTTATCAGCGATGATGTTGCAGACTTTTTGAAAGAATGTTTAGGCGGCAGAAAAAGAGGTTTGCTGTTCACTTCAAGCAACGGCGGGCTTGTCACTTCAAACCAAGTCAACTATGTTTACTCAAATGTGATTAAGAATTACGACATTCTTGACAGCTCGGTGTACGGCAGGGTAGATTTACATTCACTCAGGCATACATACGCAACGAGGTGTATTGAAAGCGGAATGCCTGCAAAGGTGCTTCAAAAGCTTTTAGGACACACGGACATAAACATCACGCTGAATGTTTACTGCTCTGTATTTGAAAAGTTTAAAAACGAGCACCTTGCGATTGCTGACGAATATATGAAAGCAAACAACCTGCAAATCGCCTGAAAATGAAAAAATCGCTGTCAAAACCGCAGTCAATTGCGACTAAGTCAGCATTTAAGCCACTTATAAAGGTCACCTCGACCATAGAAAAACCGCACTATTAAGCCATTTTCAGGCGTTTTAGTGCGGTTTATCTTTATTTGTTTTTATCGCAAAACACCGCCCAAAATCGCATAAAATTTTAAAAATATTAGGCAAATGTTAGGCAGGTAAAAAGTTCGGAAAAGGCTTAATTCCGGACTTATTTGTTGCAGTATACGGTATTGTAAAATTTTTATTTTAATAAGGTGTGACAAATTTGAAAATTAAAGAATATAAAAACGATAAAGGACTTACAGTCCAACAGCTTGCAGATAAAGCAGGTATATCAAAACGCACTCTTGAAGATATTATGAGGTGTGATGATGTTTTAATGTCAAATATAATAAAGATAGCAAATGCCCTTTAGCTACAAAAGCAGTAGTTAAAGGGCTAATCTTATGTATGATTATTTTTTAAATATTACAATTTATCAGCCGCCAAACAGCAAGCTGTTCGTCTATTATTAGATTTAGATTGCGTAAACGGTCAGTATCGTATGTTTTGTCTACCCCCACAATTCTTGAGTAGGTTGACTAAACTTTTATAATTAATTGGCAAATCAATTTGCTAAACCATAATTTATTAATAATAAGAAAGGAAACAGAAAGAAAACCAAATACTTTGACAACAAAACGGTAAAATCAACGCAATGTTGTAAAACAAAATTAATTATGCCTACACAATTCGACATACCATTTTTTGGTAATGTGATATTATAATGTCACAGGGACAAACCCCTGATGCTTAAAAGACACGGGATGGTAAGGTTGACTTTTTTATTTAACAATGATAACAAAATCACTGAAATACCAATAATAAGAATACGACCTAACAAGGCTCAGCCTCGAAAACAATTTGACGAAGCCTCTCTTACATCATTATCGCAGTCCATAACAGAAAACGGTATCTTGCAGCCGCTGACTGTCAGAAGGGCAAGTCAAAGTGAATATGAGCTGATTGCCGGTGAACGCCGTCTTCGTGCGTCGGTTATGGCAGGACTGAAAAAAGTGCCGTGCATAATCGTTAAGTGTTCTGACAAAGAGTCTGCGATCTTTGCTCTCCTTGAAAATCTACAGCGCAGCGACCTCGGCGTGTTCGAGGAAGCTCGCGGGATTTCAAGACTTATACGAAGATTCGGACTTACTCAGGAAGAGGCGGCTCAAAGGCTTGGCAAAACTCAATCTACCATAGCCAACAAACTCCGACTTTTGAGGCTACATACGAAGAACAGGAGCTTATTATTTCGGCAGGTCTTACGGAGCGCCATGCCAGGGCATTACTCCGAATAGAAGACGAGGGCAAAAGGCGAGAAGTCCTAAGCAAGGTAATAGCTCTTAATCTTAACACTCAACAGACCGACAATCTTGTAGGCGAAGTCTTGAATGACTGCCCAAAGCATATTAAAAGTATGGGAAGCAGTAAAGCGGTGATAAAAGATGTGCGTATTTTTGTAAACACCATCAACAAAGCGGTAGATACAATGCGCCTTGCAGGTATTGATGCCAAAGCAGTCAAAAGTGAAAACAACAACTATATCGAATACACAATTAAAATTCCCAAAAAAACCGCAAGCGATAATAAATCCGCTTAAATTTACTAACAAGAGGGTGCGAAAGCATCCGTTCCACTCATACCCATTTCCTTATCTAAACCCCTTGCAAACAGCCGTACAGTGTAAAAACTGTACGGTTGTTTGCGTTCACAATTAATAATTTTTTGCCGTTTCGTTCAAGCCGCCGAACAGTAGGCTGTTCGGCTACAGAAAAATTTTGTTAGCAGACAGTATCGTTGGCTTTGCCCATACCCACAACTTTTGAAAGGGGCGACCAAACTTTCATAATTGTGACGGATAAGTTTCTGAAAATTTTGACATTATTATAAGTCGGTGTTAAAATAAAATTACATTATAATGAAAAGGAATGATTTGTATGTCTAAGGGAGATATTGCAAAGCAAAATTTTATGAACGGTTACAATTGTTCTCAAGCGGTTCTGCTTGCATTTTGTGAGGATTTCGGACTTGAAAAAGAAACGGCATTAAAAATTTCCGAACCGTTCGGCGGCGGTATGGGCAGAATGAGAGAAGTTTGCGGTACTGTTACAGGTATGTTTATGGTGATAGGTCTTGCAATGGGTAATGACAATTCTAAAGACAATACCACAAAGAAAAATGTTTATAAATCGGTTCAGGAGCTTGCAGAAAAATTTAAACAGGACAACGGCTCGATTATTTGCAGAGAGCTTTTGGGTCTTCAAAAAGCCAATAAAGAAAGCTATGTGCCGTCAGAACGCACCAACGAATACTATAAAAAGCGTCCTTGTCCGGAGCTTTGCAAGTATGCGGCAGATATTCTCGAAGATTATCTTAAGAAAGAAAACATCATTTAAACAACTGTTATTATATAAAATATATGATTTTGTGAATTGTCAACCAAAATTCAATTGCAGGTTGACAATTCGGTAAAACCGAGTTATAATATTGTCAACTTAATAAACCAAATAGGTTGACGATAAGGAGAAAGAACAATGTTAGAGGTAAAATCAAAGGCAACATCAAAAAGCAAAGCCGCTTTGCTTGATTTAGTATTTGTGGCACTCTTTGCCGCTGTAATGACAGTTTGTGCGCAAATTCAGATTCCGTTCGGAGAAGTTCCGTTTACACTTCAAACTCTCGGTGTATTTATTGCAGCGTCATTACTCGGTTGGAAAAGAGGTACACTCAGTGTTATAGTTTATGTACTTCTCGGTCTTGCCGGTGTTCCTGTGTTTGCAGGTTTCAGCGGAGGTATAGGTGTACTTTTCGGACCGACAGGCGGATATATTATCGGCTTTATTTTTACAGCTTTAATTGTAGGTCTTATGACAGAAAAACTCGGCAAAAAACTTTGGGTTGAAATTGTTTCTATGATTTTGGGCCTTGCTGTTTGTTATGCATTCGGCACAGTATGGTTTATGTTCCAAATGAAAATGGGACTTGTTGAGTCACTTTTACTGTGCGTAGTTCCTTATCTTATTGCTGACGCACTCAAAATTGCATTTTCAGCTGTATTGGTAAATCGTCTTGACAAAGTTATCAAGCTTTAATCTGCGACCGCACCACAGCCTTTGCATACAATTTTTTGTAGGAAAAGGCTACAGCAGTGATTTTGTGCAGAATATGACAAATGTAATTGAATATCTGAATAAAGAAAATCCGCTGATTACCTTAACGGGCAGTTGTAATGATGTTCTTTGCAGTAAATGCCCGAATAATAAATCACAGCTTTGTGCCGATAATGATAAAGTGGCAAGTTTTGACAATGCTTGTCTGAAAGAATATAATTTAAAAATCGGTGACGAAATCGAGTGGCTTGCGCTTAAAGATATGGCAAAAAGCAGGATAATTTCACAAGGAAAACTTAGTGAAGTCTGCAAAAATTGTCAGTGGAAATGTTACGATATTTAATAAGCTTACAACATCCCCATATAAAAAATCCCTGTTCAGCGCTGAACAGGGATTTTTGCTGTCTGTTAATTTTTG
>ENA-OQCO01000889-OQCO01000889.1-human-gut-metagenome-genome-assembly--contig:-NODE-889-length-13983-cov-1.302180_pt1 | contig 13983 bp, 19 predicted proteins | sample MGYA00242500_ERZ504582 | MGnify/ENA primary metagenome ERZ504582 (study PRJEB26092, sample SAMD00036346) | human gut metagenome | host: Homo sapiens | study: EMG produced TPA metagenomics assembly of...
CCCGGCGCGCTCGCCAGCGTCAGGCTGCTTTTCGGCGGCTGCACGGTGCGCATGTATCGCTTCACGATTGCCACGGCAGCGGTGCCGATGTTGTGGCAAGCCTGATCGGCGGTCAGCTCGCCCAGGATCAGACGGCGCACAGCGTTCTCGCACGCCTTCGCCAGCACGTCCTTGTTTCCGTCGTAGCTGGCGCGGATGAAGGATCTCTCCGGAATCGTCACAGACGGCAGCAGCAGGAACAAAAAGTCCAACTGGTCGCCCTTCTTGCCCTTCTTCCGGCAGATGAAGCAATTCTCGCCGTTGTTCAGAAAAAAAGCTCCCTCGACGTCGCGTGGGCTTTTGCCCTTCATATCCGGCCGCAGCGGGATCGCCAGATTCTTGGCGTTCCGTGGGTGGATCGTTGCGCCGAACTCATGCACGGCAGCTATGCGAAGCAGTTCGCTGTCTGCGCCGCCCAGGATGCCGACATGTATTTCAGCACCGGCCAGCCGCGCCAGCTCCGCCTTCGTGCGCTCGTACCATGGCGTCCAGTCGTCGCGGGTCCGTGTAACTGAACTCATAGCCACACCCGCTTGTATTGATTGATGATGTCCTGCCAGCTCGATGGGGTCTCGTCGGACCATTCCCAGCGGACGTCGCTGATGGAGAAGGCTTTCAGACCGCTGCTGCCGCCGCTCTCCAGCTTCCCGAAGATGTACTGCACCATTTCCTGCGCCAGTCCCTCCAAGTCTGCCGGAAGATCGGCAGGCGCTTCGTCGGTCGCCTCCCACGGCAGGATATAGCCCGCCGTGTAGCGCACGGTGATGTTCCGGCTGCCGGTCATGGCGTCGCCGGTCAGGCCGTGGGGGAAGCCGTAATAGGTCCAGCCGTCGTCCTTGTAGATCACACCGGCATTGCCGCGCACGGTGATGTCGTACAGGCCGGGGTCTATGATCTCCCCGGCCTGCTTGATTTCCTCCACCGCGACGATGGGGTAGTTCTCCACCAGCAGGTACTGGCTGCCGGTCCCTTTCACGCGTTCCGTGTAGGTGCTCCTGCGCAGTTTCCTGCCCAGGGCGTTCTCAATAGAGGCAGATGCCCTGTTGATCAGCTGGATCAGCACGCCGTCCTGGCTGGTGTCGGTCTCGTCGATGCCCAGCAGCCGCTTCAATGCTTCCAACGTGGTCAGCGCATTGGTGCGCAGCGTAGGCGTCCCCATGGCTTACTCCACCGGCTCCTGCGCAGGATCGCCCAGGGCGAGCGCGTAGGTGGCAGTCGCCGCAGGTGTGGTGCCGCCCGTAAAGCTGACGGTGCCCGTGATCTTGACGAAGCGCTTGCAGCCGGTCAGGTCGATGCCGATCTGTGCCTCGCCGCCCGCAACAGGGATGTCCATAGTGACAGCGCCGTCAGCATCCAGCAGTCCGCCGATCAGTGCCTGCTTGTCGCTTACCGCGGCGAAGGTGCCGCTGCTGGTGTCGCTCTCCGTCAGCACCAGCTTCAGCGCCGCAGCGGTGGGCGAACCGGTGGCCGCTGCCACTTTCAGGCCCAGCACCGCGCTGCCGAAGTTCTGGCGGTCGATGGCCGCGCCGCTGGTGTAGGGGCGCACGCGGCAGCTGTCGATCAGTTTCTTCTTCATGTCTTTGCCCTCCTTATTTCTGCGTCTGCATGTTCTTGCCGATCACGAAGGATTCCTCGTGGCGGATGCCGAAGTCATGCAGGTCGATGATGCGCAGGATCGTGCAGTCCTGATCCACGGCGCTGATGGTGTTGCCGTCCTCGTCGGTGACGGTACCCTCGCGGAACATTTCAGATTCCATGCTGCCCTGGCGACCGATCATAAACTCGGAGAAGTTACCCAGCACCACGTTGGTGGGGCGGTTGCTGCCAGAGCCGTTGGGCAGCTGATTGCTGACGGCGAACTCGTGGCCGTTCAGCTTGCCGCTGTCCATCTGCTCGCGGTACAGGTACAGGCCGGACGCCGCCTGGACGACATTGTAGAACGCCTCCCACGCAAAGCCGTTGAAGGCCCAGCCCAGCTTGCTGGTGTCGGCGTTGTTCTGCAGCAGCGTTGCCAGCATCTTGCCGGTCGTGGTCTCGTCGGGGGCCGCGTCCAGGTCGATGGTCGGGATGCCGGCCATGTTGAACAGGCCCGTCGGCTCAAACTCGGTGCCTTTGCCCAGGAAGGCAGCGCGGTCCATCGCCAGCGCCATGGCGGTGGTGGCGTCGTTCAGGATCAGCTGATCCGCGCCGTATGCGTTGGAGCGGATCAGGTCGTTGCTGATCAGCACCTTGCACATCAGCTTCTTGCTGGACATGCGGACATTGCCGAACTTGGCTTTGGACGCCTTGGCCTTGCGCAGCTCGCCGACATAGGACGCGCTGACGCCGCTGGTCATTTTCGGGATGTTGATGTTGCCGTGATCCATGGGCAGCTCCGTCGCGCCAGGCGCAGGATGATGGCCTTGTCGCGCAGCAGGGGGATGATCTCGCTGGCGTAGACTTCGGGGACCAGGTAGCCGCCGTCAGTCGGGGCTGTGACAGACATGGCCTTGATCTGGCGCTCCAGGAAGCCGTCGCCGTACTCCTTGCGGGCGATGCTGGCCGCGATGTCGTAGTCCTTGTTCGCGCGCATCATGCACTTCTGGAAACGCACCCAGCCGATGCCAGCAGGAAGGCCGGACTTTTCTTCCTTATCCGTGCGGCCGGTATTCATGTAGATGCCCGCATACTTGCGCTGCGCGGTGCTGCGGGCAGGGGCAGCCTTGGCTTCCTTGGCAGCAGGGGCGGCAGCCTTGGCTTCTTCGTCCGTACCGTCGCCTTCCTTCGTCTCATCGGCGGCGGGGTCGCCCTTGGTCTCGTCGTCAGCAGCGTCGGCGGCAGCTTTCAGCGCTTGGTAGCGCCGCTCTCGGCGGCCTGCTCCAGCAGCTGCGCCAGCTGTTCCTCGGTCATGGTGACGGCCTGGCCTTCGGCTCCGGTTTCTTCCTTGACTTCCTTGGTGGCGGGGGTCTGCTCTTTTGCGGTTTTCATTTGCGTGTGTCCTCCTTTGTAGCTTTCAATTTTTGCTTCTGTGTTCGCGGGGTAGTTTACGATGCTGATCTCCAACAGATCCACCTTTCGAAGGTGCCGGACGTTGTTGGTGTCTACGTCGTATTCCTGGGCGACGTAACCGATGGACATTTGATCAAGAACGCCGTCCTTGATCAGCTGGCGGTAGTCGCGGCCCATGGCGGTGTCGCTGATCTGGCCCTTGACAAACAGGCCCGTGGCGTCTTCCCGCAGCTCCATCGATCTGCCCAGCGGCTCCTTGCGGTCGTCATGCTGCCCGAAGATCAGCACGCCAGCCGCAGCCGTGCCGGTTGCAATGGATTCTGCGAACGCGCCCGGCTCCACAACGTCGTTGTCCAGGTCCACGACGCCGAAGACCGAAGCGTGGCCGGTGAAGATGCCCTGATCCGTTACGTTCTCTGCCTTGATTTGCAGCCGCTTCATTCTCAACCTTCGATCACCTCCTAAAGATCGCCGGGGATCATATCACACCGGCAGTTGATGATCTCGCCCGGCGAGCCGGACGGATCGCCTGGATACATCAGCCCATTCGGGAAGGGCTGGTCGATGGGGACGGTGACGCCGTTCTGGCTGCGGTGGCTGTCTCTGACATCTTCGTCTCCCGCCGTGATCCACGTTTTTGTTGTGCAGCCGCCGTATTGCATCTGCGCGAAGCTGCCGCCTGCATACTGGTGTGGGCTTCGCTGGTCGCAATGGCCGCGGCGCGTTCTGCCTGCATATCAGGCAGGTGCTGTTGGATGCGCTTCACCAGCTGGGCGGTGCTTTCGCCCGCCTCGATGCCGTCCGCCAGCGCGGAGGCGATCTTGTCGCGCGTCGTTTCGTTGATGCCGCGCACACGTTTCAGGCCCTGCTGGCGCAGGTAGTCCGTCAGGCGGGGGGCGCGCACGGCTGTGATGCCGAAGTTCTGCTCGATGGACTTCGCGCCGGTGTTGAACGCTTCCTCCCACACGGGATTCAGCGTCCGAAGAAGCGCCTCGTCCTGCTGATTCCAGTCGATCAGCTGATTCAGCGCGTCCATGGCCGCTGCTCTGATGGCCGTCACGTCGAACGTCAGGCCCTGGCCGCTGCTGATCCGCTGCCAGAAGTCCTCGCTGGCGTCCTTCCTGCCACTCTCCATGGCGGCGGTGATCTCCGACAGCTGCGACGTGAAGAAGCGATTTACCGTCTGACGCGCCGCGCGTTCCTGCGTTAGCAGCGCCCGCATCCGTTCTCGGTGCGCGATCTGCTGGCGGCGTCTGCTGACGCCCTTGGCTCCGGTCAGCGTTTCAGGTGGCGTTCCGCTGGGGGGGAACAGATCTTCTGAAGGCGTCAGACCGTCACTTTCGCGCATGGTCTGTGTCAATTCCTCCGGCTTCGTCGGGATGGAAGCATAGGGCACGAACAGGACCTGGCCCGCGCCGTTCGGCAGCGGATCGAAGCCGTTCTGCTCGCGCCATTCGTCCACCATGATGGCGCTGCCGGACAAACCGGCGTTGGACATTTGCAGCCGGAACTCGGTGTCCTCCGGCACGATGTCGTCCATACTCCCACAGCAGGTCCTCGCCCCAGACGGGCAGCAGCTGCGTGTTGATGGCGTCCTGACGCGCCAGCAGGCGCGGCGTCAGAACGTTCTCGGCGTAGATGATCTTCGCCTGGGTCGCTGTGGCCCTGTTGCTGTTCTCGACGATGCCCAGGATTTCAGGCGGCACGCCGAAGTGGGCGTTCACGCCGTCGCGCAGGTCCTTGCGGCTCTGCGTGAAGTCCATCTCGCGCTGGCTGTCCACCAGCTTGTTGACGGTGACGTCGCGGGGGATGATTCCCATCTTGTGCGCGTTGCCGACGCCGCGGTGCTGATCGTCCCAGGCCGCCTTGAAGCGGTTGTATTCATCCTGCGTGATACCGGGGGCCGACATAAGGACAGGCGGCGTGGCGTCGTTCCAGAAGAACTTCTTCGCCCACTTCGCCATGTACTCGTCGGTCTCGATCTCGTCGGCCACCGCTTCGGCGTCGCCCAGACCGCGGCCGTATGGGTCCAGCGGATTCAGCTGCCGCACCAGAAACACATCTTCGATGGGGACGGTCATTTGCAGGCCGTCGCGGCTGCGGATCGTGTAGCAGGGAAAGTCCAGCCGCGGGATGTCGGTCATCCAGTGCGGCGGGATCGGCCACAGCTCGACGGGGTAGCCCGCCGCGTCACGTTCGATGATGGCCGCCCCCTCGCCCTTGATCATCAGGTAGGTCTCGTGGACCTTCCATAATGCGCTGCGCGTCATAAACGGCAGCGGATTCGGACGCGCCATGAAGTCCAGGAAGGGGTGGTCCGTGATCTCGTCCTTGTCGCCGTTGGCTGCTACCCTGAACAGCTTGCCGGGAACGTTCGACAGATCGGTGGCGATCTTCGTTACCGGCGACAGCCGCGGACTGCGGGCATAGGTCGCCAGGAACTCCTGCGTGTTCCGGTCGGGCGGCGACGTCATGCGGGACGTGAAGAACTGCTGCATCCGGTCAGGCCGCCCGCTGATGGCAGCCTTGAACGCTTCTAAACGCCAGCCCATAGATCAGTACCCCCCCCCGCGTGATTTTTGCTAATCTTTCCTGTGCCTTTTCGGCGTGATACTTGTTCCGCTCGATACCCAGCCCGCCGAAGCCTTCCAGATATGCTGCGCATATCGTGGTGCCGCTTCCCGCGAACGGGTCGATGATCCTGCCGCCGTTCTCGCAGATGTGGACCAGCTGACGCATGACGTCGAGCGGTTTTTCCGTCTGATGCGTCCGGACCTGCGCCGAAGGCGGTAGCCCTTGCAGTAGACCGGGCATGTATTCGGCGTCGCGTTTGACGTCTAACGGCCCGTTAGACGCCCACACGATGAACTCGCATTGCTGCTTCGGGCGGTGCGGCTGCGGCCGTGCGTTCTTCTTATCCCATGGGATCAGGCCGCGGACTACCCAGCCGCCCCACCTGGATCGCGTCATAAAGGGCGGGCAGCTGACGCCAGTCGATGAAGATCGCCGCCACGCCGCCCGGCTTCACCGCCTTGCGGCAAAGCTCCAGCCAGTACGCCGTCCAACTGGTCCAGGCGCGCTGGTCCATGTTGTCGCCCTCGAAGGCGTGTTTCAGGTACTCGGCCTTCGCGCCGCTCTGGCTGTATTTTTCGGTCACGCTCTGCATCCGGTCGCCGCGGTACTGGCCACCGCTGCTGTAGGGCGGGTCGGTGATCAGCGCGTCGAAGCTGTTCTCCGCCAGCGTTTGCAGCACCTCAATGCAATCAGCGTGCAGGATTTCACACCCACCAGATGTCAAGAGTACCCCTCCCTTCTCGTTCCTGAATTGTTTCGGCGACGCCGGTCGTAGCGTCCGGCGCGTCGTCGTGTTTGTTTTTGCCGGTCTTCTGGTAGCTCACCATCGCCGCATAGTAGCGCGGCCACCGCTGTGCCCAGTCGGAAGGGAACAGCAGGTGCTGCATGACGAAGGTCGCGCCGGTCATAATTCTGGCGTGCTTGTTCGCACCCTGGTGGAACCACTCGATGTTCACGCTGCGCGTCTGGTACTGTTCCCACAGCAGCCGCTCCACGTTTCTGGCGAAGCCGCGGCCGCCGTTGTTGCTCTCGATCCGTGCCGTCTCGACGTGGTAGCTGTAAAGTTGCTCCGCCGTCTGCGGCTCCGTCTTCTCCATCGGCTCGTCCGTCATAATGACGTCCAGAATGTAGCCCTCGCCCTCATGGATGCCCGCGACGAGGCTGCACAGGTCGTCGCTGCCGGTGTCAGCCGTGTCGGTGTAGCTGATGATCGCGGTGAAGTCCAGCTTCCCCTCGGCGTCGCGCGGCAGCTGCTCATAGGTGCGGAACTCGCTGTAGAGCTTGCCCTTGATGTCCACCGGCTCCTGCTGGTAGTTGGCGTCCGCGATCTCCGCGCTGGTCAGGCGGCGCTTCTTCATGTAGGACTTCCACGACAGCAGATCGGGGCAGAGCATCCGGCGCTCGCCTTCGTCCAGACAGGCGCGACGACAGAAGACAAACCAGTCGCTGCCGTCCTCGCTTGCCAGCAAGCGGCCGCACAGGTCCTTTGTGGACCATCTGGTCATAACGATAATTTGCATCCCGCCTTCTTCGATACGGGACAGGAAGGTGTCGGTGTACCAGCTCCACTGTTCGTCCAGAACGCGGTCGTTAAACGCCTCCTGGTCGTTCTTGATCGGGTCTCGATGATCCCCATCGAACAGCCGATGCCGGTGATCGTGCCGCCGAATCCGGTCGCCAGGTAGTTGAAGAACTGGCCCTCCAGGCTCCACAGCTGTGCAGCCGCGTCGCCCTGCTTGACGCGCGTTGTCGGGAAGACGTCATGGAAGATCGTCACCTTGCTGTCGATCTTTTCAGCGTCGATGCCGTCGCGGACGTTTCGGGCGAAGCGCCCTGCTAGAATGTCGTTGTATGACACGGATATGACGCGCGTGTCGTTTTTCTTGCCCATGCACCACTGCACGAACAGCGTCAGGGTGTAGGACTTGCCGTGCCGCGGCGGCAGGTTGATCATCAAATTCTTGTACGGCTCTCCGGTGCTTTTGTTGATCAGCCGCCCCTCGAAGATCGCCTGCAGCGTTTCGCACAGGTCGCGTTGGTACGGCCGGTCGTCGCGGTAGAACTTCGGATTCATCATTTTGCAGTAGTCGTAGAATCGGGCCTGCGCGGCGACGATTTTGCCGTCCGTGATGCCCTCCGGATTGATCAATTCCCGTATATCTTGCAGGTCGCGCACGTCAATCGCCCTCCTTTCGCTTTCCTTGGCTCTCTGACGCGTTAGAACGGCGTTAGACGCCGCGCCCCCCTCCAGCTCCCCACCTGAACGCAAAAGCCCGCACAGGGGCCTTAAAATCGTTTCTGCGCTTATCACCACGCCCCGGCGTGAAAACACGTCGGGGCGCAGCAACGAAAGGAGGCTTCCACGGGGCGCGTGGAGTGGTCCCCACGGATGGGATCGCCCCGATGTGTAGGCTTCGCCACCACCGATTGTCAGGGCGGCGTTGCTTTCTCGGTTATGTCCCCCGATCTCGAACGCGGCGACGGATCAGCGCGCGTCTTCCTTCGGGTTTCTGTTCGTGGCGTCTTCGGCCTCGGCCTGCGCCACAATGACGCCGACGTCCACTTGATGTGCCTCGCCCAGGATCGGGACCGATACGGTCGCCCGGCGTCCTCTGGCGTTTACTTTCACGATCTTGCCTTCCAGCTCCAGCAGGGGGCCGGATGTGATCACGGTCTTGCCGTCGATGCGTTCGCCCTGCGACACGCCGAAGTCCCGGCCGTCTGGAGCGAACAGACGAACCACTTCCATCTGCTCGTCCGGTACCGGCTCCGGCCCGCCTGTACCCAGCAGGCGGATCACGCGGGGCAGGCCGCTGATGAAGTAATAGAAACGGGGCGTCATGCCCGTGCGGACAAATACATAACTGGGGAACACCACGCGGCGGGTCGGCCACCATTTGCCGTGACGCCGTTCGTGGAGAATCTGGACGGGGGCGAGCGCCTCCATGCCTGCGTCGGTCAGTTTCCTGGCCGTCTCCTGCTCGCTGCCGGTCATAACCTGCGCAACGTACCAGCGAAGCTCAGCCTTCATCGCGTCCCGCCTCCTCTGCTGCCGCGTCGCTGACAAGCCTTTGCAGCTGTGCCAGCAGTTCCGGATCGTTCTGAACGGCTTGGCGCATCCGTGCCTTCACGTTGCGCTCGACGGCCTCAATGGCCGCCAGGCGCTCTTTGCGCCAGCGTTCCTTGTAAATGGTGCTGCGTTGCAGCTGGACCAGCAGGCGGCCCGCCTTGTCCAGCGGCATGGCGTCGAAGTCTTCGTCCGCCGTTGCGATCCTGCGGGTCAGGCCGTCGATCATAATCGCGGAGGCCAGCTCCGTGGACTCGACGTCCTGATTCTCGCGGATGAATTGCAGTAGCGCCGTGGTCTGCTCTGATGCCTCTTTCAAACGTCGTGCTGCGCTGTTGTGGCGCATGGCATATCTGCCCACGGCGCTGCGGCTAATCTCATAGCCCAGGTCGGTGATCGTGTCGGCGATGTCCTGGTAGGTGTAGTTGACGTCTGCCAGCATCGCGTCCAGCTGTGCGCGGATTTCGTCGGGCAGTTCATCCACGCGGGACTTGATGCGGTTGCGCTCTCTCTGGTCGCCCATCAGACGTCAACGCCCTGGTCCTCAATGGTGCCCTCCACCAGATCGACGCCGGTCGGCGTCAGTTTCACGAAGGCGGAAGGCGGGACCACACCGTGCAGGATCTGTTCGGCTGCTTCTTCGCCGATCACCTGGATGTACTTCTTGCCCGACAGGTAGTCAATGTGCTGCGCGATGCTGGGGACGCTCACCATGTTGGACTCCAGCAGGCTGTTGGTGATCGTTCTGATCTCCACCGGCACAGGCTGAACGGAGTACAGCAGGGCCAGGATTTCGCCGCGGACGCGCTTGTTCGCCGCGACGGTCAGGTTGGCTGCCATATCGGCCCACCTCGCTTTCTGTAGATTTTGGGTCAGTTTCTTTTGGTCAGCTGGTCAAGGATTTTGTCCAGCTTGGCGTCGAAGCCCGCGACGGCGCGGATGAAGTCGTCGCGCAGGGTGTATTTGAAGGGGGCCTCCTGGATGAAGTTGTCCATCTTCTCGGCCAGGGCCTTGGTGTCGGCCGACGCCTTCTTCTCCACTTCGTCGATGCGCTCCTGCAGGCGCTTGTCCCGCTGGTCGAACTGATTCAGCTCTCGCTTGAGTAGGAAGCAGATGATGCCGTAGGCCACCACCTGAATGATCCATGTGATCCAGCTTTCCATGCTGCGCCCTCCAGATAAAAACGAAACTCCGTAAAGGCGCGCGGCCTTTACGGAGTTTATTGTAAATGGATTCGATTGTTGGGTAAATAAGAAGCTAATTCCCTTAGTTTTATGGGGGAAATGTGGATAAAATCGGACTATTCAAAGTCCAGCAGCGACAGCTGACCGGCAGGCGGCGCGTTCTTGCAGATTTCCTGCACCCAGCGGACCGTCAGGTCGAACTCCTGCGCCAGCTGTTCGGCGTTGTAGCCGGTGAACTTCTCGCGGATCAGCCGGTCGCGCGCCGTGCGGGTCAGGGCGTCCACCTTTGGGATGTAAAGGTTGGAGCCGCCGTACTGTGCCGCCAGCGTCAGCAGCGGCTGGATGCCCGTGATCTCCGCCAGCTGCCTGTACTGTTCGGGGATCATGTCAATGGTCAGCCGGTCCGTCCACTTCTCCATCGTGGCCTCCTTTCCGCTCTCCGCGTCCTCCGGCCAGCATGGCCTTCATCGCTTCGATGCAGTTGCGTGCGTGCTTGTCGTCCAGGAAGGTGGGGTGGGACGCGCCGAAACGCTTCTCCAGGAAGGCGCGCAGCCTTTTCGGATCGTCGGCCCAGCCCAGCTTCGCGGCCAGCGCGTAGATTTTCGCCACCTGCTCCTTCGTCGGCCTGTTGTGCGGCGCGGTCGTCTCCTGTCCGGTCAGCCGTTTCAGCCGGTCGATCACCTGCTTGGCGTCTGCCGTCGTCAGCAGTCTTATGCTGTCCTTGCCCGTCGTCGTGAAGAGACGGCGTGAAGATCGTCGTTGCTGATCCCGCCGCCGCGCGCCAGCGCGTAGATGCAGCGCATCTGCTGCGGCGTCAGGACATTGGCCTGCGTTCCCATCCGTGCGCCCTCCTTCGCCGGTTAACCGCGTTCCAGCTTCTCGCGGTCCGGCTCGTACCAGAACACGTCGTCCACTTCGATGGACGCGCCTACGGCCACGATGTCCTGGGTGGGGTACTTGCGCAGGGCGTCCTTATCGACGCTGGGCGCGGGCGTCTTCACGCAGTCGTCCATGCCCTTGCTGCGCAGCAGCTGGATGATCTCAGCCAGCTTGGTGGGGGCCTTCGGCAGCTTGATCTTCGTGGACTTGCGGAAGCCCACTGCGCCGAAGTTCAGCGTCTTGGTCTTCTTGCCGTCCATGTCGTCGCGGTGTGCCTCGGCGAACTCCTTGATCTGGCGCTCCAGGCGCTTGGTGGCCTCGATGAAGACGCGGCTGCGGGCTTCGGCCTCGGCCTTCGCCTCGTCGATCTTGTTCTGCATCGCTGCCTCGAAGTTCTCCACCGTGCGCTGATTGTCCGCGATGGTCGCCAGCGCCTGATTCACGTCGTCCCAGCTCTCCAGAGCGGGGACTGTGTCTTCTACGCGTTTTCTTGCCATTGTGTCTTCCTCCTTGATGTCAAATATGCCACGACCAGCGATTCGGGTCTTTCCCGTCGCGGGCGATGGTCAGGGTGATGGGGCCGTCGTAGTGATAGATCGGGATGCAGCGGTCCGACGCCTCGATGATCTCGCCGACCATGCCCTCGCTGATCTCGTCGCCGAACACCCACATTTCGTCGCACATGCCCAGCGGCTTGCGAGCCATGCGCAGCCCCGCTTCGCGTTCCTTGTGCCTGTTCTCATTCATAAAGCGCGGGAACAGCAGGTGCGGGGCCAGCGGGATGCCGCCCATTTTCCAGACGTAGCGGCAGAAGTTCTCTGCGCGGCGGGCGTTGCGTTCGGGGTCTGCTGCATAGGGGCTGCAAACATAGATCACGGGATCGTCCGTCACGCGGCGCGGCTTTTTGATCCGGGTGTAGGCTGCCTTCCATACCATCGCCCCCCATCCACGTGATCAGGACCAGCCCAATGGCCGCGATGATCAGCCCCAGCGTTCCGGCCGCAGGGGCGCGCCGCTTGAAGAAGCAGACGCCCCCGACGTAGGCGAAGACCGCAGCCGTCGCCGCCAGATAGATGATTGTCAGTGTTTTCACGTTGTCCTCCTTAGTACATCAGTTTGTATTTCCGGGCGCTTGCCAGGATGTCGCCGGTGATCTGCCCGCCCTCGGCGGCTTCCAGACAGATGTCCAGGATTTCCACGAAGGTGCCCATGCCGCCGTGCTTCACGTCGGCGGCGATGGTCGCCAGAGCGTCGGCAGCGTCGTCGCTCACGTTGTACTCCCGCAGGATCGTGCGCGCCTCGGTCTGGCTGATGCCGTTCAGCTTCAATTCCACCTTGCGGCGGTAGAGCTGCGCCAGATTGTCGTGGCGGCCGCGGCCGCGGGTCAGCATCCCCTCCAGCACGTCCGTGCCGCACAGGATCACCGGCGTGCCGGTGTTGTCCCACACCTTGCGCAGGACCTCGAACTTGTCCACGTCCCACTTCGCCAGATACTCGGCCTCGTCCACCGCGATCAGCACGTCCGTGCGGCCCGACAGATAGGTGATCAGATCCTGGGTCTTGCGGTAGTTGTTGCCGCGCAGGGACAGGCCCAGAGGCCGCGCGATGGCCTCCAGCATATCGCCCACGCGCATCTGCGGCCAGGCTTCGATGTAAAGCACGCCTGGATGGCACTGCGCGAAGTGGCGCAGCACGGTGGTCTTGCCGCTGCCGGGGTGGCCCACCATGACGCCCATCTTGCGCTTGCTGCAGACGTAGTTACACCAGCCCATGCACTCTTTGAACTCCTTCGTCTCGAACAGCTCGATGCGCGTCTTGAAGTGGATCGGCGCGACGGGGCCGTCAGGCCCCAGCCGTTCCTCCGTGCCCTTGATCTCGTTCACGGCGTCCAGCAGCTTCTGCGCGTGTTCAGACTTCACGCGAAGCCCCTGATTCACCAGCTGGCTGATGGCCGACCGGCTGATGCCGGTCTTGTTGGCGATGGCCGCGAAGGTCACGCCCTCCACGTCGCGCAGCCGCTGCAATTCCTTTGCCAGTTCCTCCTGATTGATGCCGTTCGGGTTATCGGTCAGATTTGCCATAATGTCAGCGCTCCTTTCGTTTGTGGCTGTAAGCGCCGCGCCCCCGAAGGGGCGGTCCCGGCTTTCACGGGACTGGGCCTTGGGCCTTTTCGGCTCTACCGGTCTATCAGACCGCCGATCCAGGCGAAGATGCCGAAGGCGGCGATCCAGCCGGTCATGTGCAGCGCCGTTTCCCAGCACATCGGGCGCGTGCCGCACTCTACGCTGCCCGCCACGCCCCAGGCGATGAACAGGCAGGCCGCTGCGAGCCAGCAGCATACCGTCTGGAGCAGATGGCGGATTCTCTGCGCCCGCCGCTTCTCGGCGATCCTGCGCAGTCTGGCGGCGTCCAGGCGGCTGATGGCGTTGACCTCGCAGCAGGATACCAGCACGATCTGCGTCGTGCCCTCGGTGTTCACGCGCTGGATCGCCTCGCGCAGCGCCTGACGCTCGGTCGGGGTGGTCTCGGCCACCAGATAGCGGTGCAGCCTGCATCCGCGGTACTCGTTTTCGTGTTCGTTCATAGTGTCTGCTCCTTTCGTTTTTGTCACAGATGTCGCGCGTTATCGTGCGCTGCGCAGCAGTTCCTCGCCCATTGCCTCGAACATGGAGCGCACCACGTCGCCGCTGTTGTCGTCGCGCGGCTTGCGCGGCGGCTTGCTGCGCAGCTTCTCTCTGGCTCTGGCGGCCTTCTCGTATTCGATGGCCGTGATCGTTCCGATGTTCTTCTTGGGGTCCACCTCGTCGGCGAACGCGCTGCGGCTGGCGACGGCGATGCGGAATCTGGTCTCGCGCATCTGCTTCTTCTGCTTGCCGACGTGCGCGGCGATGCGTTCCTCGTCCTCGCCCACCAGCGAGAAGGTCTCGTGCAGACCGGCTTCGCACAGGAACTTGCCGTCCACCATCACCGACACGCTGGACAGATCGCTGCGGCTGTAGCGGATCACGGCGTCCGTGCCCGCCAGTCCGATCATCTCGTCGGACCAGAACAGCTTGTTCTTGAACTTGATGCCGCGCTGCGTGATCTTGCGCTCGGCCATGTCGTCGCGGGCCACGCACAGCATCTGCCAGCTGGGCTGCTCCATGCGGGCGCGGGGCAGGGTGTTGTAAAGGTCGATCGGCTTGCGCCCGCCGTGGCCTTCGTGGGGCCGGTTGTGGTAGGCGGGGAAGACGTCGTCCCGGAAGCCATTCG
>ENA-OQCO01000896-OQCO01000896.1-human-gut-metagenome-genome-assembly--contig:-NODE-896-length-13817-cov-0.866764_pt1 | contig 13817 bp, 15 predicted proteins | sample MGYA00242500_ERZ504582 | MGnify/ENA primary metagenome ERZ504582 (study PRJEB26092, sample SAMD00036346) | human gut metagenome | host: Homo sapiens | study: EMG produced TPA metagenomics assembly of...
TGACTGTCAAGCGCTTGAAGAATACGGCTACCATGAGGAAGCGACATGATCGCTGAAAAAATCATCCGCCAGCAGCTTGCCGCTTACCACGGCATCAAACCCGCACACGATATGGGAATGTTACAGCCCCAGTGCCAACGAGCCGTCTACCGAACATGGCCGCAGGGCCCGTCCGGAATTTTGCGGCTGGTCGGGCGGCTGGGCCCCATTTCCCTCTTTATTGAAAACGTTCTGGGATTCCATAAGGTTTCTGCACTCCGGAATGAAATCCAGTGGAGATTGAAAAGGGAGAAAGGCAGGCACGGATTAAAAAATCTTCATTTCGGGACGACTACCACCGACATCGTTTTTGACGGCAAAAACACCGTTGACGTCACAAGCAACAACCCTTATTCCCTGGTGATTAACGGTAAAAAATACGCCATCAAGCCCGGAACCGCCTCCATCACCCTGAAATAACACACCCGGCCGGACATTCCCGGATCTCCAAAAAAATCCGTGCCACGGCCTCAGCCCTGCAGCTTTCCGGTCCACCCCGGCACCGGAGACAGGACTTCTTTATTCCCTCCAGGGCAAATCCCGTAAAGCCGCCTTGTAAACACCCGCGGAATATACTATTTACGTTAAAAATTTTCCCTCCCTTTTTCCTCATGTTTTCCAAAAGCCCCTTTCTAGCCGCAGGCTCCTGTCCGCCGTCCGCCGCCTTCTCCCTGCCCTCCAAACCCCGTACCGGGCGACCCCGGCCATCATCCCCCTCCCATCCGCGCTGGACGTGGAAAAAACAAGCCGGGATTTCTGGTCAGCAACACGCTGCCTGTTTCCAAAACGGGAGACAAAAGCTGCATTGCCTCCTTCGTGACGGGGTTCTCCAACAACCTCCGGCAAATCAAGGTAAGCCCGGCTCCTTCCGCGGCCAATGCCGTACAGATCATCCTGAAAAAAGACGCTTCCCTGTCTCCGGAATGGTACTCCATCAAGGTCTCCACGCAGGGCATCACCGTCTCATGCACGTCTCCCGCCGGAGCTTTCTATGCGGCGCAAACCCTCAAGCAGTCTCTGGAAAAGGATGCCGCCGGCCACTGGGCCCTTCCCTGCATGACCATCACGGACAGTCCGCGCTTCACGTGGCGCGGCATCATGATTGACAGCGGCCGCAATCCCCGTTCCATCGCGGAGCTGAAAACCATCATCGACCTGCTCGCCTGCTACAAGGTAAACACCATCCACTGGCACCTGACGGAAGACCAGGGCTGGCGGCTGGAAATCAAAAAATATCCCAGGCTCACCTCCATCGGCGCCACCCGCCCGGAAAGCCCCATTCCCGGCAACCGCAACAAGGGAGACGGCAAACCCTTCACCTTCTTCTACACCCAGAAGGAAGTAAAGGAGCTGGTGGACTACGCCAAACGCAGGCACGTCACCATCGTGCCGGAAATAGAAACGCCCGGCCACGCCGCGGCCGCCATCACGGCTTATCCCGAATTCGGCAACAAGGACATCCCCGGCTACAAGCCCCGGGTGGCGACGCGCTGGGGGATCCTCCCTTTCACGTTCAGCCCCACGGAACCCACCTTCAAATTCATTGACGGCATCCTAGAAGAAGTCTGCCAGCTCTTCCCGGATTCCCCCTACATCCACATAGGCGGAGACGAAGCCCCCAAACAGCAGTGGAAAAACTCCCCCCAGGCCCAGGAAGTGATGAAGAAAAACGGCCTGAAAAACGAACAAGAGCTCCAGAGCTACTTCATCCACCGCGTGGAAAAGCTGGTCAACGCGCGCGGCAAGCAAATCATCGGCTGGGATGAAATCCGGGAAGGCGGCCTTTCCAAGCGGCCACCCTGATGGTCTGGCATGATCCCGGCATTGCCCGGGAAGCCATCAAGCACGGAAACAAGGTGATCATGACTCCCTTTGAAAGCACGTACCTGATCCGGCAGGAAGGGCCGCATCCGGAAGGCCCCGAATATGAAATGGCGACTTTCTCCACCATTCCCCTGCAAAAAGTCTATAACATGAATCCCGTTCCGAAGGGGCTCACCCCGGAACAGGAAAAAAACATCCTGGGCGTGCAGGGAAGCTGCTGGAGCGAATACATGACCACACTGGCCAAATGGCAGTACATGGTATTTCCGCGCATGTTCGCCATCGCGGAGCTGGGCTGGACGCAGCCTGGCCGCAAGGACTTCACAGACTTCAAGGAACGCCTGGACAGGCACAAGCCCTTCCTGGACGCGCAGCGCGTCAACTACCGGACGGACTCCGGAGAACCGGCGCAGCCGGAGGCGAAAATGATCCGCGAATGACCATGTCCCGCAAGAGCTCTGCAACCCCTGCGCGCGCCTGAGTTCAGCCTTGCCCTCCCGAAAAAAAACACCTATCATGTCCCCGTTATGCCAATAGCCACACCAGAACAATACATTACCATGCTTGAAACGGCCAAGAAGGAAGGCTATGCCTATCCGGCCGTCAACGTGACCACGATCGAAGTGATCAACGGCGCCCTCCGCGCCTTCTCCGAAGCCAAGAGCGACGGCATCATCCAGGTTTCCATCGGCGGCGGCAAATTCGCCTCCGGCACCTCCATCGGCAGTTCCGCCCTTGGCGCCATTGTTCTGGCGGAAGCCACGCGCCGCCTGGCTGAAAAGCACAACGTGCTTGTAGCCCTGCACACGGACCACTGCCAGCCCGAACACGTGGACACCTTCCTGCGTCCCCTGATCGCCGAATCCCGCCGCCGCGTGGAACGCGGTGAAGCCCCCCTCTTCAACTCCCACATGCTGGACGCCTCCACGCTGCCCATGGCTGAAACCTCAAGCTTTCCCGTGAACTGCTGAAGGAATGCGCCGAACTGGGCATCGTCCTTGAAATTGAAATCGGCGTCGTGGGCGGCGAAGAAGACGGCGTGGACAACTCCGGCCACCCCGCTGACAAGCTCTACACCTCTCCGGAAGACATGCTGATGACGTATGAAGCCCTGGCCCCCCTCGGCAAATTCATGCTGGCCGCCACCTTCGGCAACGTGCACGGCGTGTACAAGCCCGGCCACGTCAAGCTGAAGCCCAGCATCCTGCGCGACGGCCAGGAAGCCGTGGTCGCCAAGCACGGCGAAGCGGCCCGCATGCCCCTCGTTTTCCACGGCGGTTCCGGTTCCGAACTCTCCGACATCCGCGAAGCCGTTTCCTACGGCGTAGTCAAGATGAACATCGACACCGATACGCAATACGCCTTCACCCGCCCGATCGTCTCCCACATGTGCGAACACATCAACGGAGTGCTCAAGATTGACGGTGAAGTGGGCAACAAGAAGGACTACGATCCCCGTTCCTACCTCGCCAAGGGTGAAAAGGGAGTCGCCGCCCGTCTCCAGGAAGCCGCAGACAACCTCATGTCCGCCGGCAAGACCCTCTTCGGCAAGATATAAACAGCCCTTCAACGGCTTTGATGCAATGCCCGGTTTCCCCAAAGGAACCGGGCATTTTTTTTCGCTCTTCGGACTGCGGATAAGAAATCCGCAGACAACATGTTTTTTTGAGGCAGAAAGGGTAGCAGCAGGAGAAAGGAGGATTGCAGAGCGATGGGAAAAGAACGCCCCTGCTTTTTTTTCTTCCAAACCTCCCATTAAATGGATGGTTCAAAGAAAATGTTCCGCTGTCGTCCAGTTGGCGGATTTCTTATTCGTTAATGTTCGTTCGACTTTAAGACTGACTCCTTTTCGACATGAGCAACGAACTCCGCATTTTTCCCCCCGAGGTCCACTCTCCACACAAAACAACGCTGAAAGCGGTCCTCTCCACAGCTGCAGGCCGGGAATTCCATCAATACATGGATATTGAATCCACCGGAAACGTGGACATTGACAAAGACGACTTGGCGGACGCCTGGTGCATCTTCTTCATCCATAAAATGATGGAAACGGGCGGCGAATTCTCCGTTACAGGGCCGGGGGCGCCTGTCCCGTTCCCTGCTGGTCAATCTGGACCGCTACGCGGAAGCCTGGAACCGCTGGATGCCCAACGTCTTTCACCGCGTCACCATCCATGCCGCCGAGCGAGACGACTCCGCTGTTCCCCAACGGGACGAAGCCATTTCCTGCTTTTCCGGCGGTCTGGACGCCTGCTTCACCGCCTACCGCCACCGGAAAGGCTTGGCAGGCCCCCAGACCCTTAATCTGACGGCCTGCGTGATGTTCCAGGGAGCGGACATTGCGGAAAACAACCAGGAACACTTTGACAAGGCTTTCTCCAAGGCCAGAGAATTGCTGGAAGACATCGGCATCTGCCAATTCTACCGCATCCGGACCAATTTCCGGAACATGGGGATGGATTACGAAATGACCTACCATACCATGCTGATGGGAGGAATGCGCGTTTTCACCTCCCGCTTCGGTTACTTCATGGCGGGCAGCGAAGGGTCCTATGACTCCTTCTCCTACCCCTGGGCCTCCAATCCCATCACGGACCACTATCTAGGCTCCCACAGCAAGGAAGCCGTCACGGACGGCATGGGGCATGATCGTACGGAAAAAGCCGGACTCATCGCGCAGTGGGATAAGGCCATGGCCCTGCTGAGATGTTGCTGGGAAGGTAAAGACGCGTCCGGCAACTGCGGCGTATGCACCAAATGCCGCCTGACCATCATGAACTTCATGGCCATGGGAGTGCCCAGGGACAAAATAACGTGCATGCCGCGCAACGCCATGAATGAAGATATCTCCCAAATTCAGTTTAACCGCCCTTTCCGCGTCCTCTATGCCCAGGAAATACTCAAGCATGCCAAGGCCAACGGACTGGGGCAGGAGCCCTGGGCGGTCACCTTGGAACGGCGGCTGGCGGAAAGGGATCTTCCGCCAACCGGCATGAGACATAAAATCCGCCAACTCTTCCAACACTCATGATCACGATTAACCATCCATCCGTACAGACAGAGGGAAATGCGGTTACCATCTCCTATCCCATTCTTCAGGACGGCCACGCGCCGCGCACGCTTTCGTTTACGGTAGACTCCCGTTTCCGTGACTTTTTGAATCCCGGCAGGGCGGATGGAGCCCTTGTGGCCCTGCTTCCATGGATTTCCCAGCAGGGCGGTCAGGTTCGCGTTCTTCCCGCCATCTCCGCGCACCTGTTACCACTTCGGCATACGGCTCCTCTCCCATATCCTGACAGGAATAGGGCCTTTCCTGAACCCGTTGAACTGGCGGGAGAAGTTCACGCGGAAGTTCTTTCCCCCATTCCCGGCTGCCGCATTGGTACGGGCGGGTCCCTGGGGGTGGATTCCCTGTGCACTATCGCGGAGCTGGAAAAGGCGGGGACGCCTGTCACCCACCTGTTCCACAATAACTGCGGCTCCCATTGGGGAAACCGGGAACTGCTTGAAGGCAGACGAAAGCTCAGCCGGAATTTTGCTGAAAAAAACGGTATGGAATTCGTCTGGATGGATTCATCCCTGTACGATTTTTATGGCAACGAGGGATATTTGAACTGGTTTCCCTTTTTGGATTCCGGCAGTGTGCTTGTCCTGAATGGATTAATGAATTCATACTGGACTTCCGCCACCTATCATATCAATCATCCGGATTTCACCACCAGGGACCGGAGGGATTACTGTGAATTCCATCTTCAATCCCACATTCTATCCGCGGCGGAAACGGAACAGGTACGTTTCCACCTGCATGGCCTGGATTTGGCAAGGTATGAAAAAACAGCCATCCTTGCCAATTATCCTCCTGCCTGCGACTTCCTCAATGTTTGCCTGGAACGCGCTTTCAACTGCGGCACATGCTTGAAATGCCGCCGTACGATTTCCCAGCTTTATCTGCTTGGTCATTTGCAGGAATTTTCCAAGGTTTTCAACTTGAGGGCTTTTCAAGACAAGCCGCTGCGCTTCCTCGCAAAAACGATTGTTCATTCAGGCCACTTCCAGCAGGAAATGCTTTATCTCTTGAGCATTCCACAGTCCTTTCCCCATCTGAAAAACGGCAGGTATGGTTCCACTGCATCAGAAAGCAGCCTTCCCTGTTGTCCCGAAGTTCCCAGTAACCCAACCTCCTTCCGATTCCGGTTTCCCATGGCTACTTCCCAGCTCATTCCACAACAACAGGTCGATATTCAACCCAATGGGACTTCCCGCCTGTATTGCGATTTTATTTCTCCCGGTTATAACTGCCGGGTATGGGTAGACCTCGCACCCTTCGACCAGGCCCCCACAGTGGAAAACAATTTTGCAGACGCATGGATCAGGATGCTCATTTTTGAAATGATGCATGTCGGAGGCCGTTTTGAAGTGAAAGGGGCCGTCAGTCTTACTCTGCTTCGGAATTTGGAGCATTTCATGGAAGCCTGGTCGCAAATGCATCCTGAGTATCTTAACGTGGTAGATATCAAGCCGGACCGGATTATAGACGACAGAAACGCGCCGGTGGACGATTCTGCGGTTGCCCTCTTTCCCAGGGGCTGGATGCGACCTTCGCCTTGTACAGGCATGCATCCCCACATCGGAAACCGCGGTATGATTCCCTGGATGTGAAAGCCTGCCTGCTGGTACAGGGCGGAGACCGGGGACTTTACGAAGAACCCCTGTTCCTGCGCTGTTATGAAAAAGCTCTCTCTACGATTGAGGAACTGGGCATCACGCGCCTTCTGCGCTGCGGAAGCATTATCCTGAAATTTTCCCTCTGGATACATTCTGGAACAACCAGCTTAACTGGGGATTTCACTGGCAACTGGTTCATCTGGCGGCTTTGACAGGCATGGCATCCTTTTGGCAAAGGGATTATGGCAATGTACTGGTGGGGAGCACCTATCCCTATTCATCCGGCGTAGTGGATTTTGGCTCCAACTTTGTGACGGCCCCCCTCCTTTCTTCCCGGCGATTCCGTGTGTATGAAGAAGGCTGGGGATTCACCCGGAGCCAGAAGGCAAAATTGGTCAGCCAATGGGAAAGAGGACTGCGCAACCTGAGAGTATGCTGGCACTCCAATCCGGATCAGGACAATTGCGGAGTATGCGAAAAATGCTTCCGGACCATCCTGAATTTCAAGGCCTCCGGAGCTTTTTATTTACGCGATATATCTTTGGATGAAATTCGCGACAAGGAGATATGGAATGAACACATCTTTTACGAATACCAGACCATTCTGGAAGATGCCGAAAAATGGGGAACTTCTCAGGAACCGTGGGCTCAGGCATTAAAGGAAAGGCTGTCCCTGGGTGTGTACCCGGCGCCCAAGCCATTGACTTTCCCTCAACGGATGGGAAAGAGAATCAAACACTTCCTGTACTATAAAAAGAAGATGCGGCCAGCGTCCGCATCAAGATTCTTGGCCTTCGGATCTATAAACGTAAAAAAGAGGGTCCCCTGCATCAAAGCCGCGAATGATAAAGCCTGTCGCCATGCAAGCGCGCGGCGGCCATAAATATCCTCAAACCACCCGCTTCTTGCAAATCCGCAAGCCGCAGACCTTGACACGGAGCACTCCGTTCTCCTCCTTGCGGTAATAAAGGTACTTGGACAAAGCGGCGGCTTTCCCTATCTGCCGCGCATGCTTCGCCTTCCTTTCCCGGCAGCGGTCGAGGTCCGGTACAGTCAAAACCTTCTCCAGCCAGGGAAATTCACTCAACTCATTCAACAGATGTACGCGGGGAAAACGCTCCCGCAGGGACAACTCATAAATTCCGGAAATTTTGCCGTAAACATTGTCCATCAGAAAAACCTCCTTGCCCAGAAGAGCTCCGGAAATGCCCAGATGGAGCCTGTCCGTCAAGATGGCGTCAGGCTGGTCCAGCGCCTTCAAAAGCCAGCGGGTATAGGCAAAAGCGTGTTCCACCTCATCAATCACGCGTACGGAATACACGGAAAGGTCCGTATTCAAAGGGAGTTCCTTCAACGCTTGAGCGTGGCCGGTACTTTCCGGATCATCTCGCAGGCAAACGGCAAGCTTTCCGGCGCCGGGCAACGCTACCAAGGAAGTCTTGACATCCCTTTTCATGCGCTTGCCCCACGCCCGTTCCTCCATCTCCAGAAAAGGCAGCCTGACGGGCCGCTTCTTCAGCATCTCGGGCTCCCGCGGCCACGGCCATGTCATCCGCCAGCAGGAATCGCGCCTTCCCATTCCTTGACAGGCAGTAGTCATAACTAGCCCGTTCCCGGCAAAACACGGTAAAACGTTCATCCAGCACATCCACCAGTTCATCACAATCCCTGAAGCTCTGGGGCAGGATCACGCACTTCCGGAGGCGCGGATCCGAAAAAAGGCGTACATAATGAGGCAGCATGCCAAAATAGGGGACAAAACCTCCCCCGCCGCCGTAAACCAGCGTTATTTCCTCCTTTCCTGCAGGGAGTTCCGGGCCGCATGAACTGAAATTCGCTCTTCCCTTTCAAACAGGCGACCGTGGAAGCGGCAATCAGGGCATCCCCCACAATTCCCCTGGTTCATCATGTAATGGAACGGCCCCAGCTCACGCAGAAGCTCCATCATCGCGTGAACAGGGACAGGGGAACAGGAAATCCGGCTACAATCCATCGCCTGATTCTACCTTACCGGCCATCAGGACGCAACTACATAGGACGGGGTCGCCTCTCCGGCGTTCCGGCACCTCTAGTTGCCAGCTTTGCGGGACTCCCTCACGCGGTCATTGGCGTTCAGGATGCGCTTGCGCAGGCGGATGAAATGGGGGGTGGCTTCCACCAGTTCATCAGGCTCAATGTACTCAATGGCGCGTTCCAGGGAAAAGGCGACGGGAGGGGAAAGCTGGATGCCGTCCCCCCTTCGTGGCGGACCGGATGTTGTTCAGGTGCTTTTCCTTGCACGGATTGACCGGCATATCCATCTGGCGCGGGTTTTCACCAACGATCTGCCTCGTAAATATCTTCCTGCGGCCCTACGAACAGACGTCCGCGTTCTTCCAGCGCCACCAGCGCGAACGGCGTGGAAACGCCCGTTCATGGAAACCAGGGTGCCGGTGGTACGCGTGGTGATATCCCCGGCGTAGGGGCCGTAATCCCGGAACAGGTGGGAGAAAATGCCGTGGCCGGACGTCAGGTTGACCAGCTCAAACTCAAATCCGATGATGCCGCGGGTGGGAATATAGGCCTGGATGAAGGTGTGGCCCGTGCCCTCCTTGGAAATCATGTCTTCCATCTGTCCCTTGCGGGCGTGCAGAAGCTTCATGACGCCGTTGGCGTGCTCATCCGGAACTTCCACGTAAATCGTTTCATACGGCTCCGTAAGACGGTCACCTTCATCCCTCTTCATGATCACGGTGGGACGGGAAACGCACAGTTCGTAATTCTCGCGGCGCATGGTTTCCACCAGCACGGCAATCTGCATGGCCCCGCGGGCGGAACGGAGAAAACGCCGGCCTTGTCCGTATCCTCCACCTGGATGGAAATATTCGTCCGCATCTCTCTCATCAGGCGATCGCGAATCACGCGGGAAGTTACATTCTTGCCGTCGCGTCCGCCGAAAGGCCCGTTGTTGATGGAAAACTCCATGGAAATGGTGGGCGGGTCAATCGCCACAAACGGGAGGGGCTCCGTATCCGCGGAACCGCCCAGGGTCTCACCGATGTTCACGTTTTCAAACCCCGCCACGCCTACGATGTTGCCCGCCACGCCGATGGCCGAATCCGTGGTGCCCAGGCCGGAATATTCAAACATGCGGGTCACCTTGCCGGAAATGCAGGTGCCGTCGCTCTGGTGAAGCCATACGGTATCCCCCTTCTTCACGGTGCCGGAGGTGATGCGGCCAATGGCCACGCGGCCCACGTAGTCGTCCCAGTCAATATTGGAAACGAGCATCTTGAACTCCCCTTCCGGATCGGCATCCTTAGGAGCGGGGATGTGCTCCACAATCTTGAACAGAAGAGGCGTGCAGTCCACAGGAGGTTCCCCCTCCATGGAATTCATGAAATAGCCGTCGCGGGCGGACCCGTACACAAAGGGAGCTTCAAATTGTTCGTCCGTGGCGCCCAGTTCCAGGAAAAGCTCCAGCACCTGGTCATGCACGGCGGCAGGGTCGGCATGGGGGCGGTCGATCTTGTTAATGACCACAATGGGCATCAGCCCTTCCTGAAGGGCCTTGCGGAGCACGAAACGCGTCTGGGCCTGCGGACCTTCAAAAGCGTCCACCACCAGCAGCACGCCGTCCACCATCTTCATCACGCGCTCCACTTCCCCGCCGAAGTCCGCGTGGCCGGGGGTATCCACAATGTTGATCGTGTAGCCGTTCCAGAGGATGGAAGTATTCTTGGCCTTGATTGTGATGCCCTTTTCACGTTCCAGGTCCATGGAATCCATGGCGCGTTCCTGCACGGCCTGGTTGGCCCGGTAGGCTCCCCCCGCCTGCAAAAGTTGGTCGACCAGGGTCGTTTTCCCATGGTCAACGTGAGCGATAATGGCGAGGTTGCGGAACTTGGAAGGGTCTGACATTGCGCGCGAGAGCTAAAAGCACTGGAAAATAAATGTCAAGCCTGCTCCATGAATACCTCCATATATTTTTAACGCGCGCGTGCCTCTCCCGTTGCAGGTGACGGAACTTTTGTTCTCTCCGGTGAATTTATAGCTTCCCCCCCTCTTCAAATGGGGCTATCCTGCTCTGGCATAAATAATTTCTAAATTCTAGACAACGATGAAGATTTGGTTAGATGGAAAGCTGGTGGAACAGGAGGAGGCCAAGACCTCCGTTTTTGACCATGGTACGCTCTATGGAGACGGCATTTTTGAAGGTATCCGGTTTTACAACAAGCGCGTCTTCCGCCTGGGAAGACCACATGGACCGCCTGTACAACTGCGCCCATTATCTGCTGCTGGACATTCCCTATACCCGGGAGGAACTCTCCAACGCGGTATGCGAAACGGCGGCGGCTTCCGGCCTGAGCGACGGCTACATCCGCCTGGTAGTTACCCGCGGCATTGGCAACCTGGGGCTCAATCCCTTCAACTGCAAACGCCCCAGCGTCTTCATCATTGCGGATAAAATCTCCCTGTCACGATCCCGCCGTGTATGAAAACGGGCTGCCCCTGATCACCAGCTCCGTGCGCCGCAACCGTCCGGACGCCCTCTGCCCCCAGGTCAAATCCCTCAACTATCTCAACAACATCCTGGCCAAGATGGAAGCTGTGCGCCAGGGCGTAGCGGAAGCCCTGATGCTGAACGATCTGGCAACGTGGCCGAATGCACGGGAGACAACATCTTCATCGTAAAAGACGGAGCCGTCTTCACGCCGCCCGTCACGGACGGCTGCCTGGACGGCATCACGCGCCGCGTGGTGCTGGAAATCTGCCGGGAACTGCAAATCCTGGCAGAAGAAAAAACCATGAACCGCTTTACCATCACCTGCGCGGATGAATGCTTCCTGACCGGCACGGCAGCGGAATGCGTCCCCGTCACCAAACTGGACGCCTACCAGCTGGGTTCCGGCAAAAGTCGGTCCGGTGACCGCCCGCATCCTGGCCCGCTTCCAGGAACTGACCCAGACCACGGGAACAGCCTTCTAAAGCCTGGCATTTCCTTTTTGATAGCAAAAACGGCCCCTCCTGTCCGACGGGGCCGTTTTTTTGCGCCACTGCATCAAAACCCGAAAGCGGCGCAACGCCATTCCATGAAATGTTCAGCTTGAAATCCACAGGAGGAGTGAAGCCGGAACATGAACGGATCAAACGCCTGTTTTTACAGTACGGACCATCAGGAAACACGGTAAAAGAACACATCACCCCGGCATAAACGGAATGCGCTCACCCGGGAATGAATGCCTCCCGGCCTTTAGGGCATACTCCACTCCAGAGCGAAGCGAAAGGATTCTTTAAAAAGCCGTCTCCGCCTTATCTCCCACGCACAAGGACAAAACCGGACACGTTCCGCTTCTGCCCCCATACCGGAACCGTTCCAGCCAGGAAAAAGGCGGGGATTACTTCTTCTTCGGCAATCCGGTTTCCGGATCAAACTGCTTGGCCTGCTGGGCGTGCTCCTTCGTCTGGTAGAAACGGACGTAATCAATCAGGAACTTCACGGGATAACCCTGGCCATCCTTCGGAGCCTTTTCACACCAGTTGCCGCCCACGGCGGAATTGAGAATGAGGTAAAACGGCGTACGGAACGGATTGCCCGCCTCATTGGCATAATTAGTGGTATTCAGATCAATGGATTTCACCAGCTTGCCATCCACCATCAGCTTGATGGAATCCTTGTCCCACTCCATGACATACGTATGAAAATCATCGGAGAGGTTATCAATCTTCACCGTGCCTCCGCGGGAAGCATCCTTCTTGGACACGCCGTCCGGGCTCAAATGGAAGGTGGAATAAACCACATCCGGCTGCTGGGAAATATTCTCCAGCATATCAATCTCTCCATTGACGGGCCAGCCCCACTTGTTCTTGCCAAGCAGCCAGATGGCAGGCCAGATGCCCTTGGTTCTGGGAACCTTGGCCCGAACTTCCAGTCTGCCGAACATGAAATTCTTCGTCTTGATCGTCGTCACGGAACCGGACGTGTAGGGCATGAATTTGGTATTCTTAATCCAGTCCGACGGACTCTTCTTGTAATTGATATTGGCGAACTTCTCAAAGTGGGTCTCCAGGACCAGGCAGCCGTCTTCCAGCCTCATGTTCTTGGGCCGTGCTGTATAGGTCTGCTGGGACCCCTGATTGCGTATCACGCCCCAGCTCCGGCTTCCACTTCTTGGCGTCTATCTTGGACCCGTTGAACTCGTCACCCCAAACATAAACCCATCCGCCGGGAAGGGTCTTCGGAGGCTTGGCGTCTTCTCCCTTTACGGACATGCACAGGCATGCGGCCAACAACACGGCAAACAGGCTCTTCTTCATACGGACCAATACTGTAACTTGGAACCGCAGCCTTTCAAACAAAATACGTCCGGACGGGCGCCTTTTCCCTCCCTTCCCTTGCAGGATGGCGGAAATACCCTGTAAAATGGATAGAAACTCTCTTCCGCCGCATGCTATGATTACGGTATGAAGACCACTCCTTCACCCCGTGGCCGGGCCCTTCTTCATCATCGCGTGCAGCTTGCTCTCGTTGGTCTTGATCTCCATCTTCATTTCTCCTTTATTCCTTCGATGGATTTCTCTTCGGAAGCGCGCATGAGAGCACTGCGAGAACGATCGTTACGGCTCCGACTCCGACGATCCACGCGATGCGGTTCTCCGTGAAGGAGACCAGAAGGGCGCCGAGCCCGGGGACGGATCCGACCGTCTTCCCGAACACGTCGTCGAACGCAACGGGATTCAAGTCCCCAGTGGCGTTGGCGTCACCCTTCGTCGCAATGGTCTGGGACTCGGGGTCGACGGACGTCACGCGGTGCGTGCAGATGCGCCCTTCCCCTATGTCGAAGGCGGCCACGTCCCCCACCTGGAGGTCTCCGCCTGAGACACCCGTATCGACGAACGCGAGCGCGCCCGTCTGGATGGCGGGCTCCCATAGAGCCCGTGAGTACTCCATATGTCTTGATTCCGAAGAGCTGCGGACCGACGCACACGGCCGCGAGAAGGACGATGATGCAAAGCTCCAACGTCAGAAGCTTGGACGCGGCAGATTGAACCGCGCACGCGGCCCTGCGTCCGATGGATTGGGATTTCGACGCGGTTGCGTCAGTGGACAGGGGCATATCGGCCCCGTCAGCGGATACGGCTCCGCCGAGGCTCTGCTGAGACATCTCTTCCTCGTTATCTCTTCTATGTGGGGCTTTGCAATCGGGTGGAATCCGTTCACAAAGTCCCGTTCCAGGCGACGTATTTTTCTGCAATTTTTGGGGGCGTTTCGCCTGTTCATCGCCCCGTATTTACCAGACTAAAATCTG
>ENA-OQCO01000899-OQCO01000899.1-human-gut-metagenome-genome-assembly--contig:-NODE-899-length-13754-cov-2.238791_pt1 | contig 13754 bp, 13 predicted proteins | sample MGYA00242500_ERZ504582 | MGnify/ENA primary metagenome ERZ504582 (study PRJEB26092, sample SAMD00036346) | human gut metagenome | host: Homo sapiens | study: EMG produced TPA metagenomics assembly of...
GCTGGCTTGCGTCCTTTTGTCGGTTTTCTTTTTGATGCAAAAAAAATAGTTCCTACACTTCACAAAGTGTAAGAACTAAAATCTGATGGATGGAGAAGGATTCGAACCTTCGAAGGCGGTGCCAACAGATTTACAGTCTGCCCCTTTGGCCACTCGGGAATCCATCCGTGAACAACAAAAATATTATATATAATAATTAATGAAATTGCAAGCTTTTTTTCAAAAAAAATAATAATTCTTACAGTATCAGCATTTTTGGTAAAACACTGGACTTACCAAAGGAAATCTGCTATTATGAGTACGGTTGGATATAAAGGACACGGTTTTTCCGTATCCTAATACAGGTTAGGAGGATTTTATCATGTTAGTAAACGCAACAGAAATGCTGAAAAAAGCAAAAGCAGGCCATTATGCAGTTGGTCAGTTCAACATCAACAACCTTGAGTGGACAAAAGCTATCCTTCAGACAGCTCAGGAGCTCAACTCTCCTGTAATCCTTGGTGTTTCCGAGGGTGCCGGTAAATACATGACAGGTTATAAGACTGTTGTAGGTATGGTTAACGGTATGATGGAAGAGCTGAACATCACTGTTCCGGTTGCTCTTCATCTTGACCACGGCAGCTATGATGGATGCCTGAAATGTGTTGAGGCTGGTTTCTCTTCCATTATGTTCGACGGATCTCATTATCCGATCGATGAGAACGTAGCTAAGACTAAAGAGCTGGTTAAGATCGTTGCTGAGCACAACATGTCTCTTGAGGCAGAGGTTGGTTCCATCGGTGGCGAGGAAGATGGTGTTGTTGGTATGGGCGAGTGCGCTGATCCTGAGGAGTGCAAGAGAGTTGCAGATCTCGGAATCAACTTCCTTGCAGCTGGTATCGGTAACATTCACGGAAAATATCCGGCTAACTGGCAGGGCTTAAGCTTTGAGACTCTGGATGCTATTCAGAAACTGACAGGAGATATGCCGCTTGTTCTTCACGGTGGTACAGGTATCCCGGCAGACATGATCAAGAAAGCGATCAGCCTTGGCGTTTCCAAGATCAATGTAAATACAGAGTGCCAGCTTGCATTTGCTGAAGCTACACGTAAATACATTGAAGAGGGTAAAGATCAGCAGGGTAAAGGATATGACCCACGTAAGCTTCTTGCACCTGGAGCAGAGGCGATCAAAGCTACTGTTAAAGAGAAAATGGAGCTTTTCGGATCTGTCAATAAAGCATGATGAATCGAAAATAATATATAAAGGAAATCGGAACAGGAGTGATCCTCTTCCGGTTTCTTTTTTTATGATAAAATATCAATATTTTCACTATATAAAAATGAACATGTTTCTTGATTTTTTTATATAGTGAAAATGACCTCCCCGATTTACAATAACATCAAGTTGATCGAGAAGCAAATTTAAAGCTTATCGGTCAGGGATATGCAAATGGGGCGTTATAAGCATATCCGGGGAACGAACTGAATATCATTTAAGGTAAAGGAGAGGTAACGATTATGAGAATGAAAAAAGCAACAGCATTTGGTCTTGCAGCATTAATGGCAGCTACCATGATCCCGGCAGTTCCGGCCATGGCAAAAGGAGATGACAGTGAGGGTTCTGTTTACTATCTGAACTTTAAACCGGAGCAGGCAGATCAGTGGTCAGATCTGGCAAAAAAATACACCGATGAGACTGGTGTACCTGTTACTGTTGTTACAGCAGCTTCCGGAACTTATGAGTCTACTCTGAAATCAGAGATGGCCAAAGATGAGGTTCCGACATTATTCCAGGTTAACGGACCGGTTGGACTTGCATCCTGGAAGGATTATTGCTATGACCTGAAAGACAGTGATGTTTATAAAAATGTGGAGAGTGACGATTTCGTACTGAAGGATGACAGCGGTGCAGTTGACGGTATCGCCTATGTAATTGAAACATATGGACTTATTTACAACAAGGCACTTCTTAAGAAATACTGTGAGATGGATGGAGCTGTGATCAAGTCTGCAGATGAGATCAACAATTTTGAGACATTAAAGAAGGTTGCAGATGATATCCAGGCTAAGAAAGATGACCTTGGAGTTGACGGTGCATTTACTTCCGCAGGCTTTGATTCTTCCAGTGACTGGCGTTTCAAGACACATCTTGCAAACCTTCCAATCTATTATGAGTACAAAGAAGATGGAATCACATCCACAGATGCGATCAAAGGAACCTATCTTGATAACTTCAAGAACCTGTTTGACCTTTATATCACAGATTCTACCTGTGAGCCAAGCCTTCTTTCCAGCAAGACTATCGATGATGCAAATGCTGAATTTGGTCTTGGAGAGGCTGTGTTCTATCAGAATGGAACCTGGGCTTATGATAGCATCAAAGATAACGAAGTAGCAGACGAGGATATGGGAATGCTTCCAATCTACATTGGTGTAGATGGTGAAGAGGATCAGGGACTTTGCACAGGCAGTGAGAACTACTGGTGCGTAAATAAAAAAGCAGATGAGAAGGATATCCAGGCAACTCTTGATTTCCTCAGCTGGGTTATCACAAGTGATGAAGGAAGAGAATCTATAAGCCAGGAAATGGGATTTACAACACCATTCAAGACCTTTGATGAGAATTATGAGTCTACAAATCCGCTTGTAAAAGCAGCCAATGAATATGTAAAAGCTGGTAAAACTCCGGTTTCATGGAACTTCACAACCATGCCTTCTGAAGAGTGGAAAAACCAGGTCGGCAGTGCAATGCTTGAGTATGCACAGGGTACCGGTGAGTGGGATGCTGTGAAAACTGCATTTGTTGACGGATGGGCAAAAGAGTACAAAGCAGCAAATGAAGGCTGATAAGGTATAACTGAAACGTGATCACGAAGGGGTGGGCGGTTTCCGCCTGCCTCTTTCAATGAAGAGAGGGTGCGTAAAGTAGGGAAGGATGCATCCTCAGGAGAAAGGAAGAGAAAACATGCAGAATAAGATGATGAAAAAGTATTTTCCGGTTTTTGTCCTGCCTACCCTGCTGGCATTTACCATTGGATTTATTGTTCCGTTTATCATGGGCGTATATCTTTCCTTCTGTAAATTTACCACAGTAACGGATGCAAAATTTGTGGGATTACAGAACTATGTGAAGATTTTTACTGAGGATGGAACATTCGGACATGCATTATGGTACACTACTGCATTTACGGTTGTATCGGTTGTTCTGATCAATGTGATAGGTTTTGCAGTTGCATTGCTTCTGACCAAGAAAATCAAAGGAACCAATGTATTTCGTACTGTATTTTTTATGCCAAACCTGATCGGTGGTATCATCCTTGGTTATGTATGGCAGCTTCTGTTAAATGGTCTGCTTCTTCAGATTAATAAAACACTTACATATTCATCAGTTTACGGATTCTGGGGTCTTGTGATCCTGATGTGCTGGCAGCAGATCGGATATATGATGATCATTTACATCGCAGGTATCCAGAACATTCCTGGTGAACTGATCGAAGCTGCACAGATTGATGGTGCAAACAAAGGACAGCTTCTGAAGCATGTGATCATTCCTATGGTCATGCCGTCCATCACTATCTGTACTTTCCTGACACTTACCAACTCCTTCAAGCTTTTTGATCAGAACCTTGCCCTTACAAATGGTGAGCCTTCCAACATGTCAGAAATGCTCGCACTGAACATTTACAATACCTTCTATGGACGTACCGGATGGGAAGGTGTAGGACAGGCGAAGGCCGTGATCTTCTTTATCCTGGTTGGAGCAATTGCCATGATCCAGAATCGTCTCACAAGAAGTAAGGAGGTACAGCAGTAATGAATAAAAAAGTAAAATTCAGCGGTCTGTGGACTGCGATCCTGAGCGTGGTATCTGTTGCTTATATTTTCCCGATTCTTCTGGTTTTGATCAATTCTTTTAAGAAAAAAGCATACATCAGCCGTTATCCTTTTGCAATCCCAACGGATAAAATGTTCGTAGGTCTGGAAAACTATGTAAATGGTCTTACAAAAACCGGATTTTTCCAGGCATTTGGATGGACATTATTTATCACAGTATTTTCGGTTGCGGTAATTCTGCTCTGTACCTCCATGTGTGCTTGGTACATCAACCGTGTTACCAACACGCTGACAAAAACCATGTACATGCTGTGTCTGTTTTCCATGGTCGTACCATTCCAGATGGTAATGTTTACCCTTTCCAAGATCGCAAACATTCTGAAACTGAATACTCCGTGGGGACTGATCATCATTTATCTTGGATATGGAGCAGGACTTGCGGTATTTATGTTCAGCGGATTTGTAAAATCCATTCCGATCGAGATTGAGGAAGCTGCCATGATCGATGGCTGTACTCCGATTCAGACATTTTTTAAAGTAGTTCTTCCGGTTATGAAACCGACCTGTGTAACAGTAGCAATTCTGGAAACCATGTGGATCTGGAACGATTATCTTCTTCCATATCTGGTACTTGATATCAAGAAGTACAAAACAATTTCCATTGCGATCCAGTATCTGAAGGGTGGCTATGGTACGATTGATATGGGAGCTATGATGGGAGTTCTTGTCCTTTCTATTATTCCTATCATTGTATTCTATCTTGCATGCCAGAAATATATTATCGAAGGTGTGGTTGCAGGAGCTGTTAAGGGCTGACAAATCAACTGAATAATGGTAAAATGAAAGAAAAACGGCCTGATCTGCGTGTCTTTACGTGGATCAGCCATATTTGGCGAGGTGGGGAATGTACAGAGTTTTGGTGGTAGATGATGAGAAGCTGGAACGAGAGGGAATCAGATTTCTGCTGTCTATGGAAGAAGGTGAGTGGGAGATTTATGAGGCTGCCAATGGAAAGCTGGCGTTAAATGAGCTGCGTAGCCATAAGATTGATCTGATGCTGACAGATATCAAAATGCCGCATATGGATGGGCTGGAGCTTTCCAAAAAAGCAAGAGAAGAGTATCCGGGGCTGGAGATCATCATTTTCAGTGGATATGGAGATTTTTCGTTTGCACAGGAAGCGATACGTTATGGTGTGACAGATTATGTACTTAAGCCTGTTGATCCGGATCGTTTTCATGAGACGATTCAGAAAATACAGGCAGAGATTACATCCCGGAAGGACAAAGAACAGCAGTCGATGAAAGAAAAAAGTTTTCTGCAGCAATATTTTCTTCTGAGCTTTATCTATTCAGGAGACCAGGAACGGCTGAAGGAAGCAGAGGGGATCGTGGATCTGGCAATGTGGAAGGAATGGCACTGCGCGATCCTTATTGAATCAGATGAAGCTTTTTTTGAGTCTGCGAATGATGAGGTTCCGGAGGAAATCATGGAAGAGCTGCGCAGATCATTTTTTTACCTGAATCTGAACGGCCGTCAGTCATTGCTTCTTTTCAAAGATGTATACTGCGATTATGTACTTGTGGCAAAAAATGTCTACACTCTTCTGAAAAGACTGCATTCTGTGAGGTTTCACCTGGCAGTGAGCAGACGTTTTGATGGATATCAGGAGCTTCCGGACATTATGGAGCAGCTGGAACAGCAGATGGAAGAGAAATTCTATCATCCGGATATCCATGTTTACACCAGTGAGGAAGATGCGGAAAAAAATACCCGGGAAGAAGAGCAGGATTCCAGACTCATGGAAAAAATCTCAGAAGATATTTCCAGAAAAGATGTGAAGCAACTGTGGAGCCACTTCCGCAGTCTGGCATCCAAATATCAGTCTAATACCCAGTTTTCTGCCATGTATGTGAAATTTGTTTTTTCCAATGTGATAAGGGAGTTATTCCAGGAGAATCGTTTTGCGGGAGAGCACAGGCTGGATCTGGAAGTGGATCATCTGTATAGCTGTTCTACCATTCAGGAGATCATTGAGGTTACGGAGAAAAATATTCATCAGTACGAAGAGTTCCTGGATCGTTCCATGAGCGAATCCAGAGATGAGGTGGCAGCAGTTAAGAACTATATTTACAACCATTATGCAGAGGATCTGAATCTTGAAACACTGGCGGAAAAAGTTTATCTTTCTTCCGGCTATTTAAGCTTTATTTTCAAGAAGGAGACAGGAATGAACCTGAACCGTTTTATCCGTGTATTCCGCATGAAAAAAGCAAAAGAGCTTCTGCGTACAACGAACATGAAAGTAGCTATGGTCAGCGAAAAGGTAGGTTTTACCAATTCGTCATACTTCTGCCGCAGTTTCCGGGAATATTACGGAAGCAGCCCGGAGTCCTACAGAAAGGGAAACAGTGAGGATGAAGAAGCTTCTGATGAAGTATAAAAATATGAAATACCGGTACAAACTAACGCTTCTTCTTGTTGTGGCCAGCCTTGTTCCGATGACAGTTTTGGCTTTGTACAGCCACAGCCGTATGAGCAGTCTTGTACGGGAAAATGAGATGGAAGATATGTATTCTATCCTGGAGCAGATAAGAGAGAGTATTGACGGCCAGATGGAGATCTATGTGAGTCTTCTAAATTATCTCACTTATTCTCCGGAGATTCTGGAAGTGATCGAGAATAAGGATATGGACCGGTATACCGCTTATGAACAGTATACAGAGGTAGTAGATCCACTTCTTACTGTGCCGAAATCCTATCACGATGCCATTCTTGGAATACAGCTTTTTGCAGAGAGCATTCCGGTACGCCATGAATATACGCTGGTTCCGCTGGATGAGATGTACGGGGAATGGTGGAGCAGCAAACTGGACGGAAGTGTGATGGCGCAGTGGATCGTAGACCGTGACAATCGGCAGATTGCAGCTGTGCGTGAGATTTATAACGAAAAAAACGTGACGCAGTTCTTTGCATTACTCTTGATTATGAAAAAGTTTTCCGGCCTCTTGCCAATATTATTGAGAGAAATTCCGGCGGCATAGTGGTAGATAAGCAGAAAAATGTGGTTTACCACGGGGAAAATCTGGCTGCCAGCGATATTTCCGCGCAGAAAAGTACCGAAAAAATGCTGGACAGGCTCAGGGAGGAATATGCTTATGTCAGCACCAGCGGCCACGAAACGAGATGGACTTATTATTTTTATAAGCCGCCTGCAGTGATTGAGAGCTCTGTCTCCAAACTTCTGATCAGTGAAATCCCGCTGATCGGCCTCTGCGTTGTGATCATTATTGTTCTGGGGATGACTTTTTCCAAATTGTTTACCAGAAATATTGAACTGCTTACCAGAAATATGGAACAGGTCAACCAGGGAAGCCGAGAGGTTACGGTTTACAGCGATTCACAGGACGAGGTGGGTCAGCTGATACGGAGCTCCATCATATGATGGATGAGATCAACCGGCTGATCGAAGAAGTTTATGAGAATAAGATCGCGCTTAAGGAATTTGAACTGAAAGCTCTGACTGCACAGATCAATCCTCATTTTTTGTATAATTCTCTTTCTATTATAAACTGGATGGCCATCAAAAGCAGGCAGAAGGAGATCAGCCGTGTAACGTTGGCTCTTTCTACTTTTTATCGGACTGCGCTGAGTAAAGGTGCTGATATGGTGACTGTGGAGAACTGCATCCGGAATATTGAGGCTTATCTGGAAATCCAGCTGATCATGCATGATAATGACTTTAAAGTGGAATGGAAGATCGATCAGGAGGTGCAGCAGGAACTGGTACCTAAGCTTATTTTGCAGCCGGTGGTCGAAAATGCGCTGGAGCATGGTCTTGATGTAAAGGAAGAAGGGGAAAAAATCCTTCGGCTTTCGTTTTTTGCGGATGGCAGTGACGTGGTGATCCGGGTAGATGATAATGGAATGGGAATGGAGCAGGAGCAGGCCGAGAAGCTGATCACCTACCAGGCCAAAGGTTATGGATTAAAGAATGTCAATGACCGTATGTGTATCTTATATGGAGAGGAATATGCCATTAGGATCTTAAGCCAGGTTGGGAAAGGAACCAGGGTTGAGATGAGAATTCCGGGAAAGGAGAAAAAAGATGAGAAGGCTTAAGCTGAAAACCGGAATGCTTCTGATACTAAGTGCAGTGCTTTTTCTTACAGGGTGTACTTCCGGCGAGAAAAAAAGCCAGGATGCAGACACGAGAACTAAGATGGCACAGAGGCAGAAGGCATGGAAGGAAGCTGAAACTTCTCCATTGGGAAAATATCCTGAGACAGTGACATACACCCTGGGTCAGATGAAGGGCACCGGCAATTCCAATCTACCGGAGGGGGAGACATATGAGAATAATGCCTATACCCGGTATCTGAAAAAAATCCTCAATGTACAGAATAAGAATATTTTCATGGAAAGTGAAGAGGGGTATGATGAGGCTTTGAATATTCTGGTAAAAGACCGGAATCTGCCGGATATTTTTCTGGTGTCGGACAGGGAAACACTGGAGGAACTGGTTGAAAATGATCTGATCGAAGATCTGACAGATGTATACAAAAGCTGTGCATCAGACAGGATCAGGGAGATGTATGAAAGCTATGGAGATGAGCTTCTGGAATCCGGAACTTTTGACGGGAAGCTTCTTGCACTTCCGGAAACTGCCATTGATCACGGTCCGCAGCTTCTGTGGCTCCGCCGTGACTGGATAGAACAGCTGGGACTTACAGAGCCGAAAACACTGGAGGATGCTTTTTCTGTGATCCAGGCTTTTCAGGAGAACCGGATGGGCGCAGAGAGAGATGAAGAACCGGTAGGTCTGGTGTGTGATCCGAGTCTTGTGGGAACTGTCAGTACCAGTTATTCCATGGATGCCATATTCGAAAATTTCGGGGCTTATCCTGAACAGTGGATCCGTAATCCTGAGGGGGAGATCGTGTATGGATCGCTGACTGAAGAGACGAAGAATGCGTTGTCCTGTTTGCATGATCTTTATAGCAGAGGGATTCTGGATTCGGATTTTGCACTGCGTGCACAGAATAATATCCGTGATCTTGTTGTGAAGGGAAAATGCGGGGCTTTTTTTGGGCTCTGGTGGACGCCTAACAATCCTTTGATGGATGAGTACCGTCAGAATAAAGACGCGGACTGGCAGCCTTATTACCTGACTTCTGGTGCCAGGCGGCAGGTTGAAGTATATTCTACATTTCGGGATAATAAATATGTAGTTGTGCGCAAAGGATACGAGCATCCGGAAATCGTGATGAAGGTTTTGAGTGTGCTGTTTGATTATTCCCGGTATGAGGCTGATGATACAGAGGAAATGAATGCTTATTTTGCTTTGAATGTAGATCCTACGGCCAGGCCGCTGATGATCAATGTGGATTATAATGAAGCTACTTATATGGTGACAAGGCATATCAGGGAGGCTCTTTACGGTTCCAGGATGCGGGAGGAGCTTAGTGCTATCGAGGTTTCGTATTTTGATGCATGCAAAAAATATCTCGGCACAGATTCTCCGTCTGTGGAGGAGTGGGCTGCCTATAAATCCAGGATCACGGCTGTGGGACTTCTTGTAGATGCCTCTTATCATCCACCGGAGAGAAAATATATGGGTGATGGGGACAGTGAGATCCCGCAGATTTTGCAGCAACTGGAGAAGAAGGCTTTTATCCAGATTATTATGGGGAAAAAGCCTGTGAGCTATTTTGATACGTTTGTTAAGGAGTGGTATCGCAAAGGCGGCGAGGCTCTGACTGAGAGTGTACGCAGTGGAAAAATGTCCGGGACAGACTGAGATGGTATGTCCTGGGCTTTTTTGCTTTTCCGGAAAAATGTTTGGGTGTGAGAAAAACTTGACAAGAAAGTTAGAGGCCTTTAAAATAATAAATGAAATGAACTTTGCATAATGGGGGTAGTAGTATGAAGCAGTGTATGGATGCGGATAACCTTCACAGAAGACTGAAGAAGATTGTTGGACAGGTACAGGCTATTGATCGGATGATAGATGAGGATATTCCGTGTGAGGATATTCTTTCTCAGATAAATGCGGCAAAGTCGGCCTTGCATAAGGTGGGAAAGGTTGTTTTGGAGGGTCATATCCAGCATTGTGTACGGGATGGAATCACCCATGGAGATCCGGATAAGACGATAGAGAGTTTTACTAAGGCTGTGGAGAGATTCGCTAATATGAAGTGAGTGAGTGTGAATAGTGAAGATTAGCAGGAGCAGTGCGGAGCTACCTGCTTTTTTTGTGGTTATTAACGAACGTACGCCGTGGAGCTGGGGTCTGTCCGGGCAGGGCTTCGTTGGGGGAAACTACTAGGACTCCGTGAATCGGCTAAAACCATTTCCAAAAATCCTGAACTCGCTGCGCTCAGACAGCAGGATTTTTGAAAATAACGCCGATCCCCGCAGCCCAAGTAGTTTCGACCCTCCTGCAGAGTTGCCCGGACAGACCCCAGCTCCACGGCGTACGTTCGTTAATACAAAAAAAAGAAGCCCCAGACCACAAACGCCGCAGTCCGGAACCTCTCCACTTCACACATCAATTATTCTTACTATCTGACTTCGCACTACCAGAATCTGTCGAAGAATCCTTACTATCATCTTTTTTCGCCTTCTTATCTGTACCGGCCTTGCTATTCTTACTTTCAGAAGTCCCATCTGCCTGCATGATCTTGTTCAGCTCCTGAATCATTTCCTCATCTTTGAGCCGGAACTTCACCTCTACACGCCTGGACGCATCCTTATCCACATTCCCATCTGCATCCAGAACAGGATCTGACATGGAATGTCCATTAACAGTCAGGCAATCCTGAAGTTCCTGAATCTGCTTATCCTTCAAAAAATCCCCCTCAATATCCAGAAGATACTGAGCCACAGCCAGAGACCTCTTCTGTGACAGTTCCAGATTATAGCTGTAATCACCATCCGTATCTGTATAACCATCAATAATGATCTCGCCAAGATACTTCTTATAAGAATCAGCCAGAAGAACCTTACAATATGTAGGCAACACCATAGACAACGTCATCTTACCGGAATCCGTAAGTTCAGCCTGATCATAATCAAACATAACGTTAGCGTTCAATGTCAGCGCACCAGTCTGGGAATCAATATCAACATTGAGATTCTTTTTTGAAAATTCCTTCTGCAAAGCCTCCACAACCTCAGCCTTCACACCAATGATCTTATCGATCTTCTGCTGCTGAGTTGCCAAAAGCTCTGTCTTTTCATCCAGTGCAGACTGCTGCTCCTCAAGAGTATCCTGCTGGGCACTTAGTTTCTTTTTCTGCGAAGCCAACTTCTTCTGCTGCTCCTTAAGTGTTTTCTGCTGTTCCTCGAGGGTCTTTTGCTGTTCTGTAAGCCTCTCCGCCAGAGAAGAAAGCTTTTCATCCTGAGATTTGATCGTTTCATCCTTGGACTTGATCTGTTCATCCTGACTTTTCAAAGTACCAGCCTGCTCATCAAGAGTCTTCTGTTTCTCCAGAAGTTCTTCCGTATACGTTTCCTGAAGAGCAATTTTTTCATCCCTCTCCTTCAGGCTGTCATCATAGCTCTTCTGTGCCTGAAAAAGGGTAACGCACATGATCAGCACAAAAAGAAGCAGAACACCTGCCATCATGTCCGAATAAGAACGCCAGATATTGAAGCCTCCATCCTCTGACCTTCGTTTTTTGCGCATTAACAATTCTCTCCTTTATTTAAATAAGCCAAAACGTCCCTTCTGGGCTACTTTTGTCATCTCACGGATACTCCTCTCAATCTCATCAAGAAGAGCCTCCTGTCTCGCACCCTGGCCATCCAAAAGATCTTCCAGACTGTCAAGTTTCTCCTTCAGTTCCTGCACCCCGGCACCGCTTCCATATCCCCACGGCTGACCGGCAACCAGATGAATATCACGATTATTCTTCGCAGTCTTGATCTCAGAAAGAAGTCTGCGTACCTCATCCAGTGTTGCACTGACCATTTTCTGGCTCTCTGTGAATTCATTCATCTTAGTCTCAAAATTCCCGATCATCTTCTTATCTTCACGAAGAAGCTCTGCACTGATCTTATTGGAATCTGCTGCAGTCTTCATGCCCTCCGCTGCACTGTCCACATACTGGCGCATAGACTCATTGCAGGACTTCCAAAGATCAGACGATGCTTTTTCATTCTCGTGCATATGCTCTGCAAGCTTCTCATACTCTTTCTTCTGAAGCTGCTGGATCATCTGGTTATCACGAATAATACGGTCTGCAGTCTTCATATATTTACTCTGCATCTCATCGATCTCTGTGATAGCATCACGCATAGCTCGTTCCTGTTTGGTAAAGGTTTCGCTCAGCTGGCTACTCATGGTCTTATAGAGCTCGGAGGTATACTCTGTATTATCCTTCTGTGCTTTCTTAAGTTCTGACAGAGCATCATTAAAGTCCTCAAACTGCATCTGAAAAGATCCGTGCATCTCACTCAAAAATGTATCCAGAATCTCGCGGATAGCATCCTGCTGCCCTTTAGTCACAGAAGCAGTCAGCATATCAAGGGAATCGTTCATCTTCCGGAATGTCGGTGTGATCACCTTCTCAAAGCTGTCTGCCATCTGCACGGAAAACTGTTCTGCCATTTGTTTCATGGCCTCAGTCTGTGTCTTCTGGCTGGAAACAAGAAGATTCCATGATTCATTCTCTGCAGTAGGCAGTACCAGTGCATGAAAACGATCCAGAAAGTCCTGCATAGCCTGGGACATGGAAGAATATCCGCTCTTCATCCCGAATGTATACACAACAGACAGCGCAACGCCATAAATAGAAGTGAGAAACGCAACCTTGATTCCATCTACCAGTGCAGATACGGAAGTTGTCATCACTTCATAATCCGTAGGCTGAAAATTCTTCAGTCCCCACACAAGACCAATAAATGTGCCAAGAATACCAAGGCTTGTAAAAATATCCGGAGCCATCTCCAGAAGACGCTTGTGAATATGAACATCCACATCATCAATGTTCACGAAGTCCTCCACCTCAGCAATTCCTTCTTCTGTCCGGCTGATGCTGTCGACAAAATCATCCATCTTCTTATCCAGATATTTGTCGCCAAAAAGCCCCCGTAACTGACTGATTTCTTCTTTTCTGGCCCTTCCCGGAAGCTGAAACACTTCTGTGATCTCACTTGCTCCATGCCTCAGAGCTGCTGTCAGATTATCCATCCGGTATAACCCGGCAAAAAGTCCCACAGCATATATGATCACCATGATCCCCAGAAAAGCAAAATTATAAAATAATACATTTCCGGACCCCTTACCCACATAAGCAGTGAGCATCGCGGCTGCCGCGGCTACTGCCAGAAACAGCACTGTATTCATAAACTTTTTCCCATAATTTGCCTCCCCTTATTCTATAGCATTTTCATAAATTACTGCTATATTTTCGAAAAAAGTCTGCCTTTTGTACCATAGTATCATAACACATCCCACAAAACAACAGTAAAGGACAATTCCCCTTCAAAAAGAACTGTCCTTGTTACTGTTCACCGGCAATATCCCGCGCGGATAAAAGTATCCGCCGCTTATTTAACATTCACACCTTGATCCTGCAGGCTACATCATCACTGATCAGGATTCTTCGTCCTCTGACACCAACAATCACGCCTCCGAGGATCCGGCTGATCACCTGTACACTCTTGCCTTCCCTGACATCATACTGCCTGATCTGATCCATGATCTCCGGCATTCCGGTCATCCATTTGATAGTATAACTTTCACCTGCATTGGTCTCATTTAATGACTGCATATACTCACCCCATTTCATATGTCACGTCACTGTCGGTAATTATTCTCTCTCCTTGTGTAATCTTGTCAATCGGATATTCGCAATCCGCTTTCGCTACTTGCTCATAACCGAATAACTGCTCCGCAGTTTATCAGGAGGGGCTTGTACCCCTCCTGATAC